>ERZ838577.1703-NODE-1703-length-28111-cov-13.588929_pt1 | contig 28111 bp, 28 predicted proteins | sample MGYA00519682_ERZ838577 | MGnify/ENA primary metagenome ERZ838577 (study PRJEB31850, sample SAMEA3708838) | human gut metagenome | biome: human gut; feature: human-associated habitat; material: faeces | place: China | collected 2014 ...
TATCCGCGTCGTTGGGAAAGAAGGCACCGACACAGAAGCGTTCTATTATGACAGCAGTTACGATAGCACAACGCACTGGCGTAGAGGAAATCGTCCAAGATTTTCTCCCTATACAAGCGGCTATGAAGCCGATGATACCGGGGCGATTTACCTTCCATCGCTGAAAAGAGCCTTGCAGGGAACGCCGTGGCAGTATTGCGCACTTCGGCAGTTCTATGAACCTACGAAGGAGGCTATGCAGGTCAGTACTTACCTGCGCGTATATCGGCGCCATCCAAAACTTATTGAGCATCTTGTTAAAGTTGGATTCGAGCGCATCGTTTCAGACATTGTGTATCGGCACGGTATGGGAGCAGAAATTGATGCCACACAAAAACGCACGCACCGCATTTTACGGGTCAACAAAGAAGACTTGGCCATGCTACGTGAATTAAATGCTGGCGTTGATACACTGAAAGCATACCAGCAATATGTAAAGCTTAATTTGCGTGGCCGGCAGGAACTTTTGCAGTGGCAGCTCAAAAATCATGTGCATACGATTCCAACGCAATGGTTTGCCTATATGACAGCAAGAAAATTCATGCGCTATATGGACAGCCAGTTGCCGGATTATATGCAGCTGAAGCGGGCTTTCCTCTATCGTTCCCCGATGGAAGAGGCAATCTCGACCTACAGCGACTACCTGCAAATGTGTCAAGGTCAAAATTATGACATGAAAAGCAGCCAGGTTCTGTTCCCCAAACACTGCAATGAGGCCCATGACAAGTTGGGCCGATACATTAAGAAGTGTAGGGACGAGCAAACAAAGCGTGCGTTTCGTGAAGTGTATGAGAATTTAGCAGAAAAGGCCAATCTCACTTCAAAGAAACTGCAAATTGTCTGCCCCAAGCAAACCGATGACCTCATCACAGAAGGACAGGCCTTGCACCACTGTGTCGGCACCTATATTGATCGAGTGGCAGCGAAAAAATGCCTGATTGTATTTGTCCGCCGTGTAGAAGAACCGGAAAAGCCGTTTGTAACGGTAGAAGTCAGCAACGGAAAAATTGTACAAATCCATGGCGAACGCAACAGTGACCCTACGGAAGAAGTAAAAAAGTTTGTTGACCTGTGGAGCCGCAAGGTGCTGCCTATGGCTTTGCGGACCGCGTAAGAAAGGAAGTGCTTACATTATGAAGCAAATCGGGGATCTCGCCATCATCTGCGCCCGGCGCAAGGATGTGACCCTGCGCATTGAGCAGGGGAGGGCAATGGTCTTGCTGGACGGTGCTTATGCACCCACGGCATTTTCTGCCGAATGGGATGACGATGAAACCATCCTGTCGGTGATCCATGAACTGAACTTCGGCCAATGCGCCCCCAAAAGCCAATGAAAACCGAGGAATGGCAGGAAAAAGCCGCTTTCATCGATAAGCTGCGGGAACTGACAGACCGCCTGAACCGCTGCCGCGCGGCGTATAAAGCTCATACGCCGTTGGTAAGCGATGAAGTTTATGATATCCTGTTCAGCGACTTGCAGACGCTGGAAAGTTGGTTGGGGTTAAGGATGAAGAACTCACCCACCAAGAAAGGCAATCATCTGGTATAAGACAGCCTTCAATCTATACGGTTTTGCCGCGCAGATTGGAGGCCTTTTTCGTGGCTGGAAATCAAGATGGATAAACTTGAACTTAATAACGTAATATGGTATAATTCTAACAAATACATTGTAGGGGGCATCCTATGGCACCACAGAAAATAGCACAGCGTAAACGAGCAATGCGAGTGGCAGATGCTGTCAATAAAATTGAAGGAGTACCGGTTCGCAGCTATGCAATAGAGCTTTCAAACGCATGGAGTGAAGGCAAAATTACCGGGGCGCAGATGAAAGAGGCCCTTTTGAAAAGCCACATGGAGATGGCCCGTCGCGTGAAGTAAATCTATGAATGATATTTATCTTTATGAGGATGTGCCGGTACTAAAAAACAAGTTCGGCATCAAGGATGAAAAGACTCTGGATCTCGTGGAAGCTGAACAATCTCGCGCAAGCATGATGCTTCTGTATGAGCATGGTTTCCATGATTTTTCAAACCGCGGCGTAAAGAAGATTCACCGCACACTATTTGAAGATGTGTACGAATGGGCCGGAAACTATCGTGTCATCAATATTATAAAAAGAGAGCCTGTTCTTGCAGGACAAAGTGTATGGTATAGCAATGCGGAAGATATTCCGCATGACTTGAAATGTGCTTGGGATGAAATCCACCAAGTAGAATGGATCTCTTTGTCAAAAGAAGATTTCGCAAAAGAAATTGCGCATAAATTTCCGAAAATTTGGCGTGTGCATCCTTTTCGAGAGGGAAACACTCGAACCGTTGTAATGTTGATGACATTCTTTGTTGAGCATTACGGATATTATTTCGACCAAGAACTGTTGGCACAGAGCGCAGAATATGTCCGGGATGCACTGGTGATGGCGTGTTTGGATAATTACTCCGAGTATGAGTATCTGGAAAGAATCTTGCAAGATGCGATTTGCACTGAGCCAATTGCAGAAACTGTTGCAGAAGAACAACCAGCAAGCATATCCGAAAAATATCAAAAATACCAATCAAAGCACTACGAACCCACTCCCCATGAGTATGTGGAATATAAAACGAAAAACACCTATTCAAAAGACCCCATAGCAGGGAAAGCTTGAAAAAATGACGCCACTAGCGATCTGAATACAAAAAGTTAAAATTGCCTCCGACTCGCACCATATGTGTACAAGTCGGAGGCAATTATTTTTATACTTCTTTTATGGCTGTCGCTTTCACCAGCGGCATCATCGGAGACAAAGTTAGTTTTTCATGCTGGGAAGGATGATTTATCATATCAGTGGACGATTCGGTTTCTTCTACAAAAGTCAGCATAAATTTGTCAAGTAGCGAGACCATAAGGAATTTGTATTTTTTAAAAGAAAGAAAAATCTTTGTGCTGACTGCGGATGTCGAGAATCGTGGGTATCTGGATACTTTGAAAGAGATAGCCGAACAGAAAAAAGATTGTGGCGTGAAGGTGTTTATGGATAAAAAGGCATAAAATTCGAAATATCATCATTAGAGAATCCAATCAATTTTAGGCTCATGCACCGTATCAATTTGTCTAAAAGAATCATCAAATATTTGCTGCTTCTATCGTTTTTGAAGTCATAGTAATATGCATATCCATGTGCAATAGTACGTCTGATCTCCTTGATTTGATTACTAACTTTCTCTGCAGAAAGATTTGTTTGCGACAGCAATTGGGGATATTCATTAAACATGTATTCCAATTCCTTTTTAAGTGGAAATTGGAGATTTTGAGCTTTCTTGTGTTCCAGTTTATCAAATAAGTACTCAAATGCTACAATTTGTTCGACAAATCGCGGAGGCGTGAACATGGAGTCGAAATTCCCTAAATGACCAAGTGGAATACTCTGTGTTATTTTGTTGCCAGAATCTAATGCTATATTATTTAAGAGCTTGGGAATGTATTTCATAATATCAAATTCGTAGAATAAGCCGTTATACCTATCAACGGCATCTTCCGAAATGAAGGGACAGTAGAACCACCCGACACTTACTTCTTTGCGATAAAGCGTGATACGTTTGAACAAGATATCTGTGTGTGATGTCATGAACATTGCAAGCCGACAAAGAACTATTGCAATATCATAGCACTCTTGGATTTCATTTGTGTGTAACGGCAGAATCAATTCCCCTTTTCTGTCGAAATCTTCCAAAAGACCAAGGCGATGATTGTGACCGATTTGGAAAATCAATTCGTATTTTTGTTTGTTCATATCAAACGGAATTGTATACACTTTTTTAGGTTCTAAAGCCAAGTTGATTCCAGATCGCACCATTTCAATGTATTTATGTTCGTATCCAAAAACTGCATCAAGAGACGGCGACTGAATACCTATGCGGTCATAGGTTTCGTCTTTGTTAAATGTATAAACAATATAGCAACGCAAATAGCAAGTACTTCCCATAGAATTTTCGACGAGAAAGGTTGCTTTCCTACCATGAGGCCCAATATCAAAACATTGCCCCTGCAGAATATAGTTTTCTTTAAAATTATATTCCTTACAAAATATTTCCAGCAACGAGTCATCCGTAAACAAATCCATACGGTAATTTTCAATTACAAAAGGAATCTTTCCAGTTCTGAAAAAAATAAAACCCTTGACCATCATTTCACCTCTTTATGAGATGCGTTCTCAATTTCTATTGGACATCATTTGTGTTCAAAAATTAAGAATACGCAAAGTTTCACAATTTTGACAGGGAATTATATTTTATTATGCACGAAATCCTTCGCATATTCAACCCATATCACAGAATTGTGTTGTTTTCGCTGTATCTGTAAACATCTTTGAGTTGCCTCCTGATGAAATTGAAGAGACTGCTCATTAAGGTTATTATTGCTGGTGCAAAAAGACATATCTTCAATAATTTGACGTTTTCCGCAAATTATGGTATCATACTAATGTAAGTGATTTATGTGTCCTGCAAAGCAATTTGCACTGACACACGTTGTTATTTTTGTACTTTGTGCCTGCAATGCCGTTGACCGTCTGGTCTGCGCATTGCGGGCATTTTTTATCTGCCGGGGGACACCCCGCATAAAGCGAGAATGATTTTTATGCTGCTATTGGCAGCGAAGAAAAGTTGTTCTCGCTTTTTATTTTGGTTTGGCGCCGCCCGGCGTTAAAAATAAAAATGCAAGAAAGGCGAGATCACAATGATGGACGAACTCAAACAGCAATTTTATGAGGTTATGCACAAGTATCAGAAGCCGTTTTCGGAGGAAGGTGTCACAGCAAACCTTACACAATGGAATGAACAGAAACAGGGACTTTTGCAGCTTCTGCGCAGGCATCCGCTATGGAATGAGAAAGAACTGGCAATCGTGTTCCGCGTGGAGGAACGCCGAGAAATCGACCGTATCACAGTGGACGAAACGCGCGCCGCCATCCTTGAACTTGGTCGCAGGGCCTGCACGGATGATACTGTGTACGAAAACTTTGAAACCGCCCTGCGCGCGGCGACCGCAGACTATGCCCGGATACCAAACGAGTACCGCTTGGACACGATTCGGCAATACGGCGGCATCAAGTGCGCACAGGGGCAAAAGGCGAGCCGCATTATCAATCGGCTCTGCCTGAAATTCCATCTTGACCAGATTGAGGAAGAAACCGAAGCAGGTGAGCCGGACAACCGTTATGTGCGCACAGTCAAACCATACAATGCACTGTTTGCACGGCTGGCCGATGCTCTGAATCCGGCACATATCGAAAAAACTGCAGTGCTGTCAATCCACCCCTGCGATTTCCTCGAAATGTCCAACCGCGACAACACTTGGAGTTCCTGCCATTGCTTAGAAGGCGGCGGCTATCGCGGCGGCTGCCAGTCCTATATGGGCGATGCCGTCAGTATGATTTTCTTCACGGTCAGCGACGAGTACACGCAGAACTTTCATACAGCCCCTCGCATCACGCGAGAAATTTTCTGCTATAAGGAAAATGTTTTGCTGCAATCACGCCTGTATCCTACAGATTTGGAAGACCAGAAAACCCTGTATCGAGGCATCGTCCAACAGGCTATCGCGGTCTGCCTTGACAAACCGAACCTATGGTCGATCAAGCGTGGAAAAGAAACCGAACCTTACTGCGAATCTGCGGCGGACAGCAACCACTATCCTGACTATGCGTATGGGTATGCAGTTGCCTCTCTGCTGAAAGGGGAGATCGGCTATAGCAAAATGACGATTGGTTCCGTGGCTCGATGTGTTTGCTGCGGTGGAGAACAGAAGAACCATCGTTCCATACGCTGTGCAGAGTGCGGCAATATGTATGTCTGCAAGGGCTGCGGCAAAACGGTGCATGGATATGGGCGCTATATTGATGAGCACTTTTATTGCAATGAGTGCAGCTATGAATGTACGGTTTGCAAAGAGAAGTTTATCGGTATGCCGCGTATCGGAATTGCCCGTTCCGGTGAGCAGCGTGGAATTTGCCCCGCCTGCTACGAGCAGGTGATAAGCGTATGCAGAAATTGCACAATCCATAGCGACTGCCTTTCCATCGGTGCCAATCGTTTCTGTCCGAATCAGATGAACGGCCTTGCCGCATAAAGGAGGAATCCATGCAAGAATTGACGTTTGAAACCATTCTGCGTCTGCCGCAGATGGACTTAAAAAAAACATTGAAAGCCGAGCTGAAAAGCAGGGGCTGCCCTGTCACCGATAAGCCCGGCTACCTGTATGCCGAGGGAACAATCCCCGTCCTGCTGGCGGCCCACATGGACACGGTTCACCGCCAGCCTGTCGAGCAGATATGCTACTCGGCAGACGGGGCGGTAGCTATGTCGCCGCAGGGTATCGGCGGTGATGACCGTTGCGGTGTCTGGATGATTTTGCAGATCCTGCGTACAGCAAAATGTCATGTGCTGTTCTGTGAGGACGAGGAAGTCGGCTGTGTAGGTGCAAAGAAATTCACAAGAGGTTCTTTGCGGCCGCAGGTAAACTACATCGTAGAGCTTGACCGCCGGGGTAGCAATGATGCTGTGTTTTACCGCTGCGATAACCCGGAGTTTGAGGACTTCATCACCTCGTTCGGATTTGAAACAGCGGGTGGTTCACGCAGTGATATATCCTACATTGCGCCGTATCTGGAAACAGCTGCGGTCAATATCAGCTGCGGCTATTATTGCGAACACCAACGGCATGAGTACATCCGCTTAGAGGAGATGGAACTGAATGCCGCCCGTGTGGCACAGATGGTAACGCAACAGACAGAACACTTTGAATATAGGGAACAGCAGGATAGCTTCTTCGGCGGGCGAACATACCAGTATTCTATGTGGGATACTGCTTCTGAGTGTGAAACCTACAAATGGCTTTCACCGCTGCCGAAAGAAGCAAAAATCAAGCTGGGAACGGCAGAACTTATCATGCCTCATGCCAAGATTGACCGGCAGGGGAAGATACATCGATATGTTCCCAAATTGAAAGCAGCCGTCCTGACAGAAAACGCCATAGCGGTGATGCCGGACGGTAAGAAAGCAAGATATGATTCCAAAGAGGCAAAGTGCCAGAAAGTGATGCCCCTGTCAAGGGCATTGGAAATACTGGGATGTAAGTAAACAAAAGGTCCTCTTTCGCTGTGAAAGAGGACCTTTTGTGAAGTGGTGCAAATATATAACTTGGTTAGAGTTCGGTGCAGTATCTTGCCAATCATGCAAAGCGGATGTAAAATTTATGGCGACCCGTTGTGCAAATGCAGAAAGCTATGGTATGCTAACTATATAAAGTGTACTGGAAATAATCAGAACGCGAGGGGTGATAATGATGGAGAACAAATCGGATAAAGGCGGCTTCTGGAGACGACAATCTTTTCTTTTGCCTCCATTGACTGCGGCGGTGGTTTTGCTGTGCCAGCAGATGGCTTCTTCCAATCCATCCGGCGTGGTCACGGTGAACATTTTGCTGTTGGTACTGAATTTCTTCAGCTATGTGGGGCTTTTGCGTGGGGAAAAAAGCACAGAAAAATCCGTGGCGATCGCCGCGGCAGGTTTTATTACACTGATGGCATTTGTGTTCAATACCTGCGTAGCCGGAATTCCCACTCCTTTGAGCGATACGGGAATCTTTATGAACAGTCTCTGCGGTATGTGGGTACTGGTAGCAGTTGTTCAAGGAATTTCGCTGTTGATACAGGCAGTGTTGCAACCAACGGTTGAGCAAGAGACCGGAGCAAGCGAAACCAATGTTTGGAATCGCCTACAAAAAGTAGGGGGACAGCTAAAACCAAAAGCCACAAACTCGCAGGAAATAATTTTGATGCTGCTGCGCCTTGCCACAGTATTGTTGGCAATCGTTTCCTGGTGGAGTACCGCACAGGGGATGCGGGACTATGTGTTTTCACAGGCGTGGCAGGCAAATCTTGCCTCGTTTGCCATACAAAGCATCCTGCTGGGACTGAACTTTTACCTGCCGACCTTCTGGCGCTGGATACATAGTCTGCGCGGGAAAATCTGCGTGCTGGCGCTCAGCGGCGTGGTCTTGTTCTGCTCCTCGTGGTTCAGCTATGTTTTTATCGTTGGCACGGTCTATGAAAAAAGCTGGCAGACCGAAAGCCGCCTGTTGGTTCAGTCCGTGTACCGAAACGAACTATACAAAGCGGATGAATTTGTACAAATCAGCAGTGATGCACTGCGGGAAACCCTGGGCGACGAGGTGGCGGCTCTGTACACTGCCAGCAAGACCGCCGATACCGAAACAACACAGAATCCTTCCGGCTTGGATCTGACAGCGGACAAGGCAAGCTACGCCGATAATGCGGACTTTGCGGCAAAAAATGAAATTGCTTCGGCAATCCAAGCGATGCAGACCGCCACGCAGGAGGGAACATCCTCCGGCGTGCGCGAACAGGCTACCGCAGCCCTGACACAGCTTACCGAACAGGTGGAAACTCGCATCGGACAGCTGACGCAGCAGATAAGCCAGACGCAAGACGCCTTGACGGCAGCAGCAGATGCGCAAACCAGCACAGCCAGTGCGTTGCGAAATGCGCCGTATGGAAGTAATACTAACGCTTTGCAGAGTGCCTATAACAGTGCGGCATCCCGATTGAGTAACTTGCAGGATACGGTAAATCAGCAACAACAGGACTTACAGGATTATCAGCAGGCGCAGGGAATCCTGCAACGATACGCAGGTGTGCTGGGAATTGCCGGAAATGCAGCCTCCGTGCAGACAGGTCAGGCGCTGCGTAGTATCCAAAGTGCGCTGCTACAGACGGATGTGGATACGGAAGCTATTGAACAGCAGGCACGCACCGTGTTTGAACAGCTGCAAGCCGCACAGGACAGTGGATCGGATGCGGATTTTCAGACATTATTGAATGATATGGACAGTTTTATCCACAAGGTGCAGGATTACGCAGTCCTGAAATCATCAGGTGACGCGCTGCAAAACCAGATTGACAGCATGACGGCAGATACTGCACAGGATACGGAAAACTGGGAGCCTCTATGGACAGAGAAAATTGAGCGTCTGAAGGCAACAATCAGTGGTCTGCCTGTCAGTGACAGCGGGCAGGAGTATGACCGTGCAGATGCCCTTGATAAGTTGGACGATGCACAGCGCCTCTATATTTCAGAGCATAACCCTGTTGATCAGGCACTGATTTATCTGGGAAGCCCATATTGGCAGCTGGCAGCATTTTCTCTTGTATTGGCGTTCTTCTTGGATATTGCCGCCTTTATTACCGGGCTTGTCATTGATGTGGCAGATCGGCGTAAAATGTTGGAAAAATGAAGAAAACCACTTAGGTTAAAAAGACAGCCTCTTCCGCTGATGTGATTTCAGCAGAAGGGGCTATTACTTTATGCTCACGCGTGACGTGGCAAAGTAGCTTGCAAAATGGGTTTGTAAATTTTGGCTAAAAGTTCACCGAAATGTAACATTCTGTTGTACAATAGGGATTATAAAGGGGGATTGTAGAATGAATCCGATTTTGATTGTGGACGATGAAGCCGCCATTGCCATGCTGGTGCGGCGCATCCTGACGGAGGCGGGCTACCGCTGTCAGGCCGTGACCGACAGCCGCGCGGCGGCAAATCTGCTGGAAAAGAACCGCTATGATCTGGTGCTGCTCGATGTGATGATGCCCTATCTGGACGGGTACGATCTGCTGGCGTACCTGCGGCCCACGGGCACGCCCTGCATCTTCATCACAGCGAAGGACGCTGTGGCTGAGCGGGTGCGCGGGCTGAACAGCGGCGCGGATGATTACATCGTCAAGCCGTTTGCCCTTACCGAGCTTGTGGCCCGGGTGGAAAGTGTGCTGCGGCGCGCCGGGCGCAGCACCGCTGTCTACACGATGTGGGAGTACACGGTGGACGCTGCAGCCTGCCGTGTGCTGCGCGGTGAGGAGGAAATGCACCTGACCCGCAAGGAATATGACCTGCTGCTTTTGTTTTTGCGCAACCGCGGCCGGGCGCTGTACCGGGATTATCTGTACGAAACCGTCTGGGGCGATGACGGCACGGGCTGTGACACCCGCACGCTTGACACCCACATTGCCCGCCTGCGCCGCAAGCTGAACCTTGGCGACCGTCTGCACAGCGTGCGGCAAATCGGTTATATGCTGGAAAAGGAATAAAATGTAACCCGCCCGTGACAAAGCTGTAACCAACCGGAAACAATCCTGCGCTATGCTGGGGGTACAACAAACAAAGGGGGATAACCACGATGAAACACACCGCAAGGCTGACCGCCTGTCTGCTGGCGCTGGCACTGACGGCCTGCACGGCCGCGCCGCAGGATGTGCCTGCAGGCACGACCTCCGAGATAACCGCCGCGCCCGTGCAGACTGCAGAGCCTACCACAGAAACACCCGCCGTGCAGGGCACGCTTACGCCCATTTACACGGCATGGGGCACGGCGGTGGGCCAAGATGCCGTCTATAGCGCGATGAACATTGACGATGCCGGACAATACTATGCAACAACGATTGATTTTTCCACGGGCGAGCAGCGCATTCTCTGCAAAAAGCCCGGCTGCAGCCATGCGGATGAAAGCTGCCCGGCCTACATGACGGCCATCCGTAACGGCTGTGTGCCGCAAGCCATGCTGCTGCCCGTGGGCGACCGGCTCTATTGGCTTGTGGATGGCCGCCACAATGAGAGTGACAGCGCCTATCTGGATGTGAGCAATCCGGACGGCAGTGACCGCCGCCGTGTGGCCGAGGGTGATGACCTGCCCGATTTGACCAGTGCCTATATCTGGTACACGGATGGCACAGCACTGTATACATTTGTACGCGGATATGACAAATATTCCGTATTGCGTCTGGATGAGGGCGGTGCGGCGTGCCTCTTTACCCGCAGCATACCGGACGGCGAGGACTATTTCGCCGTAGGCTGCTGGCAGGACAAAATCGTTTTGCAGCACAGTGGAGGCTATCAGCAGCAGCCCTTGAACGCGGCCGGAGCGGCCGCCACGGATGAGGAGCTGCGCGCATGGCTGGCCGCCGACGAAGAGGCGCAGAAAGAGCAGACGAAAAACCTCTGTCTGCTGGATACGGCGGGCAGCATGACCGACACCGACATGACATGGGGCGGTGATGCGGGCAATGTCCAGCTTGTCCACAACGGTGCGGCCTATGTGCTGAACAAATCCGGGCTGGTGACAAAATTCGATCTGGCTGCGGGCACAGCCCAGACCCGACAGCTTGACCTGCAGGGAACACAGATATCATACGGTGTCGTGGAAGGCGCAAGGCTGGACGGCTGGATCCCTGTGACGGTGCGCGATGACAGCGAGGGGCTGCTGAACCCTGAGACCGGCGTCTACACCCCGCTGCCGACCACATGGCTCAAGGATCAGGCGGTGGAGCGCAGCCCGTTTATTGTGGCGGCCAGCGACACGATGCTGCTTGTGAAATATGGCGAAATCTACTACACGACAAATGACATCGGCACGGACGGCGCACCCTACAGTTTTACCACCTGCCGCGGGGAGTATGGGATCATTTCGGCAGCAGACTATCTGGCGGGCAGTCAGGATTGGGTGCAGGTGACGCTGCAGGGCCGCGATCTGGTATGAGGAAACAGCAATGAAATTTGCAACCAAGCTATCTCTGGGCTGCATTGCGCTGCTGTCTTGCGCGCTGGGCGCGGCAGGGCTGCTGCTGACCGGGCAGAGCTTTTCCGGCAGTCTGGCCAGCACCCGCACGGCCCTGCAGGCCCAGCAGGAAAAGGAAAAGTACGCGCTGGAACGCATCATCTTTCAAGCCACGGACAGCGCGCAGTTTGAAAATTACATTTTGGCGTCCGCTGCCCAGCAGTATGCCGAGCAGACAGCCGATGCGGGCAGCAGCATGGCACTCTGGCTGGACGGTGCGTATGCGCTTTACTCCGGCCTGCCTGCGGCTCTGCCGCGCACCGCGCTGAAGCAGGCCCTGACGGACGGCGAAAACGCCTGGCAGCTGACCCGGACGGACGGGCGGTGGTATCTGCTGCTGACCCAGCCGATGGATCTGCCCGGCGTGCGGGCCGATATGCTCTGCGCCTACGATGTGAGCGCGGTGTTCGCCACCCGTGACGCCCAGCTGCGGGCGTGGCTGGCGGCATCGGCAGTGCTGCTGGTATTGGGCGGCGGGGCAGCTGTGCTGTTCAGCCGCCGTGTGACCCGCCCGCTGACTGCGCTGCAGACGGCCAGCGAGAAAATTGCAGCTGGTGAGTACACCCAGCGCACCCAGGTTAAGACCGATGATGAAATCGGCGCGCTGAGCCGCAGCTTTGATGCAATGGCCGCAGCGGTGGAAGGCAAGATCAACGAATTATCAAAAACAACGCAGAGCCAGCAGGACTTTATTGCGGCGTTCACGCATGAGGTCAAGACCCCGATGACCGCGATGCTCGGCTATGCTGACCTGATGCGCGCCCGGCCCGATGACACCGAGACCCAGCGGGAAGCAGCGGGCTACATTTACCACGAGACCCGGCGGCTGGAGAAACTGAGCCGCAGTCTGCTGGCCCTGATGGGGCTGGATCAGGCCGGGGCGCTGGAGCTGGTGCTCTGTCAGGATGCCGGGCTTTTGCTGCAGACCGTGCGCAGCCTGCCGCAGGGCAGCACGCCCGTGCCGCGGGTCATCAGCGCGGGGTGCGTGGTGCGGGTAGACCGCAGCCTGTGGGTGGATATGCTGCGCAACCTGACCCTCAACGCCCAGCGCGCCTGTCAGGGCATCGAGGGCGCGGCCATCACCCTGCGGTGTGAGCGCCGCGCCGGGCAGGCGGTTTTCACTGTTACCGACACGGGCTGCGGCATACCCGCCGCCGACCTGCCCCGCGTGACCGAGGCATTTTACATGGTGGACAAGTCCCGCAGCCGGGCCGCAGGCGGCAGCGGCATCGGGCTGGCACTCTGTGCCCGTATTGCCGGGGCGCACGGGGCAAAGCTGGAAATCACCAGCACCGAGCATGTCGGTACGACCGTGACTATCGCCGTGCCGGAGGTACTGCCGAGCGAAAGGGAGGCTGACAATGACACGCAAAGCTGATACGCTGCGCCCCTTCCTGCGTTGCGCCGCTGTGGTGCTGTGCAGTCTGGCGCTGCCGCTGGTGGTGTTTGCCCTGTGGGACCGCGCACTGCTGGCCGCGCCCCACACCAGAACGGATGGGGAGCGCTTTTCGGCAGCTGGGCGGGCCAATGCCACAGCCTGCACCCTCTACGCCGCCGAGCATGTGACGAAGGTGCCGCTCGGCAGCAACAGCCTCTGGGACGGCGGCTGGACGGCGGGCACGATGGACGGCAGTGCGCTGGCCCGCGCCCGCCGGACGCTGCGCGCCCTGCACGAGGCCGGGCTGCTGTGCGATGACAGCTATGCCGCTGCACTCTCGGTCTGCCGCCTGGACTACGGCAGCTGGGAGCTGTACACCGCGCCCTGCGGCCTGACGCAGCTGGTGCGCCGCCCGGAAGAAATCTACACAGACACCGATACCGAGCATGTGTATATCCAGCTGATTCTTTCCAGCGACGATGCACCGCTATATTTTAACTACCAGAACGATCTGGGGCAGGGCGCTACGCTGGCCGATGACGCTGTGGCGCAATATTGCGCCCTGCTTGGGCTGGACGAGTTTACCGACTGGCAATACCCGGAATGGGGCACAGCCGTACGGGATTTTGGCGCAGCAGGCTACAGTAAGACCGCGCAGGTCTACGCCGTGGCGAACGCCGGCGGGTATAGCGTGGTTCTCTCCGCTGCCAGCATGACGCCGCAGACCTTTGCAGCACTGAACACGCAATATGGGGAGGAAACATCATGAAAAAGTACCTTGTTATCACTGCCGCGCTGGCGCTGGCCCTGACAGCCTGCGGACAGGCCGCAGCGGACAGCACACCGACACCGACTGCGGCCACAGAAGCCACAGCGGCCCCCGCCGAGCAGCCGCAAAGCATCGGCAGCGATGCCCTGCGGCTGCTGACTGCCGCTGCGGACGGCGTGTATTATCAGGCGTTCAACGACTGGGAAATCAACTACACCGACACGAGGGGTCGTGCGCTGATTTATGCCATCGACGAGCAGACCGGCGATGCGCGCCCTGTCTGCAGCCTGCCCGACTGCACCCATGACAGCGCAGCCTGCCCCGCGTGGTGCGATGGAAACACCACCCTCTGTTACGGCGATGGGGACGAAGTCTATCTGCTGAATTTCTATTACAACGATGAAACCAGCTATTACAGCTGGGAACAAATCAATTCCGACCACACCCGGCGCACCGTGCTGGCAAGGATTGAGCCGGGTCTGTCCGTCGTGGGCCGCGGTGTGGCCGTGGACGATAAAAACCTGTATTACAGCGTGCTGGACGATGACTGCCATCAGACGCTGTGGGCCGTGGACAAAGCAGGCGGGCAACCGCAGAAGGTCTGCGGATGGGATGATCTGGCCGATGGGGCTGGGGAGTACTCCCCCGAAATGTATACGCTTTTGGAGGTCAGCGGTCGGCAAATGACCTTTGCCAAGACGATACAGTCAACAGACGCCCGAACCAAGGCAATACAGATTTGCACAGTGGATCTGACCGATGGAAGTTGTACACCGCAGCAGCGCTATGAACGCGATGCGGGCACTGTGTTTGTGACCGGGGACGGCATGGAGAAGCGCGACCTGATCAGCTACCAAAACGACTATCAAATCCTGACCGAGGGCAGCCGCAGCGGCCTTGCCAACTACAACTACCAAAGCGGGGAGGTTGGTTATCTGGATGCGGCAGCAGACAGCTTTACCCCCGTGGCCGATGGCATTCCCACAACCCGCGCAGGATGGGAGTGCTACTACTCCCTGACCGGCTTTGCCGATGGCTGGCTGGTATGGGTGGACGAAGGCGGCTGCGATGAAAACGGCAACGGCACAGGCGACAATGTGACCCGCCAGTATTTCTGCCGCGACGGTGTGAAAACCGAGCTGACACAGCAGCGCTATGTGCCTGGCAAGGACGTGCGGAATATCCGCATCCTGGACGCTCAGCAGGGCCGCGTGCTGGCCGCCTACGACACCAAAACCGGCACGGTACACGACGTGGACAAGGACGGCACGACCTACACCCGGCCGATGAACTGGGACATCTACGGCGTCATAGCGCTGGACGACCTGCTGGCAGGCAGTACAGACTTTACGCCGCTGAACTTTGCAGAATGACAAAAAAATATGATCGGGTACAATTTGTTGCTTACTAGGACGGGAACTCACTGCACCTGTCAAAATGCCATCGCTCTGGAAAGCCAATATTGGCAGTTTGCGATATCCTCTATTATACTGGCATTCTTCTTGAATATTGCTACGTTCATTACCGGCCTCGTCCTTGATGCGGCAGATTGGCGCAAAATGTCGACAAGATGAAGAAGAGCATATAAGAGGTTAGAAATACCGATAAATCATAATAACAGCCCCTTCCGCTGATGCGATTTCAGCAGAAGGGGCTATTACTTTAATTATATTGAATTTTCCCCGGCGGGTCACGGCGTTGGATAAACCATACAGCGTCAGATCGTTGGATTCGATCAGCCGCTGTAACACGCCGGTACTCTCGCTGTCGGTAATGTGAAACTCTTTGCTGGCAAGTTTGACGACAGCCGGCACATCATGGGTGTCCATCTGCGCGGCTTTTGCCTCCTGCATTTTGCCGACGACCTGCGAAAACCGCGCTTCTTCCACGGCGGCGCGCACGGTGTCCTGAATCTTCATAACAAAGGCTTTGTCCTCCGCGTCCAAAGTTGCTTGAGAGTAGACGCTGAAATTTTCCTCGCTGTCGGTAACACGGCCTACATGATTGCGGCGGGCAGTTGCTTCATTTACGACCATACCGTTGCTGCATACCAGCCGATAAATTAGCGGCTGGATGCTGACAGAGCCAAGCCCGACCTCGCTGTTGCTGATGATAACCCCGGCCTGCACAATGTCGCCGGGGGATACTTCTGCTTGCAAGCGGGGATTCACGGCCTTGATGTACATACGGCTTTCGGTGATTTGGCAGCTTTCAAAGCGGATGTCAGGCACCCCGCCGAGAATCGGCAGCGTCACTCCGGCAATGTCGATATTGTCGATTCACATGGAGCAGCAGAATGTCGCTGAGGGGTTCGTCCTCAATGTCCGGCACCACAAATTTGGTATGGCGGGGAGCCTTTGCTTTCTTCTTGGGGACTGCCGGTAGGCTGCCGCGCAGATGGTGCAGCACATACAGCCCCCAGACGGAGCAGGCGACAAGCAGAAGCGGCAGCAGCAGTGCGCCGCGCACAAACGCGGCGATGGCTACAATGATGCCCACGAAGATGCTTGTGCTGTTCCGGATGGCATTGTCAGATTTCATTGTCGATTACCGTCCTTTCACAAAACAAAAAGGGCTGCATCAGGTGTCCGTTCTGAACACTTGATGCAGCCCAAGGTGCGGCCACTGTTCGGCGGCCATGCGGGATGCGGATGGATTCTTGGTTCACTCCTTTCTGCCAACGGCAGGAAATATCTATATAAAAAAGTGCCGGCAGGGAAAACACCGCGCCCAATTCAGCGCAATGCCATCTACTACCGGCACCGATTACGAAAATAACAGCGTATGCTTATATAGCATAAAAATCATCTACATTGCCATTATAATACTATATCTTGTGGTTGTCAATAATGGATTTTGTGTGGACACCTGCACAACGACAATATCACACTTGCAATTATACTCCCGCAGGAGTATAATTGCAATGAGGAGGTGGTCTGATGAAAAAGACGATTTATCACGGCTCGGATCACATTATTGAAAAGCCCCAATATGGCTATGGAAAGCCCTACAATGACTATGGCGTTGGCTTCTACTGCACCGAAAACCCGAACATGGCGAAAGAGTGGGGCGTAAGTATTGACCACAACGGTTATGCAAATGAATATCAAATCGAATGTGACGGTTTGACGATTCTCGATTTGAATGCCCCGGAATATACAATGCTGCACTGGCTGACGATTCTGCTTGAAAACCGTGAGTTTGATGCGTCCACACCGCTGGCGGCGGAAGCTAAGGATTATCTCTTACAGAATTTTCATCTGGACTACAAAACGGCAGATGTCATTATCGGCTATCGTGCCGATGACAGCTACTTTTCCTTTGCCTCTGACTTTATCAACGGTGCAATCTCGTATCGCCAGCTGTGTAACGCCATGCGCCTTGGCAAGCTGGGTCAGCAGTTTGTGCTGAAAAGCCGAAAAGCCTTTGAGCAGCTGAAATTTATGGGCTATGATACAGCAGACGCCAAAGAATGGTATAAGAAGGAAGCGTTCCGTGACCAGACCGCCCGCCGCCAATACTTTGATGTAGAGCGGAACCGCCGCCAAAGGGGCGATCTTTACATTACAACCATCCTTGACGAGGAGATGAAGCCAAGTGATCCACGCTTACGATAAAAATTATCTTACCGCTGCACAAAAATGTCTTGCGCGTATGCTGGACTACATGGTCAATGATTTACAGTATCCGCTGGAAACAGTATGGAACTGGTTTTTAATGAGCGAGATTTCCCATCGCTTTGAACTCGGTGATAGCACTATTTTGGCAGGCACTTCCGGTGTGGAACTTGCCCGCAGGGTACTGGAACAGGCGGGGGAGCCAGAACCCGTCCGCAAGGCATCCTATGCGTATGACCGCAGTCCCGAATACTGGACGGGCTGGGCTATCGCATATTACCAGTGGGATACCGGTCTGCGCTTTTCTGAAATTGAGCAGGCTGTGCCGATTTCCGAGGTGCGGATGTTGTATACGCCCTACCACGAAATGGATGTTCGCCAGTTTGCAGATAAGATGAACGAACTGTACCGTGCAGCAAAGCCGGAAACAAACCTGAAGAGCCTGCGCACACTGGCCGAAATGAGCCAGTCGGAACTGGCACGACAGGCAGAAATCCCTGTGCGCACCATCCAGCAATATGAGCAACGCCAGAAAGACATTAACAAGGCGCAAGGGGAAACCCTGCTGCGCTTGGCACGTGTCCTGCATTGCAGTATAGATGATCTGATGGAAAAAGTCCCACAGCAATAATATGAATAGAAGCGGAAGATTCTCATTTAAAACAGCGGGAATCTTCCGCTTTCATTTTGGTAGTTATCGTATCAGTAAGTATCAAGCATAATCTGCTGCCGCAGATAAAGGTTTGCCACCGCTGTGATGACCTCGCGACTGCAACGGTACTCCCGAACAGCCTGAGCGAAGTTATCGCAGTTCAAGTCATTGTCATCGTACAGCTTGTCCAGCACATCGTAGCCGTCTTTCAGGCGGCGGATATCCATCTCGATGCACTTGATGATCTCCGCGCACGAGAGAGGTGTCTGCCGGGCAAGGCGGATGACTTTTTTCTCGCAGGCGCTGCGGGTATCCACATGGAACAGGCGGCGAGTGATTTTCCATGAGATGCCCTCCAAAAACGTCAGTTTCAGGAACGACAGCACCCGCAGCGGCCATGCCGCGCCGATGGGAAAAATGAATCGGCAGGCAAGCAAATCATACAGCGCATCATACTCGGTATCACCGGTGCCTGCAACAATAAGCCCGCGAACCAGCAAGCGCTGCACGCAGTCCTGCCAGCTGCGGTGGATGGTGACATTGGAGTTGCTCGCCATCTTCTCATAATAGCTGCCAATCTCTTCTTCCCGCAGGATGCGCCAGTTGAGGATTGACCAGAGCATAAACTCCTGTACATCGACTTCGTATTCTTTCTCGCAGACGATGATGACCGGGCGGGTACCTTCTTCGGTGCAGCAGCGGATATAGCGGCCATTGGCAGTGTAAAGCATTTTCATAAAGGTTCCTCCAAATTTCAATTTTCGTGTAGAGATGAGAGAAAAAATTCGTTGTTTCGCAGTTTGCGGACGGCACGGCTGATCCACGCCGAAACGTGGTTGGGCGGGACACTCATGCGGACGGCAACTGCGGTAAGCGGTATGCCGGAGACTTGCAACGCCAGCGCATGGATGCCCTTGCGGGTCACGCCGCTGTATTGAGATTCTGCAGCGACAAGCAGCAGGGGAGTCTCACACTTTGTATGACTTGAGATCGCGTTTTGAACTTCCAAGGCAGTAAGTACAGCGGGCTCCAAATCACCAAGCAAAACAGTGTGCTGATACTTACTCAAAACATTGCGGCAATAGCCGATAAGGCCATTCTGTACGACCCGCCGGGCATAGGATGCAAAGCTGCCACGCGCTGGGTCGAAGGTCAGTGCTGCATTGCAGAGCCAGACACAACCCTCTTGATACAGGTCTTCATAGCCAAGACCGGCAACGCAGGGATTGGCATGGATGTCGAACCGCAGGACGCGCTCCACGATGGTCAGATTTTCTTCTACCAAACGCTGTTGGTCAGCTGTGAGCCTTTTCACGCATTTCATAACCGTCACCTCGCAGTCGCATTCTCGCAGATGCGGATGATTTGCTCGCAGCGGTAGTCGCCGCACTTGGCGATATGTACCTGATCTCCGGGCAAGCCCATCTGCGTTTGCAGCCAGCGGTAACTCTGGTCGCGGCTCATACCAAGCTGAGCCTGTACACTGTGCAGTGCATGGTGGGCAAGAATGCGTTTGTGCCGCAAATCTCCGTTGGCAAGGGTGCCAAGGGGCTGTTTCGTGCGGCGGTCAGCCGTGACATAAGCATCACAGGCGGGCCAGCGGCGGCAGACGTACAGATACGTTCCGGCGGAAATATCAGACAGACCATGAATCGCGCTTGCCGGGCGCAGCGTGGCAAGAGAGCCGCAATAGGGACAATGGATACGAGTTTGTTTCATAGAATTTCACCTCCAATTTGTTGCAAAATAGGCCGGGAAAACCTATTTGCCCTTATTACTGTCATCTCGAACGCAAAAATTAAAAAAATTCGGCCACTTTTTCGAATTTTACAATTTGTTCACATTTTCGTGGCGTTACGCCAGCATTGGACGAAATCCGCTGTTGACCGACTTTCGCACATCCAGCATGGTTCTGCCGTTTAGCGTGACAGGCGCATTGAACAGCATTGTCAGAAGATATTTCTTGAGGTTTTTGACGTCTGTGCGCAGATTGCGCAGGCCGTCAAGGACAAAGCGGATATGCTCGCTTGTCAGCTGCAACAGGCGTTCCCTCACCAAGGCCATCGGAAACAGGTTATTCCCTAGCCGAAGTACAGGGCTGCGAAGCTGGATCGTTTCCACGACCAGTTCGTAGATCTCCTGCATCACAGGGGCACTCTCCGGCTGATTGTGGCAAAGCAGGTCCAGTTCGATGTTGTCGCGGACTTTTGTCCGCACGGACTCGCCCTCGGATAAGATTGGATCAGTATTTTGTTTCTCTTTATTTTGTATTTCTTTATTTAATTGCATGGGATTTCCCAGTGCAGCAGAATCCGATGCAAGGGGTTCCAGCATAGGCGGCACAGATTCAGCGCTGCTGCCGGAGCCGGACGAGAGCGTTTGCGGGTACTCATAGACATAGTAATCGCAGCCCCGCAGACAGCCGCGCTCATCCCGGACGCGGGTGCGCACCACGTACCCGGCATCCTCCAATTCCCAAATTGCAGTGCGGATAGCGTCCACGCTCTCTTTATTGATGGCGGCAAGCCCTTTGAGGGTATAATCCCAGTCGTCCGGCAGGGAAAGCATCTGCGACAGCAGCCCCTTGGCTTTCAGAGACAGATTTTTATTGCGAAGATGATGATTGCTCATAACGGTATAGTCTTTAATGCGCTCTACGCGAAAAACAGCCATTTTACGAATCCTTTCATGTAAGAAGATGGGCAGCCGCCGGGGCTGCCCACGGTTCATCGGTTACAGATTCTGACGGATAATGCGGGTGATGATGCCCACCGCAATGCTGCGCTCCTCGTCCAGCTTCGTCACCACAAAGCTGACATCGTCCTTTTTGCCGGGCATGCGGCGGTCATAGCAGGAGTGAGCCACAGCGTTCACCCCATTGGAAAGCCGCACATAGACGATGCCCTTATGTACATCGGTCACGCGACCGGCATATTTGCTCTGTACGCGGCAGCGTTTCAAGGCTTCGCGGCTGGTGTTCCCGGTGACGCTTTTGACATCAGCGTGGACAGAAAGTTCTTCCTGTGAGGTCTTGCTTACCTCGGTCACACGGACAAGAATCTGGTCGCCCACAGCAAAGCGGTCATGGGCATCTCCAATCCAATCCCACGCCAGATCCCGTGCCATGATGGAACACTCCACGCCGAAAATCTCAACGCGAATTGACTTGTCTGCAACGGCAATGACGCGCGCCTGTACCACGCGCCCCTCCCGGACGCGGTACTCGCCGTTGGCATCAGGGCTGAAATAGAAAAGCTGGCGCTTGCGCATCATGGCTTCGCGGCGGCTGGCAACCACACTGCGGCTCTTGGAGTCGATGCCGAGGATGACAAAATCGATTTCCGCACCCAGCATATTGCCCAGCAGTTTCATCTGGCGGACAGCCATACTATCGCCGCTGTTGGCGGCGCTGGGGGCGACCATCATTTCTTTGAGGGGGATGACGATGCGGAAGCCGTTGTAGTCCACAACGGCAATCGTCTTGCCGCTGTCGGTCTGCTCGATACCGCCCAACGGTGCGGAGAGGATGCGCCGTGTGCGGTAGGCGTTGTGAATTTCGTGCCAGGCAGCAGCTTCGCGGGCATCCTCGGTTTCGATTTCATCACCGCTTTCAATAGTCAGCACCGGGGCATTCGCTTTGTGTCTGCGGCGGGGCGGGGGAGTCTCGGCAGGCTTTTCTTCTTCGACAGGGGCAGGAATGGGTGCATCTTCAAACTCCACAGGTTCGGGGATGGGCAGGTCAGGGGTAAAAATATCATTGTTCATTTCCATGGGAAACCTCCTATTCAGTTTCAGGTTTTGTTATGATGGATTCTTTGTCAGCGGAAACTACTGCTTTTGATTTGGCAGGACGGCCACGGCGTTTAGGCGGTGCCTTGGGGGATGCCTTTGTTTCCACTGAGGAAGTTTCGAGCGTTTCTGGTAAGGCTTTCCGCCACTCCGGGATATGGGCGGACGCTTTGCACTCCCGCAGCTGCTTGTAAGCAGGGTGCAGAGAGTAGTCCATCTTGTGGACTTTCAAAACTTTGTGCCCGCGCAGAATTACCAGCGCTTCATCTACTGGCAGGCGCAGCACTTCGTCTGGGGTCAGCACCGGTCGCTTTCCGACACCACTGCTCTCGCGGTACTGCGGCGTATAGTCGGAGACGCGCAAGGTACTCAGTGCTTTGGAGGTACTGGACACTGCCACACTGGCAATGCCGGTGCGCTGGGAAACGTACTCAGCTGTCAGCTGATCCGTACAGCCAAGAAAAAGCTGCACATCGCAGTTGCCGAGAATTTCCTGCCACTGGTTCTGCGGGTAGCGGTTTTGTAGGCCGGCAAGGTTTTGGAACACGCAGGACATGGATATATTGCGAGAGCGGATAACGCTGATGCGCCGTGACAATTCGGAAATCGTACCGCAGGCGGTCAGTTCTTCGCCCAGCACATGAACCGAAACAGGAAGCCGCCCGCCAGGGCAGTTGGCATCGGCATAGCGGACAAGTTTGATAAAAGCAAAAGAGAGAAACAACGATGCAAGGAAATCAAAGGTGCTGTCCTGATCGCTGGTAACGAGATAATAGGCACAAGGTCGCTGTCCTGGTAGTTCAAGGCTGATTTCGTCATACGCAGTGATTTTCTTAATTAAGTCAGACTGAAATACTTGTAATCGGCTGCCCAAACCGCTGATAACCCCGCTGCGCACCGAATCCGAAGCACGTTGATATAGGCTGTACGGTGCTTTGGCAGGATGTGTCAGCGGCAGAACATCAAACAAGCTGTCCAGCTGGCTTTCGCTGCATTGGGTGATGAGGTTGTACACCTCGCCAATGTTTCGTTGCTCCGGTGGGTAGGTGAGGTCAATGTACAAGACCAGCGCTTTCAGCAAATTCATTTCGCCGGAATCCCAGAAACGGTCGCTTTTTCCGGTGCCGTTGGTGTTCTTGATGATGACATCCACGAAAAGCTGTGCCATCAGTTCCTGACCCTCAATTTCTTTCAGACAGTTCCACGAGTCGGAGTTTTCGGGGCTGACGAGGTTGAATACGCGCACGGTATACCCTAAATCTCGCATATATTCGCTGGATTTTTCGTAAAGTTCTGATTTGGGGTCACAGATAATCAGCGACTCTCCGCGGACGGCGCTTTGCAGGATACGATTCATGCAGAACGAGCGGGTTTTCATCGAGCCGCTGGCACCGTAGACGGCGAGATTGCCGTTCATGCGTGTTTTCTCCGGGATGCAGAGATATTTTCCATTCAGAATCCCCAACACAGTGCCTGTGTGCTGAGATAAATCGGAAAGCATATCCAGCACGGCGGGAACTTCTCGCGGCTGCATCCAGCCGGATGTGCCGTAAGTACCTTTTGCAGAAAAATCGAAGTTGTGCTCGGAATCCGTTAAGGCATCCTGACTAAACAGCTTACGATACAGGAAAATCGCGGCGGCTGCGGCTGCGCAGCCTGCTATGCAGTAAAGGTTGTAGGGAAACCATAGAATACCTTTAAGACAGGCCAGCGGCGACAAAGAGGGGAACGGCGGGGAAGTACCGCCCAGCATACCGCCGTTTTTCTGCCAGACGGCATAGTTGCCGATGAACTGCGTTAAGTAGCCGCAGGCATAGAGCAACAGTGCGACTGCCAACAGAATTTGCAATCTTTTTGAGGGACGTTTCATGGTGAAGCCAGAAACCTCCTCTCGAACTCGGCAAAGTCGATGGTCTGCAGCTCGACCTTGTCGCCGCAGAGTGGCCGCAGTGCGTCTGCTTGAAAATCAAAGCAGAGGATAGCCCCCTTCATTTGTAGTAACTCCAAGGCAGAGAGGAAGCGAAACATGCGCGGCAGATCCGGCAGATAACAGAACAGAATTGACGCGCCTGCATCTGTGCGAGCATCGTTCTCGATGAAAGCATTACGACAAGGCGGCTGAAGTTCTTGCAGCAGCATGGCGTTTAACTGCCCGATAATCTCCGGGTGACAAAGCAGCCACAGCAACGTCTTGCCGTGGTAGTCATTGGTGAGAAAGTAGAAATGTTCGTAGCCCTCGCCAAAAAGGAAGTGCTCTTTCTTGTGGGTCTTTGCATTTTCAAGTAGGGTAGTCATCACTGCCCATTGATCGGACAGCAAGATGCCATCAGGCGTGTGACTTGCGCCAGTCCGCGTATAGCGGATATTTTGCAGCATGATTTTTCCTCGCTGTTCGATTTGCGTGTCAAAGGTCGGAACAGCATCCATGCCGTTGAACACAGCAAAGGTGCGGGATGGGGTCAGCAGTGAGCCTACCATACGGGAGCCGTGGACCTTTACCATTTCAAGGCCCAACTCTTTCATCTCGCGGGAATCATAAAAAGTTGGAACACCAATGTGGAGAGGTTTGCTCACGTCAGGAGAAAATACAGGCGTCTTTTCATCACGGTAGATTATCGCGCCTGCATTCAGCATCGTGACATAGGTTTGCGCGATACGATACAGCCGCAGACGACGGGCAGGGGATGACTTGATGGAATTGGTGTCGGTGTGGCCTGACAGATAGAATTGAAATCGTTCTGGCGCTCGCTCCCGTAAAAGGTGTTTGCCACGGATACCGAGCCGATAACCGCGAAGATGATCTTTGGAGAAGATGCGCAGGAGCTTGTCGTGTGTCAGGCTCGTCACGACTTTTTTGCGATAACTTTTGCTGGAGGTAAGGCGGTCAGCACACGCACAAGGAACCTCGCCGCAGATGGCTGTGAGCGCCAAAAGTTCATAATAGAGGCTGTCTTGCGCGGGCAGGACAGGAAAGGCAGAAGAAATAGAAATCACCTCGGAATTTAACCGTGCCTTCTTTGACTCCGGCGAAAGTCGCCGCCGTCTTGTGTGTGAAGCAGCTTATAACGACGCGGAAAAGTCATTTTCAAGCACAGGTATCTGATTTTTACGAATTTTTCGGAAAAAGTGGAGGTCGGTTTTCGGCTGATTTTGGGGCGTTCAGCCATGCCGAAAAGCAATTTTTTGGCATCACGGTTATCACGGTAGAGGACGAATATCCAAACCGGGTCGTCTGGAAAGAATCGCACAGCGCCCCGGTGTCGTCCGTCAGGCAGAACGTGGCAATGACATCTATGACGGCTTTCAACTCTAAATTGTCATAATCCCGCACCGCCTTGATGGGGAGGTTGTGGTCGTAGATATGTTCCACGCAAATCACGCAGTCGGAGAAGTGGGGAAGCAACCCGCTTTGCACCAGCGCCGCTTGAAGCGGCAGCAAAAGAAACTTGCAGCCATCGCGCTTCTTTTTATCCGGCAGTAGCGCGGGGAGCAGGATGCGCAAATAGTTGGGGCCTACCCATACGCGGATGCCCTGCACCTCGGCCGCTTTGGGATAGTAATAGATTGGCGGTTCGTTGGACACGGAAAAGAACATATTGCGCAGATGCGCCGTGCTTTTCTCGCTGAGAAGTGCCGCACTCTCCGCAGTTTTGGCAAACTGCATCGGGTCGGGCACAGGCAGCAGATGCTCCATTTCGTACAGCTTTTTGTGAATGTCGATGAGTCCGCGCTGCTCCAAGCGGATACGATTCAAAAGTACGTCAGGATTCAAGCGCGGCCTCCTTTTTGTAGTAGCTGACAGTGCCGTCTTCGGCCACGGTGCAGAACCCGGCGGCCTGCGGAATATCCAGCAACTCAATCTGGGAGGTGTCCTCTACGACCACGATGCGCTTGCCGGCATCTTTCTGCGGCTGGCGCAGAAGCTGACAAATCATGGCTTCTTTGCCCTGCGGGATAGGCACGATTTCATACAGTTCTCCGTTTGCAAAACAGAGGATAGCTGCCGGAAATTCTCCAACAGTGTGGTATTCCACCTGATCTATGAAGTCGAGCAGAACCCAGACGCAGCGGGATAAGTCCTTATCTGTGCCGCTTTGTGCTTCTTGATTTGCGTAGCAGCGGCCATTCCTATCGCGGAAGACGCGTCCCTCTTTCAGCATATGGGCGAGCAAAGTTTTTGCCGTCGCTTCCTTTTCGGGGAAGAATCGGCAAAGCTGTTCTTCGGTCAGACCGGGGTACAGCGAAATGTTATGCAGCATTTCAGCGGCTTCCCGCTGATAGATCGCTGCGCGGTTTTTCAATACAATCACCATCCTTATTGCGCATTAAGGACGCATAAAGACGTATTATGTACTGTCGGCAGCAAAGCCACAGGCCGCTAATACGCAATCAATACGCCCTACTGCGTATTAAACTTTTTATTGCGTAATCATTGCGTCAAGGCGGACGTATTACGGTCATCTGCAAAACCTCCCAAAATCAGAAAATGCCCAAAACAAAAAGAGCCGTGCCTGAAAAAGTCAGGTACGACTCTGTGTGAAAATGTCCAACCTTTTTGGCTGAACCCTATTTTGAACATACTAATTGTAACACGCGGGATTATACACGTATATACAATCACTGCGCGGATGTTGTGCAGATGTAATGCAAGTGCAGCAAAAAACTTTCAAGGCAGTGCATCCGGCGCAATCTTGATTCTTTGGTGTACAGGCATTATAATGCAAAGGAAAGGAATCGTCATTTTTATGGATAACCAATTATTGCAGATACAAAACAGAACCTGCCGCATCTACGGCACTGCCAGCGCCGAATACCTGCTGCTGCAAATGGTGGATGAACATGACCTTGCAGGGATGGAACGAGAAGTTGAAGCCATACATCGGCAAACCACACAACCATTTTTGCTGGCCGCTGTCCAAGCCGAGAATTGGAACGACGATTTGTCGCCTTGGCCTGCACCGCCCGTATGGGGTAAGCAGGGCTTTGGCGGCAGGGCAGGGGATACGCTTGCATGGCTGGCGCAGGCTGTGCCGAGCATCCGTCGGCAGTATTCTATAAAGGAAGACTGCAAAGTTGTTTTGGGCGGCTACTCGCTGGCAGGGCTGTTTGCATTGTGGGCAGCAACGCAGAACGATGCGCTGTATGGCGTAGCCGCCGCTTCGCCGTCCGTGTGGTTTCCCGGTTGGCAGGAGCATGAGGCGGCACGCCCTATTCAGACGCAGCGCGTTTACCTCAGCCTTGGTGACCGCGAGGAGCACACCAAAAACCAGCCGATGGCGGCAGTGGGCGACAACATCCGCGCCCTGCACACCGCCCTGACCCGGCGCGGCACAGACAGCGCGCTGGAATGGAATGCAGGCGGCCACTTCAAAGATGCAGACTTGCGGACGGCAAGGGCATTTGTTTGGGTTATGGAAGGAAAACAATAAAGTGACGATTCTGATTGATGCCGATGGCTGCCCGGTGGTGGATTTGACTGTGCAGACAGCCGGAAAGTACAAAGTACCCGTACTGATCCTATGCGATACTGCCCACCAAATTCAGCGCGTCGGCGCACAGACATTGACCTTTGACAAAGGGCCCGACAGCGTAGATTTTGCGCTAGTAAACCGCGTACATCCCGGCGACCTTGTCATTACGCAGGATTATGGCTTGGCAAGTATGTGCCTGGCGCGCCGCGCCCGTGTGCTGAACCCAAAACGGCTTGGAATACACGTCCGAAAATATCGACGGGCTGCTGTTCCGCCGCCACAAAAACAAAAAACTCCTCCGCGCCGGGAAGCACCCCAAAGGGGCATCCAAACGAACGAAGGAGCAGGACATAACATATAGAAACGCTTTAGAAAGAATTTTGCAGAGTGCGTAAAACTCTTTCTAAGTCATTTGAAAACGGTGTAACCGTTATTAAAAATTAAAGCCTGTTCTTACTACAAGCGACCGTAAACCTACATCTACACCTCGTCAGCTCGAATTTTATGCCAAACGGGAACAACGCTCTTTTTCTCTTGCATAAGTTTATACATCGTTTGGCGTAAGATTGGCGTATGGCATGATTTCAGTTAGAAACCCGCCAAAAGAAAAAGTCTGAAATTTCTCGTATCATCAAGAAATTTCAGGCTTTTTTGTGCTCAAATTGACAATTTACTGGTCAATGGGCTTCATCGTGGGGAACAGCAGCACGTCACGGATCGACGCGCTGTCGGTCAGCA
>ERZ838577.1704-NODE-1704-length-28108-cov-117.565216_pt1 | contig 28108 bp, 20 predicted proteins | sample MGYA00519682_ERZ838577 | MGnify/ENA primary metagenome ERZ838577 (study PRJEB31850, sample SAMEA3708838) | human gut metagenome | biome: human gut; feature: human-associated habitat; material: faeces | place: China | collected 2014 ...
CGGCTGACGACTTGATTATTTTACCACAGAAGCGGTTTTTTGTCAAGCACTTTTTTGAGAAGCTTTTGAACTTTTCTGAACTTGGAGCGCTTCGTACATCTCAGTGTCAACTGGTGTTTTCAGCGTCTATTGGTTCTTTTCAAGGGCTTCCTGCTGAGATTTCAGAAGTCATTCTTTTGTCTCAGCGCTTGGCGCTCAAGTATAATACCACACACCGGGACAGTTGTCAACACTTTTTGACATCTTTTTTCCAATTTCTTTGCACGGGGGGTAAATGCCCTCTCCACTCCTCTCCCAGCAAAAGCCTTGCGTATCGGCGGCGGGTGCGCTATTATATATTATATACATTATAGAGCGCTGCGAAAGGAGCCCTGACCATGATCCTCACCGTCAATATCGGCAACACCCACATCACTGTGGGCGGCTACGAGCAAGATACCCTGATCTTTTGCGGGCGGCTGCACTCCGACCCCGCTGCCACGGTGGAGGAATACGCCATCCGGCTGGTGAACCTGTTACAGCTGTACGGGGCATCCCCGGCGCAGATCGAGGGCGGCATTCTGGGCAGCGTGGTGCCCATGCTCAGCGGGCGGGTTCTGGCGGCCTTACAGCTTTTATGCAAGGCGCGCATCCTGACCGTGGGGCCGGGGCTGAAAAGCGGCATCAAGCTGCGGCTGGACAACCCTGCGCAGCTGGGCGCAGAGCTGCTGTGCGGCGCGGTGGCGGCGCTGGCAGAGTGCCCCGGGCCGCTGGTGGTCATCTCGGCAGACACGGCCATCTCCCTGATGGCGGTGAACGCCAAGCAGGAGCTTGTGGGCGGCGTGATCCTGCCCGGGCCGCAGCTTTCCATGAATGCGTTGGTGCAAAAGACCGCGCAGCTGCCCCAGATCGACCCGGCTGCCCGCGCCCCGGAGTCGGTGCTGGGCAAGAGCACCTCGGCCTGCTTACAAAACGGCTTTGTGCTGGGCACCGCCAGCCTGCTGGACGGTCTGGCCGACCGCTTCTGCGCCGAACTGGGCGCGCAGACCGCCTTTTACGCCACCGGCGATTTGCCCCGCTCCATCCGGGATGCCTGCCGCACCCCTATCCACTACCGCGAGACCCTGATCACCGACGGCCTGCACCGCATCTGGCTGCGAAACCGGAAGGGCTGACGATTTTCGTTTGCATTTTGCATCCTGATGTGTTATACTGTGTTGTACCCACCAAAGGGATACGGCATTTGCGATCGTAGCTCAGCTGGATAGAGCGTTCGGCTCCGACCCGGAAGGCCAGAGGTTCGAATCCTCCCGGTCGCACCAAGGACTGCTGCACAGGTTATGTGCAGCAGTCCTTTTTATTTATTTTATCGAATCCATCTTGCAAAAGCAGCGCAGTGCCTTATAATAGAGGCTGTGCCCCGGTGTGCGCGGGTACGGTTAGGATGTATAGGATAAAGGAAAAAAGAGTATGGCTTCTCAAACGAATACGCTGACGGAAGGCCCTCTGGCCAAGCAGATCTTTCTGGTCAGTCTGCCGTTGGCGCTTTCCAACCTGCTGCAGGTGCTGTTCAATATGTCGGACGTGGCGGTGGTGGGGCGCTTTGCCGGTTCCACGGCGCTGGGTGCTGTGGGCTCCACCAGCACGCTGGTGACCCTGTTCACCGGCTTTCTCATTGGTCTGAGCAACGGCATCAACGTGCTGGTGGCGCGTTTTTACGGCGCACGCCACCCCAAGGACGTGGAAAAGACCGTCCACTCGGCGGCCATCATCAGCGCCGTTGCCGGTGTGGCGTTGCTGCTCATCGGTCTGCTGGGCTCCCCCGCCATGCTGCGGCTGCTGAACACCAAAGAGGATCTGCTGCCCGGCGCGATTTTGTATCTGCGGGTGTATTTTCTGGGTATGCCGGCGCTGGCCCTGTACAACTTCGGCAACGCGGTGTTCAGCTCCATCGGCGACACCAAAAAACCGCTGATGTATCTGTCCATTGCCGGTGCACTGAACATTGCGCTGAACCTGTTCTTTGTCATCGTGTGCGATCTGAGCGTGGTGGGCGTGGCGCTGGCCAGCGCCATCAGCCAGTGCGTTTCCGCGTTTCTGATCCTGCGGGCGCTGACCCGGGTGCAGGACTGCTATGCGCTGGACCTACATAAATTACAGCTGGACCCGGTGCAGGCCAAGAGCATCCTTGCGCTGGGTGTGCCCGCCGGGCTGCAGAACGCTATTTTTGCCATTGCCAACCTGTTCATTCAGGCGGGCGTCAACTCCTTTGACTCCCTGATGGTCAAGGGCAACAGCGCCGCCGCCAACGCGGATGGGCTGATCTACGACTGCATGGCGGCCTTCTACATGGCCTGCGCCAGCTTTATGAGCCAGAACTACGGCGCGGGACGGCCTGACCGGGTGAAGAAGAGCTACTTCATCAGTCTGGGCTACTCCTTCGGCGTGGGGCTTGTGCTGGGCGCGGCGCTGTTCTTCTGCGGGCCGGCCTTCCTTGCACTGTTCACCACCGAAGCGGCGGTCATTGACGCCGGCATGAAGCGGGTGGCTGTGATGGCCTTTGCCTACTGCGTCTCCGCCTTTATGGACTGCACCATCGCCGCCTCCCGCGGGCTGGGCAAGACAGTGGTGCCCACCGTCATCGTGGTGCTGGGCTCCTGCGTATTCCGGGTGATCTGGGTGTACACCATCTTTGCCCACTTCCACACCATCCCGGCGCTGTACCTGCTGTACCCGTGCAGCTGGATCCTGACCGCGCTGGCGGAGATTGCCTATTTCGCCAGCTGCTACAAGCGCGCAATGGCTATTTTCCGCAAGCCTGCGGCGGCGTAAAAGGAAATATGATATAAAAAGGGCTGCTGCACAGTTTGTGCAGCAGCCCTTTGTTTATGCTATTGTCAGGGGGTCAGAGCGCAGCTCAGATCTCCTTCTTCAGGGTCTCACCCATGATGTAACCGTAGGTCAGAGCGGCGTCGAAGCCCATGCCGTACTGCTTGGCGTCCTTCTCCTCGATGGAGCCGCAGACGTCGCCGGCAGCGTACAGGCCGGGGATTGCCTTCTTGTCCTCGGTCAGGACGTGGCAATCGGTGTCGATGGCCAGACCTGCGGTGGTCAGGTAGAAGGTGGGATCAACGCGGATAGCCCACAGACCGTCGCGGGTCTCGATGTAGGGGCAGTTGCGGCGGCCGAACTCATCGGGCTCGCCAGCCAGAGCGGCGGCGTTGTTGGCCTCGATGGCGTCTGCCAGATTGGGCAGGTTCAGCTCCTCAGAGGCCTTCTCCACGCTGTCGTAGTGCACAGCCTCGCCCTTCTCGAACATGGCAACGTAACCGTTGAAGCCGTAGGACTCGCTGTCGCGCAGCTTGACGGCAGAGGACTCGTCGAACACATAGTAGAAGGTATCGCCGTTGTCTTTATTCAGCTTTGCCTTGGCCATGGTGTAGTGGTTATCGGAGACGATGTTGCCGATGTTGTCGCCCTTGATGTTGACCATGATGCCGGGGGCAGACTGGTGGATGAAGGCCAGCTCGAACTTGCTCTTGTAGCTGGACAGGAAGGCGGGCAGAGCGCGGTTCTCGCACTCCACATAGCCGCCGGCGTCGATACCCATCTGGATGCCCTCGCCGGTCATGCTGGAAGCGCAGTTGAAGAAGAAGTCGGCGTAGTCAGGGCTGTACTTCTTCAGCATTTCGGGGTTCTTGGCAAAGCCGCCGGAGGCAAGGCAGACCGCCTTGCCGCGCAGGGTATAGCTTGCGCCGTTCTCGCCCTTGGCGTGGAAGCCCACAACACGGCCGCTCTCGTCCTTGATCAGGTCGGTGACGCTGGTGGAGTAGATGATCTTGCCCTTCTCGTACTTCTCCACGCGCTGTGCCATGAACATCATGGCGTAGCCTGCGCCGCCCTCGTAGCAGCCGGGTGCCAGATACGGGGTGGAAGCGCCGTACTGGGTAGCGCTTTCGTAGTTGCCCATGGTGTTGAAGCCGATGCCGATGCCTGCCATCCAGTCCACCAGATCACCGGCGACGGTGTACTGCTTGGTCATGTAGGGCATTTCACCGTTGAAGAACTCGGTGCGGTGGTACTTCTCCATGGTCTGCCAGAAGTTCATCATGCCCTCCAGCGTGCCCATGGCAGAGCTGCGGAAGCTGCCGTCCACATCGTAGTTGTACTGCAGCTTGGAGCCTGCGGTGGCAACGCCGCCGTAGGTCATGGACATGGAGCCGCCGGGGATATCGCGCTTCTCCACCAGAATGACGCTGTAGCCGGCCTCCAGCAGGCGGCAGGCGCAGGTCAGGCCGGAGGTGCCGGCACCCATGATGACGACATCAGCCTCTTCCTCGATGACCTCGTTGGAAGCAGCGATGGTGACCTCCTTGGAGAAGTCGTCCACGTTATAACCGGCCAGCTCGATGGCCTCCTTCACAGCTGCCTTGACAGCCATGGAGGTGATGGAGGAGCCGCGCAGGTTGGGCACGTTGACACTCTGGTGCTCGACGATGGCGGCGGGGATGCGGGAGCAGGCATAGTTGCCGATGCCGATGGTCTCCTCGTGAGACAGCACCTCACAGGCAGTGATCTTGCCGTCAAAGAAGGTGGTGGCAACGTGCACCCAGCTTTCGTGACCCATTGCCTTGGTGACGTACTTGCCGTCTACCGGGGAGGAGGGCTTGGTCACAGCGGAGGAAGCAGCAGAGGAAGCTGCGGAGGAAGCGGGAGCACCGGTGGTGCTGGAAGCGGAGTTGCCGCAGGCGGTCAGCAGACCGGCAGCAGCTGCGCCCATGGTGCCCACAGCGGCACCGCGCATAAAATTGCGACGAGAGATCTTAGCCATAAGGTTCGCCTTTCTTTTTCTTTTCTCTTCTTTTTTGCGTTTTTCCTGTTCCTTCGTGCATTTTGAACATTGATACGATTATAGCAAAGTTTTGCCCCGGTGTGAAATACAAATTTGTGTCAGAATTTATCAAATCTCTTTATAAATCGTTTTCCCTTTACGGCCTGTGCGGAATCCTGTATAATAAAGATGACCAGCTTTTTACACAAGGAGGGGCGTCGTTCTATGACGATTTACCAATTGGAGTGCTTTATTGCCGTAGCAGAGGAGCTGAATTTCAGCGCAGCTGCCGAGCGGCTGTTCACCACCCAGCCCGCCATCACCTACCAGATCAATGCGCTGGAAAAGGAGACCGGGCTGCACCTGTTCGAGCGCACCACCCGCCGCACCAAGCTGACCGCTGCCGGGCAGTCCTTTTATCTGGACATGGTGCAGATGACCAGCTTTGGGCGGCAGGCGCTGAAGAAGGCACAGGATATTCAGGACGCCGACCGCTCCCACCTGACCGTCGGGCTGCGGCAGCTGTTCGATTACAGCACCTTTTCCAGCATTCTGGCCGAGTTCCAGCACCAGTTTCCCAACGCCTGCGTAGACGTTGTGCCGCAGGACAACCGCCGCCCGCTGGAACAGCTGCGCTCCGGGCAGCTGGATATCGGCTTTTTCTACGCCACCGAGCACTCCCGCGACCGGGATATCTCCTTTACGCCCCTGTTCGCCCTGGGCTACCATGTGCTGATGAACCCCAACTCTCCCCTTGCCGACCGGCGGGCGCTGCATCTGGCAGACCTGAAGGGGCAGAGCGTGGTGTCCTCCGGCGCGTTCGACAGCTTTCTGTCCGCCTGTCAGGGACCTTCGCTGGAGCAGCTGGCGCAGGTGGGGGTGGATTGCAGCAAGATCACCCCCAGCTTTGAGGGTGCGCTGATCATGATCCAGATGGGCACCGCCATGTCCATTGTGCCCTGCCTGCCCACGGCGGTGATCCCGGGCATCGTCAAGGTGCCGCTGCTGGATTTTCCCCCGGTGACGGTGGAGATCGCCGCCATGCGCCACGCACCCCGGCTGGAGGTGCAGTCCTTTATCGAGATCGCCAAGCAGAAATACGCCCATCACCCCGACCCGCTGCGGATGGAGGCGCTGATCTGAGGCGCAGCTGCTACTGTTCAAAAGTCCCCTTATATCATAGGGCTTCGCCGCCTGTTCTGAACAGCAGCTCCTGCCCTGTAAAAGCAGAAAACCGGACAGCCTGCGGGCTGTCCGGTTTTGTGTTATCGAAAGGTTTTACTGATAATCGTGGTTGAGGAACAGGGCCTTGATGACCACCACCTCGTCATATTCCTCCTGCTCCACCTCCACGTCCGCGTTCAAGGATTTCAGGCGCGTCTTGACCGCTTCCAGTGCCTCGGGCACGGTGACAGCGCGGCCCTCCTCCACGGCGTCCATCATCTGCTTGAGCACGATGGGGTGGGCGTACCAGCTTGCCACTGGGAACGCCCCGTGGGGGTAGTGCTTGACATACTCTGCCATGGCGGCTTCGGCCTTTTCAGCACGCTTCATGATGGCGTTGTTGTTATTGTGGGCGGTGGGCAGCATATTGTAGCTGGAAAACAGGAAGATGGCCGCAAAGCCGAACAGCGCAAAGTACACGCCGTAGCTGCCGGTGTGGCTGAACACGGAGTACAGACCGTAGGCCGCCGCCGCAACACCCAGCACAAAGATGGCCAGCGCCACATAGCGGTACACCGGCTTGCTTTGCAGCTGCGCACGCTTGCGGCGCTGGGCAGCGCTCAGCTCGGCGGAAAGCTCCGGCTTTGCGTCCAGATACTCCTTTGCCCGGCGCAGCACGGTAAGGCTATGCTGCGCGTCCTCGGAAAGCTCCGGCAGCTTGCGGGCGGCCTTTTCAGCGGCCTTTTTCTCCAGCGCCTGCTCACCGGCGGCGCTCAGCAGATGCAGCTGCGGCTGCTCCTTCGCCAGCACTTCCAGCAGAGCGTCCACGTCCCGCTCATCCTTGAAGTTGCACTGCTTCTGCTTGCCGCCGTCGTACTCCACCACAAGATACGCCATGGAGGCAAACACGCCCTTGCCGGAAAAGCCGCCGGAGCTCATAGCCACCCGCTTGAACACCCGGGTGATGCTGCCGTAGGGCAGATAATAGCGGCGGTCGATGTAAAAGCTGTTCAGGTACAGCGCCTTTTTGCCTACGCCGCAGGGGCCGATCTTCCGGCAGGCTTTTTTGTCTGCCTCCAGCTCCTGCGGGTCAAGCTTTGCCATGCCCAGCTGTGCGGGTTTGAAAATCATGGGTAGTTCCCTTCTTTGCTTTAAATTCTACGCCCCTATTTTCCCACGGGACGGGGGCAATTGCAAGCCTTGATTTTTTCAAAAAACAGCGCCCGCCGCTGTACGGTCAGGCAGCGGCGGGCGCAGGTTACTTACGGAAACATGGAGCCGTCAGTTCCTTATGCCTTGGAAGTAGAGCTCTTCTTGGTAGCATGGAGGAACAGAGCCAGCATTGCGATGGCAAAGACGATGCCGATGGGGTAAGCAACGGCGGTGTTGTAAGCCACCAGCTTGCCGTCCGCATAGGTGTTGATCATCTTGCCCAGGCACTCGGGAGCCAGCACGAAGTAGGTGCAGGACACAGCGCTCATGAAGGTAGCAGGCACGGCGGTGATCCAGAAGTTCTTCTTCTCCTTGAACAGGTACATGGAAGCAGCCCACAGGACGATCATAGCCAGCGTCTGGTTGGTCCAGCTGAAGTAACGCCAGATGACGGTGTAGTTGATGAAGCCCAGTGCGTTGCCGATGCCAAGGAAGGCACCAACGCCCAGCACGGGGATGCAGAGCTTCAGGCGGTTTGCGTAGCTGTCCTGATCGATCTTGAGCCAGTCGGCCAGGGTCAGACGAGCGGAACGGAAGGCAGTATCACCGGAGGTGATGGGGCAGATAACGACACCGATCATAGCCAGTGCCACGCCAACCTTACCCATGGTCTTGAGGCAGACGTCGTAGATAGCGGCAGACTGACCGGCAGCCAGAGCCTCGGCCAGACCGACCATCTTGCCATCGGTGATGGTGTACAGTGCGCAGCCAGCAGCAGCCCAGATCAGAGCGATGATGCCCTCGCTGACCATTGCACCGTAGAATACGAAGTGACCCTGCTTCTCACTCTTCATGCAGCGAGCCATCAGAGGCGACTGGGTGGAGTGGAAGCCGGAGATAGCACCACAGGCAACGGTGATGAACATGAAGCTCCAGATAGGAGTGTTGGAGGGGTGCATATTGCTGAAGTTTGCCCAGATCTCGGGGATGGTGTAGGCGGGGTTGGTGAAGATACCAAAGATAACGCCCACAGCCATGATGATCAGGCAGATGCCGAACACAGGGTAGATCTTACCGATGATGGCATCAATGGAGATAAAGGTTGCGATGAAGTAGTACACCAGAATGATGATCAGCCAGAACAGGGTGGTGGTCAGCAGACCGGACATACCGCCGTTCTTGCACAGGGTAACGATCAGGCCTGCGGGGCCGACTGCGAACACGGTACCGACCATGATCAGCAGCACCACAGAGAACACACGCATGATGTTCTGCATCACGGGGCCCAGATAGCGGCCGGTGACCTCGGCGATGGAAGCGCCCTCATTGCGCTCGCTCATCATGCCGGAGAAGTAGTCATGTACGCCGCCGGCAAAGATGGTGCCGAAGGTGATCCACAGGAACACCACGGGACCCCACAGAGCACCCTGCAGTGCACCGAAGATGGGGCCCAGACCTGCAATGTTCAGCAGCTGGACGAGGAACAGCTTCCACTGGGGCATCACAACGTAGTCAACGCCATCGTTGATGCGCACAGCAGGAGTTTCGCGGTCGTCCGGTCCGAACGTGTTGTCCACGATCTTACCATAGACAAAGTAGCCTACGATCAGAAGCGCCAGACACAGTAAGAAACTAATCATACCAGAAACCTCCTTTTGAATTTCAGCCGCCGACAGCTTATGCCATACTGCGGCTATGACCGATCTCTGGCTTCATGTTAACACCTTTTTCATAATTGTGTTAATATTTTTTAGGTATGGTTCCCATATCAAAAAGTATATGGCCGCTTATTTTATTTGTTTACGCAAACTTTTATTTTGCGGCGATAACACGTTTTAATTCGTCGTTTTGTTTCTCAAAAATTTTCTCCCGGGAACGGTCAAGCTCGCCCCCGCCAAACTTTGCACCGTCTTTTTGTGCACTTTGCTTAATCGTTTGCGATTTTCTCCCCAAAACGTGGAATTTGAGACGAAAAGAAGGGAAATCTGTCCTCTCAGGTGGGGCACCCGTGAAAATGGGCTAGCGGAGCGTCCGCAGACGCTCCGCTAGCCCGAAAATATAAATAATTCTTCCGCTGCAACAACGACGACCGCCGCCAGCGGCGGAAACAGGGAGGAGTTGTTGGGGCAGCGGCCAGCAAGACGCGCGTGCCGCCCAAGGCACGATGCGGATGCTGGGTGCCGCAACCCGGAAGACGCGGCGCGCATTTCAAATCTTCTTCCACCCGCTGTCCTTGATGGTGGCATCCGCCTGCTTGTGCAGCAGTTGCACAAACAGCTGCTCCTCCGGCTGCAAGGGCTCCCGCTCCGGGTACACCAGCACGTCCCGCATCTGCTGCTTCTGCGCCGGGCAATTATGCAGCGCCAGATGGTACTGCTCCAGCGCGCGCTGCGGCATGGGGGACGACCACATATAGGCCGTGGGCAGATTCTGCAAAATAGAGAACTGGCTGCACCGCTCATACACATGGATGCGGCGGTTGGGGTTCACCTCCCAGCGGGAAACAGTGCTCTCCTCCCCGGGCAGATGGGTGTCGCCGTGCAGCACCTCGATGTAATCGTTCAGCTCGTCCAGCTCGCGCACCTGCCGCCGCGCCAGCGGGCTGTCCTGACTGGTGAGCAGCAGGTAGGAAAACTCCATGATAGGCTCCTGCCGCAGACCGTGGCGCTGGCAGTAGCGCAGGTAGTAGTCCTCGTCCTCGGCAGCATAGCGCAGCAGCGCTATGTGGTAGCCCTGCCGCAGCACAAAGTCCAGGGCTTCAATAGCGCCGCTCTCCCGGATATGCACCCGCAGCTGCTCGCTGCGGGCTGCCTGCTGCAAAAAATCCACCGCCGCATAGGAGGCGTAGGTGGCATGGGTCAGCACCACCCGCAGCTCGGCGCAGCTGCGCTGCTGGTGCGCCTCCTGCGCCAGCTCGTCCACCTGCTGCAGTACCCGCTGCGCCTGCCGGATGAACCGTTTGCCCTGCTCAGTGGGGATCATGCCCGTGGAGGAGCGTTCAAAGATGCGCAACCCGTATTCCTCTTCCAGGTTCTTCAGCGCCTTGCTGACATTTGGCTGCGCCGCGTACAGCTGCTTTGCCGCCGCCGACACCGACCCCCATTTCATGATGGCTACCAGATACCGCAATTCCGTAATATTCATGAACCCCTCCGCATGGTTTGCAGTCATAACCGTATTGTAACAATTTCTCCGCGCCGCTGTCAAGCGGGGGAGTTTTTTTGCCCGCAGCCGCCGGGCGGCGGGACGATTTGACGATTTTGGATGGCTGCCGCGTGCGCTTTGGCCATATTCAGCGGAAAACTATTTTAAATTTCGCGTTTGTCGCGGCCTGCGGGCCGCTCCAAACGCATTTTCACGGGAGGGGTCGTGACGGTAAGCAGCTGCCGTTCATCTTTACGACCTCTCTGGTGAAAGGGTGTTCCAGAAACGCCCGCAGGCGTTTCTGGAACACAAATATAAAAATCCAATTCCGCTGATTATGCGCAGAGCGGAAGCGGAGCGCATTCTAAATCGTCCCTCTCCCCTTGCACCAAAGCCCCCGGGTGCTATATAATAAGGAAAAACACAAAGGAGGGGCTGTACCATGCCGGAATACCGCGTGCTGCGCATTGACGAGCAGCTGTACGGCTGCGAGGAGCTGCCCGCCGGGCAGCCGGTGCTGTGCGATGTGACCCTGACCGATGCCGCCGGGGCTGCCCGCATCCTGCCCTACCCGGACAGGGAACTGACATGTCTTGGCATCGACGAGGGAGACATCGTCTGTCTGCTGCCGGACGGCACCCTGCACAAGCTGTAAGGAGTAATTTTATGCATAATATCTATTTCACCCGCCACGGCGAGACGGTATGGAACGTGGAAAATAAGATCTGCGGCATGACCGACAGCCCGCTGACCGCCCACGGGCAGCAGCAGGCGCGGCAGCTGGGCGAGCTTGTCCGGGACAGCGGCCTGCAGATCGACGAGATCCTGTACTCTCCCCTTTCCCGCGCCGCCGACACCGCAAAGGCCATTGCCGCCGCAACCGGTCTGCCCGCCCGCTGCGAGCCCCGCCTGCGGGAGCAGTGCTTTGGCAAATACGAGGGCACGCCCCGGGACGGTGCGGAGTTCCGCATCTCCAAGACCCACTTTGCCGACCGCTATGACGGCGGCGAAAGCATGATGCAGCTGGCGCAGCGCATCTACAACCTGCTGGACGAGTTGAAGGCGGACACCGGCAAGACCTATCTGCTGGTGGCGCACAACGGCATTGCCCGGGTGGTGCACTCCTATTTTTACGACATGACCAACGAGGAGTACGCCGCTGCGGGCATCAAAAACTGCCAGCTGGTGGAATATACCTTTGAATAACAGGAAAGCCGCCGGGGTCCCGGCGGCTTTCTTGTTATGGTGCGTCAACCATGACGGTAATGGAATTTCTGGTCTTTTGTCACGAACATATACACGGTCACCGCCAGCGCGGCAAGCTCGGCGGCGGTGACAGCCAGCCACACGCCATCAATGCCCCAGAGGGCGGGCAGCAGGAGCAGCGCGGCCAGCTGGAACACCAGCGTGCGCAGAAAGGAGATGAGGGCGCTGGTCACACCATCGCCCAGCGCCGTGAAGAAGGAGGACGCATACACGTTGAAGCCCATGATGAGGAAGCTCAGCGCATACAGCCGGAAGGCGCGGTTTGTCAGCGCCAGCAGCTGGGCATCGTAGCCCACAAAGATACGCGCCACATAGGGAATGATGACCATAGACGCCGCCGTCATGGTCACAGCCACCACGGCGATGAGGCGCAGGCTCTTCTGATAAAGGTTATGCACCTCGGCGTGGTTGCGCGCGCCGTAATGGAAGCTGACGATGGGTGCGCTGCCCACCGCATAGCCCACGAACACCGCCACGAACAGGAAAGCGGCATACATGATGACGCCGTAAGCCGCCACGCCGTTTTCTCCGGCAAGCCGCAGCAGCTGGAAGTTATACAGGATATTGACCAGCGACATGGAAAGGTTGGTCATCAGCTCAGAAGAACCGTTGATACAGGCATCCCACAGCACGCGGCCGTAAAACTGCGTTCTGCACAGGTGCAGGCGGCTGGTATTGCCGTGGTCGATAAAGTAGAACACCGGCAGCACGCCGCCCACCAATTGGCTGATGAGGGTGGCAAGGGCAGCGCCCTCCACGCCCCAGTGCAGCATACCCACCATTACCACATCCAGCACCATGTTGGTGCAGCCTGCACCTACGGTGAACCAGAAGCCCAGAAGCGGCTTTTCGGCGGTGACGAAAAAGCTTTGGAACATATTCTGCAGCGCAAAGGGCGGCAGAGCCAGCATCAGGATGCGCCCGTAGCGCACGGCGTAGTCCAGCAGCTCTCCCTTTGCGCCCAGCAGCTCGGCGACCGGGCGCAGGAGCAGGATGCCCAGCACGGCCAGCACACTGACCGAGATGAGCGCTGCCAGCAGAAACATGGTAAAATAGCGGTCGGCTTTTTTGGGGTCGCCCTCGCCCAGCGTGATGCCTACGATGGCGCTGCCGCCGGTGCCCAGCATAAAGCCGACAGTGCCCAGCAGCTGCGGCAGCGGCATGATGAGGTTGACCGCCGCAAAGGCCGTTTTGCCCACAAAGTTGGAAACGCACAGGCCGTCCACGATGCCGTAGATGGAGGTGAACAGCATGGTGCCGATGCAGGGCAGCACGAACCGCAGCAGGCGGGAATAGGTAAAGTGGTCGGACAATTGGATGGCTTTCTTTGGCATAACTCCTCCTTTTTTGAACTCTGCACATACAAAAAGGCCGGATAAGAACCACCGCTCCGGTGCGTTCCCTCTTCTGCTGCGGCACTACGGTGCCCACAGCCTCCGGGAAGCGCGAACGATGACATCTTATCCGGCCCTTCAATTACGTTGAAACAGCCCTCCGATGAGCGAAAAACAGTATAGCAAAGTTTATTTTTGATGTCAAGCCCTGCTTTGCATCACTCTGCCGCAAGGCGGACAAAGGGCGCGATGGCGTTGGCGTCGCCGTGGCGGACGATGGAGTAGGTAATGTCGCAGTAGGGCTGGATGGCGGTGCTCTTTTCCACGGTGGAGATGAGCAGCACCTGCAATTGCAGGCGGCGGAACAGTTCCATCATGGGGCGGATGCGGTCGCTGGTCATCTTGCTGAAGGCTTCGTCCAGCAGCACCAGACGGATGCTGTTTTCGCTCTTCTGGTAAATTTGCAGAAGGCTGGCGCAGATGGCCACATAGAAGGGTGCCTGATTCTCGCCGCCGGAGGAATCGCGGCTGACGCGGGACAGATACGCCTGCTGCCCGGTGACCTGATTGGTCACCTTGATATCGTAGTCCAGATAGGTGCGGTAGTCCACATAGTCCGAAAGGGTGGCACCGGCAGCGGTGCGTCCCTCCTGCCGGGCGCGGGTGTTCTCGTCCACGTCCGCCATGATCTTTTCCATCAGCTCGTCCACCTGACGCTCGTAGGCGGGGTCGGCGGTGGCGGCAAGGTTATCCAGAGAATCGCCCTCGGTCATCTGCTGGTTGCCCTTGTCCACGATGACCTGATAGAACGCCGCCAGCTGCGGGTCGCGGCTGGGTTCCAGCTCAAAGCGGTAGACTTCCTCGCCGTAGGTCAGCTGCTCCATGACCTTGTTCAGCTCCCGGAACTGCCGCCGGGCGTTGAAGATATCGTCCTTCATGCGGAACAGGATATCCTTGCGGAAGCGATCCTTGCAGTCCCGCTGCGCCTGCTCCAAGCGGGCGGCGTAGCGCTCCAAGTCGATGCGCACAAGGCTCTCATGCTGGGCGCGGTACTGTTCCAGCCCGGCAAGCCCCAAGGGGTAATCGCAGACGTAGCGCCGGTTGTATTCCCGCTGCGCCGGTTCAAGGGTGCTGTTCAGGTAGACGGTCAAAGCATCGTCCAGCTTGGCCTGTGCCTTTTCGGCGGCCTGCGCGGCGGCGCGGGGAGACTTGTCCGGCCCGGTCAGCGCCTGCTGACGGCTGCGGGAGAGCGGCTCCACCAGCGGGTGGGCGGCAAAAAAGCTCTCTGCGGCCTGTGCGCTCTTTTCGGCGGTGTCCACCGCCTTTTGCTGCTCCGTCTCGCAGGAGGAGATCTGTTTTTCGCATACGCGCAAGTCACCGCCGGTCTGCTCCACGGCGGTGCGGGCGGCTTCCCATGCGGCTTCGCGCACCTCTTCCTCCTTATACAGCTGCTGCAACAGGGGGTTCTCGCGGCACTCGGCCAGCTTTGCGGCCTGTTCCTCCACCGCCGCGCGGGCGGCGGTCAGGGCGGCGCGGGCGCCCCACAAAGCGGCAAGTTCTTCCAGCGTTGTGCCGCGCAAAAGGGTCTGGTACTGGCTGTATGCGGCTTTCAGGTTCTGCTCTGCCTGTGCGGCGGCGCGTACTTCTTCGGCAAGGGCATTCATCTCCCCTGCCAGTGCCCCGGCGCGGGCGCGGCGGGCTTCCAGACCGATATAGCGCTGCGGAGTGCGCAGACGCTCCAACCGGAAGGGATGGTGACGCAAAAGGTCGCGGGTGGCACTGTCGGGGTAGTTTTCCAGCGTGTCGGGGGTGTCGCAGCAGACAATGCGGCGCAGGATGGTGTCGGCGTACTGCGCGGCAAGTGGGTTTTCGCTGGTGACCTGTGCCGCCAGACTGTCGGCGGGAGCGGTGTCGGCGCGGCGGTTGGCCTTGCGCAGACCCGGGGTGTCCAGCAGACTGATGGGGCCGACTTTGTCCTTCAGCGCCACAAAGGCGCTTTTTGCGGCGGCGTAGTGGGCGGGCGGCACAAGGATATCGAACCGGCGGTCGCCCAGACAGGCTTCCACGCAGTCCTGCCAGCTCTCGTCCTCCACGTTCAGCAGCTCGCAGAAGATGCGGGCGTCCGGCTCCATGCCACGGCTTTTCAGTTCGGCATTCACGGCGTCCCGCACCCGGGTGGCGGCGTCCCCGTGGGGGTACACCCACTTGCCGCCGGATACGGCGTCCAGCTCGGCGCGTTTCTCGGTCTGCTGCCGCTGCAGGGCGGCGGTGTGCTGGCGGGCGGCAAAATAGGCTTCTTCCAGCGGCTTTTCCTGTGCGGTCAGCCAGTCGGTCAGGGCGGGCAGAGTGTCGGGGGTCAGGTCTGCCATCTTCTGCCCGGCGGCAAAGCCGCTGCGGCGCAGCACAGCCAGCAGGTTGCCGGTCTTTTCGGCGGCTTTTTCGGCGGTGTCGGCCTTGCGGGCGGCGGCATCCAGTGCCGCCTGCCGGTGCGCCAGCTCCTCGCTGAGGGCATCCAGTGCGCGCCCCTCGCCGCTGGCACCGGCGGCGCTGTGGGCGGTCAGGTAGGCGCGGCGGGCTTCCGCTTCGGCGGTCTTGGCTTCGGCGTAGCGGGTGCGCAGCGTTTCCTGCTGGCGGCGTCCGGCGTCTACCCGCTCCTGCCAGACAGCCTGCTCCCCGGCATCGGCAGCCGCCCGCGCCAGCAGGGCGGCGCCACGGTTCACAAGGGCTTCGGTCTGTTTTTCGGTGGCTTCACGACCGAAACGAACGATCTCGTCCAGCGCATCGGCGCGGGTCTGGGCTTCCGCCAGAACAGCGTGCAGGTTTTCCAGCTCCAAGCGGTCACCCTGCAAGGCTTCCAGGTCCAGTTCCGGCTGGGGCAGGATATACTGGTACAGAAACTCCCGGAAATTCGGGATCTCGTCCATGCTGGTGCCCATCTGGAACACCTCGTTGAACTTTTTGCCCAGCGGGCTGGCTGCGCGTCCGATGCCCAGTGCGCGGCAGATACGGTCCCGCGCTTCGCTGGGGCTGCGGGTGTAGGAAAGCCGCCCTTCGGCGGGCTTGAAGTCCTCCTTGGCGCTGGGCGCACCGGTGCGCGGGTCGATAAAGGGCAGCTGCTCCAGCGTGATGCCGTCCTCGGAGATGTACCATGTCTGGTCGCCGGGGTGCAGCTCCTGCATGGGGCCTTCGGACTCCACCCGCACCGCGATGACAAAGCTGGTGTGCTTGACGCTGTCCCAGAACTCTGCCCCGATATACGCCACGGTATGCCCCGGGCGGCGGTAGGCGTTTTCGCCGCGCTGCTTGGCGTGGACAGAGCCTTGCAGGGTGCGTCCGCTCTTTTTATTGCCCAGCGCATTGAAGTTGCGGTTGGTGGTCAGGCAGTAGCGGATGGCGTCCAGAATGGTGGTCTTGCCCACGGCGTTCACGCCGATCATATAGGTCAGGCGGGCGCAGTCGAAGGTGGTATTTTCAAAGTTGTGCCAGTTGATAAGTTTCAGGCGCTTGAGTTCGATCATGCTTCACCCTCCCCTGCTTCGGTGTCTGCGCCCTCCGGGCGCTCGTACAGACCAAGCTCGGTGCGGGTGCGGGCGCTCTCGGCGGCGGCATCCGCAAGGTCGGCGTCCGGCAGCGCCAGCAGCACCGTGGGAAATACCTCGATGCGGCTGTCCAGCCCGGACAGCCGTCCCACCGGACGCGCCAGATTGTACCGGCGCAGGGTGCGCATGAGCTTTTCCAGCGTTTGCTGATCCAGCTTGCGGGGCAGGTTCATCTTTTGCAGCTCTGCCTGCACCTCTTCCACCGTGACCAGCACCTCGTCTGCGCTGGCGGCAAGGCTTTCCCGCTTTTGCAGGTACAAAAGCCGCAGCACCAGCAGCAAAATGCTCTCGTACTTGAGCAGCCGTGCCTGACTGCCCTCGTGCTCGTTGACCAGCGCCGCCGCCTGCATGGGTGCGGGGTACAAAAGCACCGCGTAGCCCAAGGGTTTGAACACCGCACGCACCTCGTTGAGGTGATCCTGAATATACAGATATTTTGCCCGCTGTTCCTCTACGCAGCCCAGCACAAAGCAGTGGTTGAGCAGATAGTTTGCGGTCTCTTCCAGCAGATCAATGGTTGCCATCCGTGTTTACCTCCTTGCGGCGGGTCAGGACAAAATCCTGAAACCGGAAGCCGCCGCGCTCCACCCAGTTTCCGGTCATGGTGATATCATACTCCCGGTGCGGCGACTGGGAATAGGTGTGCAGGCCGATGATGCCTGTAAAATCGTTCGGGTATTCCTCCACAAGGGTGGAGGCGTTCACCTGCCCGCGGGCAGCCAATGCCTGCCGCGCCAGCAGCGCCACGTTTTCCTCGGTGACGGCAAGGCGGGCGTAGTCCAGCAGAAGCTGCTGCTCCTGCCGCAGCCGGGCGGGGTCAAGAGGCTCGGTGCGCACCGGAGCAAGAGGTGCTTCGGTGCGGGGCGCGGCGGGGGGATACAGCGGCTTTGCGCCGAACACTGCCGCCGGGTACAGGTGCAGCCGCGCTGCCACCGGGCCATCGTCCGGCTCGAACAGCTGCTCCGGGCTGCGGATGTCCTCCGCATAGCGGCGCAGCAGGGCGGTGACGCTGCCCTGCGCCGAGCGGTCGCTCAGCAGCAGGAATTGTGCCCGCTGCACCGCCCGCTTGCGGTAGCGGATGTGGCTGGCGTCGATCTCCTTCATCAGGGTGCTCATCTCCTCCAGCGCGTCCCGCTGCTGCTGAATAAGGGCACGCACCCGGGGTGCAGCCTCGCCGGGGGCGCAGCGCTCCACCCGGGCGTAGTCCAGCGCCAGCCGGGGCAGTTGGTTCTGCTCGCAGTCGTCCAGTTCTTCTTCCAGATAGGCGCGGTAATTGAACAGGTTATCGCTGGTTTTAAAGCGGTGGTACGCCGCTGCCACCACCTTTTCCTCGTACTGGTCGAACAGTTCCAGCACCTCCTGCGGGGTGCGGTTATGGGTCAGGCGGTCGATGTAATGCCCGATGGAAGCGTTGAGGGCGCGCAGGGACTTGTTCAAAGTTTCAAGGTCTGCCGCCACCTCCCGCAGCACGTTCTCGTAGGGGCTTTTTTCCTGCCCGATGCTGCCCAGCAGCTGCCACGCCTTGTACAGCTTGCCGGTGTAGGTGACCACCCGGGGGTTCAGTATTTCCTCCAGCGCATCCAGCAGCGGGGTGACCTCCGGCATAAAGGCAAGAGTGGGCTCGGTCTCGTAACTGCCGGGCTGCTCCTCCAACCAGCCGGTGCGGCGCAGACGCAGCAAAAAGCCCACCGCCAGCGTGTGGGGGTCGCGGGTGGGCTGCTCGTCCTCGTCACCCGCGCCGTCGGCGTCCAGCGCCAGCGGCTTTGCCAGCGCGGCAAAATAATCCTCGGCGCGGGAGACGGCCTCGGCGCGGGAAATGCTGTAATCTGCCGTATGGCGGCACTCCTCCCAGAGCAGCAGCAAAAGCTCTGCATAAAACGCCCGGTTAGGCCCCGCCAGTGGGCGGAACAGCCGTGGGCTGACCAGTTCAAACAGCTGCATGGAAACGTCCTTTCTGTGTAAGTTCGATACCCTTTTATTGTACCACAGTGGGCGGGGTTTGTCACAAAAAGGCGAAAAAAAGCCCCGGGGAGCGGGGTGCTCCTCGGGGCGGGGTGGGGTTCAGTTCTACGGGGTGGTGTTGGTCAGCTCAAAGCCGATGGCAACATAGGTCTTGCCGCCGATGGTCTTTGCGCCGACACCCAGCGCGGTAAGCTCCAGCGTTATGCCGTGTTTCTCTGCGCCGCCACGCTCATCCTTCACGGTGTTGAGCAGGGCTTGAACATTGAGCCGGTTCGCCGTGATGGTTTGCGCGGCTGCGGCCTCGTAGAAAAGCGGCACAAAGGCATCCGGCTTGCTGCTTTTTGTATCAAAGCAGAGCTGCACCTGCCGCACCACGGTCTTTTCGTCGCCTTCTGTTTTGCAGCGTGCAATGCTGGTCAGGCTGTCCGCGCCATGTTTCTCCTCGATGTGCTCGATGGCCAGCCTCTTGATGTCGGCATCGTTTTCAAAGCTCGTCCCGAATGTATTATTCAGCGCTTTCTGATAGGCTCTTTCCACCTTGGGATCAAACTCCGGGTTGCCGGGGTCGCTGTCGCTGCAGGCGGTGAACAGTGCCAGTGCCATGATACCGGCCAGAAGAACAGCCGCAAGACGCTTGATCTTTTTCATGCAATGCTCCTTTTATAAAATGCAGGGGGCCCATGCGGATGCACAGGGCATTCTGTTTTCATTTTACAGCAGCGCGGCAGGGTTCGTCAATGGCAAGTGTGCCTGTTTTTTGCCGGGATTTTTGGGCAGAGCGCAAAAAAGCCCCGGGCGGGGTGGAACGATTGAAAATGGCTTCCGCTTGCGCTCTAGCCATATTCAGCGGAAGAATTATTTTTATTTCGCGTTTGTCGCGCTCTGCGGAGCGCTCCAAACGCATTTTCACGGGAGGGGTCGCAACGGTAAGCGGCATTTACCGCAAGCAAGACAGAAAAAAGCCCCGGAGGGCGGGTGCTCTCCGGGGAAACATTGTGTGATCACTTCTTGTTGGGGTTCTTGACCTTGAACGCAATTGCCATGTAGCTCTGCTTGGTCTTGGGGTCGCTCTTAACAACAACGCCAATGTCCGTCCAAGTGCCGTTCTGGTTAATGTTGACATCCGCATCGGTCTTGACCTTCTTCGAGATCTCATCCAGAATAACACCCAGCAACGTGTCATTATAGGAGAAGTTCGCCGCTACGAGAACCGTCAGATACTCTTTGTCCTTACCCTTTACTTTGCCGTCAAGAACGAATCTATAGCCACCGATACCGCCAGATACAGTGAGTTTTTCGTCCAAGAACTTTTCTGCTTCATCTTTCAATTCTTTGTTATTAGCTACGCTGGTGCTGTACTTGCTCAGAACCTTAGCCTCGGCATCCTTATCCTCTTTCAGATTGCTGCCGGTGTTGCCGCCGCCGGAACAGGCGGTGAGCATCACCATAGCCATTGCGCCTGCAAGCAGCAGAGCGACGATCTTTGACAGTTTCTTCATAGGGGTATCCCTCCAATCAGCGTTTTTGTGGATATGTTTCTTTTTTCTCGAAAGGCCTTTCGCAACCATCGTTGCCTTTCTGCCCTGATTATATCCGACACCTGACGGTTTTGTCAATCGGGAATATCGCTAAACTTCCTGAAGCAGTTTCGTGAAAATGATGAAAACAGGTCGAGTTTGTTGCAGTTCTGGTATATTCCGGAATAAAGTCTGTCTACAATTCACAGAATCATCTTTTCCCTGCCCCGGCGGCGCGGTTTTGCCGGGTGCGGGAGCACTTAAATTTGGACATATGTTGTGTTTCAGGCGTTAGCTCCCTCAGACGCGGCTTGCGCCGCGCCAGCTCCCTCTGGGAGGGCATTTCCCCATTATTTTGCCTTTTTACACATTTTCACCACGTTTTAGTGGTAAAATCATGTCCAGATTGAAACGAACTTGGAGGAAGTACCCATGCAACACTGTCCCGCCCGCGCGGCACAGCGGCTGGCGGCGGCAGTTCTGGCGCTGGTTTTGCTGCTGTGCGCCTTTTTGCCCTATGCCCACGCCGCTGAACTGAAAGAGAAAAACGGCATCCGGCTGCTCAGCTTCGACACCAGCCACATTCTTTCCATCGGCAACCAGACCTCCGGCAAGTGCAGCCTGTACGCGCTGCGCTACGCCCGCACCATTCTGGACGGCAAGGTGTGCTCCGGCAGCGGAATGTGGTCGAACGGTGCGGTGTGGTCCGCCGCGGGCTACACCGGGTACTCCGGCACCCGCGCCGAGTGCCTGAAAAAGCTGTACAGCGAGCTTTCCGCCGGGCATCCGGTGATCGTGCACCTGAAAAACACCACGGTCAGCGGGGTAAAGCGCCACACGAACCGCACCTCTACTTATGAATACCACCTGACTTCCTCCGGCTGGAGCGAGGTGAACTACCCCCACATTGCCACCAGCAGCACCTACGGGCACTGGGTGTGCGTGGCGGGCATCTCCCCCACCGCCGACCCGGAAAACCTGACCGAGAGCGATTTCTACGCCCTCGACCCCGCCCGGGTAACGGCAAATGGACGGCTTGCCGTCACCCGCCTGCTGGATCATACCCTGTGGGTGGAAAACTCCCCCCTCAAGGTGCTGGGGTAAAAATATAATATGATAAAACAGAGCGCCTGACACCGCAGTGTCAGGCGCTCTGTTTCTATTCAGTTCCTTAATACCCCTTCACCGAGAACCCGCGCTCCCACGGGTCGGGCGGGATATTCTTGCTGCGGATGCCGGTGATCTGGATATAGTCGCTTTTCTGGATCATGGCAAACAGGGACATGAACTTATCCGGGTCGCCCTGCACTTCCAGCGTCACGCTGCCGTCATCCTCGTTCTGCACCCAGCCGGTCAGGTCAAGGGTCTGCGCGGCGTACCGCGCACGGTAGCGGAAACCTACCCCCTGCACCTGTCCGGTGATGGTGTAGCGCCGCCGCACCGTGCCTTCCGGCAGTGCGGGCGGGGTGCGATCCTTTTTGGAAAGAAAATCAAACACGGCAGTGTCCCTTTACAGCTCCTGATAAGCGGTCATCAGGGCGGGAATGAACTGCTTTTTGCGGCTCACCACGCCCGGCAGCGTCCAGCTGGCATCGGCGGCGGGCTGGGTGTCGAAGCCATCCGTCAGCACCTCGGCGGCGTAGCGCCCGTTGCAGATGACCACGCTCTCCTCCTTGGGCACGTCGGTCAGCAGCATATAGATGTCCTCCACGTTCTGCTTGTTGCGTGCCTCCTCGAGATAGGGCTTCAGCAGCGCCTCGGCGGCGGTCAGGTTCTTGCGGGTCATGTAGCTGCCCTGCGCCACGCCAAAGCGGATATCACCGCACATGAACACCTTGAAGTCCTGCAAGAACACTTCCTCGGCGGTCTTGCCGTCCAGCTTTTCGCCGGCTTCGAACATTTCGTTGGCAAACTCGTTGATGTCCACCCCGGCGATCTTTGCCAGACGGTTGGCGGCGTTTACGTCGATGGGGGTGCAGGTGGGGCTGCGGAACACCAGCGTATCCGAAAGGATGGCGGCCAGCAGCAGACCGGCGGTCTTTTGCGGGATGGTCACGCCGTTTTCATCGTACATCTGGGTGACGATGGTGGCGGTGCAGCCCACCGGCTGGTTGCGGAAGTACACCGGGCCGCTGGTCTCCAGACTGCCGATGCGGTGGTGGTCGATGATCTCCAGAATTTCGGCCTGGTCGAAGCCCTCCACCGCCTGTGTGGCCTCGTTGTGGTCCACCAGAATGATGCGGCGCTTGCGCAGGTTGATGATGTTGCGGCGGCTGATCATACCGCAGTACTTGCCGTCTGCATCCAGAATGGGGAAATACCGGTGGCGCACCTTTGCCATCACGCGGGTGACGTCTGCCACCGGGGTGACGAGGGTGAACTTCATGATATCGTCCCGGGTCATGTAATAGGAGATGGGCGCGCACTGGCTGATGAGCTTTGCCGCCGCGTAGGTATCGCAGGGGGCGCTCATGATGGCTACGCCGGTCTCGGCGGCAATGTGCTGGATGGTGCGGCCCACCTTTGCGCCGTTGCAGATGATGATGAGAGAAGCTTCCTTCTCGATGGCGCAAAGCTGGCTTTCGTAGCGGTTGGTCAGGATGACGATATCGCCCTTTTCCATGTTGCTTTCCAGCATTTCCGGGGTGGCGGTGCCAATGCGGATATGACCGGTGGTGCACTCCGCGTCCTCGCTGCCCACCACCATGGTAGCGCCCAGCGTTTCCAGAATATTGCGGTAGCTGGTGCGGCTCTTGGCAAGGATGCCGGTGTCGAACAGGTCCATGTTGGCGGTGGCGATATCCTTCACCGTGATGACGCCCTGCAATTCGTCATCCTCGCTGGTCACGGGGAGGGTGTCGATCTTCTGGTCGCGCATGATCTCCCACGCCTTGCGCAGGCTGGTGGAGCCGGGGATGCCGGGCACCTGCCGGTAATCCACATCCCGAATTTTAGGGTTGACATCGGTGCACATCCGGGGCGGCGTGACCCCGAACTTTTTCAGCACAAATTCCGTTTCCTGATTCATCTTGCCCGCACGCCGGGCTTCGCAGACCAGATCGCTGGTCTTGTTTTTCAGCTCTGCATAGGCAATGGCAGAGCAGATGGAGTCGGTGTCCGGGTTGCGATGCCCGATGACAACGACCTTATGCGCAGTTTGCTGCATACTGTACCCCCTTATGGGTCCTCAACTTCTTATCATATATCTTATCATTTACCAAAGGCAGCGCCCCTCTCCTGCACAGCGGGGCGGGCTGCAACCTTATTTTAACACAACTGTGCCCATGGGTAAAGGGCACGAAACGCGGCGGGCTGTTGCTTTTTGGCACTTTCTTGTATACAACCTCTTGCATTTCGACAGCATCCGCTGTATGATAGAAGCATTCGAGCTTTTTTGTCATTTGCAACGGAGGACAGCATGAAATCGTCCAAATTCACATCCACTCCCCTGTTTTCACGGCAGGCGCTGGTGGCGCTGCTGCTGCCGCTGATCGCGGAGCAGGCGTTAAGCGTGACCATCGGTCTGGCGGACACTTTGATGGTATCCTCGGTGGGCGAAGCCGCCGTGTCCGGCGTGAGCCTTGTGGACAGCTTCAACACCCTGATGATCCAGATCATGAGCGCACTGGCCACCGGCGGCGCGGTGGTCACCAGCCAGTACATCGGCCATCAGGAGCCGAAAAACGCCAAGGCGGCGGCTGCGCAGATCCTGTTCGTGCTGTCCAGTTTCAGTGTGCTGGTGGCGGCAGTGGTCATCGGCGGGCGGCACGCCATCCTGCGGGGCATCTTCGGCTCCATTGATGCGGACGTGATGCACTACGCCGAGACTTACTTTCTGCTTTCGGCGCTGAGCTACCCCTTCATCGGCCTGTACAACGCCGGTGCGGCGCTGTTCCGGGCGCAAGGCAACAGCAAGATCAGCATGCTGTCCAGTCTGGTGATGAACGTGGTGAACATCGGCGGCAACGCGGTGCTGATCTACGGCTTCGGCATGGGGGTCATGGGCGCGGCGCTGGCAAGCCTTGTGTCCCGCGCCATTGCCTGCGCAGTGGTGCTGTATCTGCTGCAAAAGCCGGACTGCGCACTGCGGGTGGACAGCCTGCGGGCGATGGCTCCGAACGGCGGGCTGATCCGGCGCATCCTGCGGGTGGGCATCCCCGCAGGCATCGAGAACGGCATGTTCCAGATCGGCAAGCTGTCGGTCTCCAGCCTGACCTCCACCCTTGGCACGGCAGCCATTGCCGCCAATGCCGTTGCCAATACCACCACCACTTTCCTGAACATCCCCGCCAACGCGGTGGGTATGGCTGCCCTGACCGTGGTGGGCCAGTGTCTGGGCGCGGGCGAAAAGGAGCAGGCGGTGTACTACTCCCGCCGCCTGATGCTGACCGCCTACTGCGGCGCGTGGGTGATGAACCTGTCGGCGTTCTTCTTCGCCAACCGGTTCGCGGTGTCTCTGTTCAACCTTTCGCCGGAGGCACAGGCCATGGCGCTGGACATCATGGTGTGGTTCAACATCGTTTCCCTGTTCGTGTGGCCGTCCAGCTTTACCCTGCCCAATATCCTGCGCGCCGCCGGTGACGCCCGGTTTACCATGACCGTGAGCATCGTGTCCATGTGGGCGTTCCGGGTGGGCTTCTGCTATCTGGCAGTGCTCTGCTTCGGCGGCGGGCTGCTGAGCATCTGGATGGGCATGTATCTGGACTGGGTGTTCCGCTCGCTGTGCTTCTACCTGCGCTTCCGCCGAGGCAGCTGGCTGGAGCAGAGTGTGATTTAAACTTTTAGCATCCACCCCTTTGCCGGTCTGTAAAGACCAGCGAAAATGGGGTGGATTTTTCTTTTTGCAGGAAACCGCCCCTCTGATTCGTATTATCAACAGAAGGTTGCTGGTATTTTTTACAAGTTCCACAAATTATTTTTTCAGCGCTTGACAAAGTTTTCACCTTTCGTTCTTGCAATCTTCATCGTTCGGGCGTATAATTTCTCAATGCTATCAGACTTTGCTCTTCTGCAAAAGGAGGCTATTCTATGAAACGCAGCTGGCTTGCGCGCCACCCCATCGGGTTCATGGCGCTGTATACGATATTTTATCTTTCTGTTTTTCACTATCTGGAGGCAAACGTCCCCCTGCGCAGCATTCTGGTGCACTGCCGTCTGGACGATCTGATCCCCTTCTGCAAATATGCGGTGATCCCCTACTTTGCATGGTTTTTGTGGATCCCCTTCACCCTGTTCTATCTGCTGTGGAAGGCCCCGCGGGAGGACTTCTGGCGGCTGTGCCTGCCGCTGTTCTCCGGCATGACCATTGCACTGGCGTGCTACGCGGTGCTGCCCACGGCGCTGGACCTGCGCCCCTACTGGGTGCCGGGCAGCGATATCTTTGCGCAGACTGTGCGCTTTTTGTACCGCACCGACACCGCCACCAACGTCTGCCCCTCCATTCATGTGTTCAACTCGGTGACGCTGCTGCTGGCGTACTACCGCAGCCGTATCTTTGATACGCCCCGCCGCCGCTGGATGCGTCCCGCAGCCGCCGTGCTGTGCGTTTCCATCGTCTGCTCCACCGTGCTGCTCAAGCAGCACAGCTGCATTGACGTAGCCTTGGGTGCTCTGCTGGCACTGGCGCTGGACAGCGCCTTTACCGCCCTCGAGCGCAGCCAACTGCCGCAGGTGCGGAGAGCCTAAGGAAGAAAGAAAAAGCGACTCCTGTCAGCGCCTTTGGCGCTGGCAGGGGTCGTTTTTTCATTTTCTTTTTCAGAACAGCCCCTCGGGCAGGCAGATATTCTGCTTGGGGACTTTCGTCCACGCAAAGTCCGGCACAAGGCTTTCCGGGGTGCGGGGGGCAGGCTCCGGCTGCAAGCCGTAGGCATACGCCAGCTTGCCGATGATCTCCGGGGCGGTATATTTTGCCCGCAGGTTTTCAAGGCTCTGGTCGCCGTCCCGCTTGGACAGCCGCCGCCCATCCGCCGCCAGCAGCAGCGGGCAGTGAGCAAAGCGGGGCGGCTGCAGGCCCAGCAGCCGGTACAGGTACAGCTGCCGCGCCGTGGAGGAAAGCAGGTCTGCCCCGCGCACCACCTCGGTAACGCCCATGCGGGCATCATCCACCACCACCGCCAGCTGATAGGCAAACACCCCGTCTGCCCGGCGCAGATAGAAGTCGCCGCAATCCCGCAGCAGGTTTTCGGTGTGGGTGCCCATGCAGCCGTCCGTAAAGGTGATGGCCTCGTCCGGCACCATCAGACGGTAGGCAGGGGCTTTCTTTTTGCGCTTTTCCGCGATCTCTTCCGGCGTCAGTCCCCGGCAGGTGCCCGGGTAGATGACGTTGCCGTCCGAGGTGTGGGGTGCGCTGGCGGCGTGCAGCTGGGAGCGGGAGCAGAAGCAGGGGTACACCAGCCCCCTCTGCTCCAGTTTGCGGTAGCTTTGGGTATAGATGTCCCCGCATTCGCTCTGGTAATAGGGCGCGTGTGCGCCGCCGGTGCTGCCGCCCTCGTCCCACGTAAGCCCCAGCCATGCAAGGTCCTGCTCCAGCAGGTCGGCGTAAACGCGGGGGCAGCGCTCGGCGTCCAGGTCCTCAATACGCAGCACGATGCGCCCGCCCTGACTTTTTGCGCTGAGCCATGCCAGCAGGCTGCACGCCAGATTGCCCAGATGCAGCCGTCCGCTGGGGCTGGGCGCAAAGCGCCCGGTGACCGGGCGGTTTTGGGATACAGGGACTTGGTTTTGCATGGGTGTGCTTCCTTTCGCTTTTACTGGTTTTTTCTCATTATAAGCCCTTGCTGTGCAAAGGTCAATGCGCACAAAAAAGCCGCCGCAGGCGGCAATGCCTGCGGCGGCGGGAAAACCGGCTGCTCAGTGCAGCTCCGGCCAGTAGCCCTTGTTGGCTTCGATCATATCGTCCAGAATGGCCTTTGCAACGCTCATGCTGGGCACAGTCTTGTTCAGGGTGAAGGCCTGCAGCACCTTCTCGTAGCTGCCTTCCACGCAGCCCTCTACCAGCAGCTTTTCGCTGTTGAGCTGCTGCATCATCAAGCCCTGCTGGAACAGCGGGATGTTGTCCCGGGCAATGACCTCCGGGCCGTTTTTGCCGATGTAGGCGGGCAGCTCCACCATTGCGTCATAGGGCATATTGGGGATCGCGCCGCGGTTCTCGGTGATGATGAGGAAGCGTGCCTTGGTGTCGTTCTTCAGCGCAGCGGAAAGATCTGCGATCCAGTCGCCGTGGCTGCCGGCATAGAAGGTGTTGGCGTCCACCTCGCCGGTCTTGAGGTAGTGGTCGATGCCGTCGAACAGGTTCTTTTCGCGGGTCTCCTCCACCTCGTTGGCACGGGTGTGGTTCGGGTCCGAGTGCTCCACAAACTCCTTGGCCTGCAGATAGTAGTTCAGGTAGGTGTTGGGCAGGTACTCCGGGAAGTTTTCCATGATCTCGTACTCGCCCTTCCACACATAGTACCAGCTGCCCTTGGTGTGGCGGTTCTGGCTGCTGGAGGAGGTCAGCGCGCCCATGCCCTTGAGGTAGCTTTCCGGCAGAAGGATCTTGTTCTCCTTGATGTAGGCGCGCAGCTTGGGCATCAGGTCCTCGCCGTGGTACTGGATGGAGGTGAACCAGCCGAAGTGGTTCAGGCCAAAGTAATCGTAGACGATCTCCTTCTTGTTCTGGATGCCCATGGCAGCTGCCACCACGTCAATGATGGCGATGGGCATATCGCAGATGTTGATGATCCGTGCCTTCGGGCGCAGCTTGCGGCAGGCTTCGGATACGATGGCGGCGGGGTTGGAGTAGTTCAGGATCCAGTAGTCCTTCTTGGCATACTTTTCCACATCGTCGATCAGCTTGATCATGGGGAAGATGGTGCGCATTCCGTAGGCCATGCCGCCGCAGCCGCAGGTCTCCTGTCCCACGCAGCCGTGGCGCAGGGGGATCTTTTCGTCCTGCTCCCGCATGGCGTAGCCGCCCACGCGCATCTGGGCAAACACAAAAGAGGCATCCGTGTAAGCCTGCTGCACATCGGTGGTGACCACCAGCTTGATGTCGGTATTCAGTTCCTTGTGCAGGACCCAGTCCACCACAACGGCAACCTTGTCCTGCCGCTCCTTGTTGATGTCGAACAGACGGATCTCGTCCACTTCCAGTTCTTCCCGGCGCAGGGCGATGGATTTGAC
>ERZ838577.1720-NODE-1720-length-27922-cov-85.499157_pt1 | contig 27922 bp, 42 predicted proteins | sample MGYA00519682_ERZ838577 | MGnify/ENA primary metagenome ERZ838577 (study PRJEB31850, sample SAMEA3708838) | human gut metagenome | biome: human gut; feature: human-associated habitat; material: faeces | place: China | collected 2014 ...
CCTCAAGGTTTTTCACCTCGGGAAGCCAGCCGTCCGCCTTGGTTCTTACCCGGTAATATACGTCTACCGTTTTCGCTGGCTTGGGTGCGGGAGTTGGAGTGGGAGAGGGCGCGGGCTTATCTCCGTTTAAGTGAGCCTCCACCATCTTCAAAAACCTGTCCCAGCCCAGATCAAGGGTTCTGTGCGGGCAGTATTTTCCATTGTAGTCCTGGTGCTTGGTGACCTTGTCCATTCCCCAGCCATAGCGCTTTAAGATAGAAGAGATAAACTCAGCGGCGTTCTGCTCTGCCTTGGTGAACTTCTCGCCGCCTGACAGGGAATAGCAGATTTCCACGGCGATCCCCTCCCGGTTGCCTTTGCCGTTTCCGTCTCCGGCGTTCCAGGTGTTCCGGTTTTCAGGCACACCCTGAACTACCTCCTGATCGTCCACGGCGTAATGAAAAGAAACCTCATTGTCGTTACGAATCATATAGGCGATTTCATTCGCTGCTGGCGCGTCGTTGGCGGTGTTGTGAACCACTACCCTGGTAGGGGTCATAGCATAAGGACATTTGATGGAGTAACGGGTAGGGTCTACTAAATTTTGAATGATTTTCATTTTGCTTCCTCCTTGCTTTCTAAAGCGGATAAACGCCGCTCTAAATCCTGAATTTGTTTTTGCTGCCGTTGAACCATGCAGATTAAAGGGGCAATAAATTCATCATAGCGAAGGGAGTAGATATATTCTCCTTCGACGGTCCGGGTTTTTAATTCTTTCCGTGTTACAGTTTTTTTCTCTCCGGTTTCCTCATCTGTGACAGTCTCGGGAACATCTTCGTAATAATCCTCCGTTTTTGGGGATTTGATGAATCCGGCGAAATCCATGCTTGTCATTCCAAGCTGAGGGAACAGCTCCTCAATATCCTGCGAGATCAAGCCCCAGTGGGTTCTGCCGCTGTCAGCGTCGTTAAACACATAGGAGCTTGGCTTCAACCCCATAATAAACGCCGTTATTTTTTCCGGGTCAAGATCTGTGATATCGTGCTTGGCGTTTCGGTCGGAGGTTTGAATAGTGCCGTTCTGGGCGAAAACAGCGCGCCATTTCTGGTTGGCAACTCCTAAATATAAATGGCCTGTTGTGCCGGCGTTAACAGAAGGCCGAAAAGCATTTGCTTCGTCTGTGCCGTTGCTTCGCAAAACAACGCCATATTCATTTCTGGAATCACCGCCCAACTGTAAAATTCCATTTCCGTAAATTTGAGGATAACTTGAGGAGGTATATTGATGTCTGGCGCTGATTGCTGCGTTGATGTTGTCGGTCAAAACCTTGTGCCAGGGATTCCAGCTCTGCTCATCGCCGTTCCTGGTTCGATAGGCCAGCCAATTGCTCCCGTTATACTGGCCTAAAAGCTGCAAGCGGTATTTATTATCAAGCATTCCGGAAACTGTAAGATATGTACCGTCGAGGCCAGCTCCATTACTTGAATCGTTGTAACAAAAGCCAAATCCGTTTATGATATCGTTCAGAGTAGGAGTGCCCTCGGATTCTTTCAGCTTATTGTATTCCTGCCGCAGATAATTCATTAAAGCGATATTATCTGTTGTGGCTAAAACCCTTTGATTGGCTGGATAAGGAGGCGTGTTATATTTAAAGCCCGGGGTAAAATACAGGGTACCGTTTGAAGCCCAAATAACATCATAGGCATCTGGATCATCTTCTCTTTGAAAGCCCCACCCCTCGCTTGCGCTTCCCGCAGGGTCGGCAGTCAAGATACGATTTACATTAACGATATTAGAATTTTGGCAGTCTAATGCGTATTTTTCGTCCGCTGGTCCGCTGCCGCCGTACTGATTGGCATACAGCTTTAATACTCCCTGCATTTCTCCGCCGGTAATTGGTAAAGCTCCTACATCAGAGGCAGACGGCATTTGAACCAAGTTTCCACTAGAATCTAAAGCGGCAATTCCATTCGGTTGGCCTTTTTGCTCATTTATAACAGTTGTTGCAGTCGCTTCTGCAGTTGTCCTTGCTTCCTCTGCGGCTTCATTTGCGTTTTTTGTGGCTGTTAACGCAGCGTTTATTTGTTCTGCCAGTGCAGAAAATTCATCAGTACTTTCGATCGCGCCGTCATAATTGCTCTTGATAATTCGCAGAGGGGGAAGGGTAACCTTTAAGGTATGGTTGTCTGTGTCAACAATTTGGAGCTCACATAGCTTGGTAAGGCCAGATACCGCCATCATTTGAAGGGTGAGGGTTACGGTCGCCTGGTTTCCTTCCACCCTACAGGAATTATAAATCATGGTATTGTCCGGCTTCTGTATGTACACGGATACCGTTTTCCCGGTTAAATCAAGAGGAGAACCATTATCATCTATTAGATTAATAATAAGGTCTCTGCCGTCCGCTTCCTCCTGAATCACCCGGATTTCTCCAAGAGGAGGCTCCCAGGGATTTAGCGTTATTTGTTTGTAAATCATTTTATCCCTCCTTATGATTCATATCGCACATCTGTTATTAATCCATTGCTTACATATACCCTATAGCTTCCTGCCGGAAAATTTCCGCTGTAGCAATCAGCCGGGGTGATTGTAGCACTTGCAAATTTTAATGTGTCTCCTAATAACGAAACATCTCTACTGTTAATTTTAACACCGTCTTTTGTTAAATATATTCCACTACCTCCATTTACAGATAGCCAGACAGTTCCTTCATTAACCCCTCCCATTAAATCTACTACAAAAGAAGTATTAGTTTGAGTATTATATAAAGTTAACTGCGATATATTATCTGATCCAACAATATTGGCAACAGGATTTCCATTTAATGTTATAACAAAGCCAGAAACAGTACCCCCAGACGGTAGCGGAGCCTGTCCTATATAAGCTGAATATTGCCCGAAAGCGTTAGATTGCGCAATTAACTGTGTTGCAGCAATTTGTCCCGTATCCAAATTGAAATATGCCCGTCCGTCATGGCTTTGTATAATCCCGGATTTAATCAAATTGGCTTGCAGTGTTCCTGTTGTGATGAAATCAGCAACAATCGCGCCGTCCTGAGTGATAGCGGTTGAATAATCCCCATCATATCCGTTAGAAGAATATCCTAGGCCACCTTGATTCCATCTCCAAACTTTTACAGCCTTTTCGATTTCCGGCTTGTCCATAATCAAAATTTCATAGGGCTGTCCGTCTGCGTTGCGCTGGAATATTACATAACCGCCCTTGTTTCCGGTAATCCAATTCGTGGCGTTGATAACAGCTTGTTCTAAAAATGATACGCTTGGCTTTTCATTGATTTCCTGTTGCTGCTGGATAATGGTATCCGCGATATTTGTTTTAGCGTCCCCCAGTTCAATGCTGATGTATTTGTCTTTCAGCGCGTCATAAGTAGTTTTCACGCATTTAGCGGTTGCGGATACGCCTAGTTCGGAATATTCCACATTCACGGTATCGCACAGATTCACGCGCTCCAATAAGGCGATATCCTTATATTCCTCCGTTTGCTCCAAGGGCTGAAATTCCACTGTAATGCTGACTGTAGGAACGCCCACATTATTTGAGGAAATATAGTCATTGGCTCTGTCCCGCAACTGTTCTTCCGTGGGCGCTTCCTCAAAATCACCGGAAAAGTCGATTGCCGAAATTCTAGTGAAATCATAGGTGCCTGGGGCGTTTACAATTTTTTCAGGAAGTTCAGTAAGTTCTCCCTCACTGCTCAGCCAATAAGGATAAATCCCGGTTACAACATTCGAAATATTTTCGTCCTGCTGTAAGTCCATAAGATTTTTTCCGTACCGGATTGATACCCCGGAATTTTTACCACGGTTATTATAAAGGCGTACAGTCCAGCGGTCAAATTTATACTCGCCGCCGAACACGTCTAAAATAGAACCGTCTGAACCTCCTAATAATGTTCGCGTAGACGTGGGCACGGTAACGGCAAAATCTCCGGTTGATGTTTTATCCGTCCAAAAGCTGAAAGGATTTGTTACGGCGGCGTTCGTTTTTAACCCGGAGAGCGCACCGGTTATGCTGCCGGAGGAAAAGGGGGAAACCGGAACTCCGGAAAGGTCATAGCTGATGTGCTGCGCGTAAACAGTGATTTTTCCGGATAAAGGCTTTGTAATCCTATAAATCCGAAACGGCTGGGGGTCCTCATAGGGATTTGGCTTTACAAAAATAATCCGGCGTTGTTTGATTTCCTGATAATGGATTCCCGTCAACGGATATTCCAGAGTGATCTCAAAGATTCCGTTTCTTTCCTCAACTACCTGACAGGAAATCGTATCAGACAGCACGCCTAAACCGTTTGTTTCAAATGTGCTTTCCGTACTTTCGTATAGAACAGGATTCATACAGTCCACCACCTTGGAGTAATTTCAACCTTCGTGATCCCGCCGCTCCAGCTGATCCCTGTTTTTCCGGACTGTAATACCGGGAAAGACGCCAGGCTGATCGTGCTGTTTTTATTTGCCGTTCCCTTATAGGCGTTTTGGGTATCGCTGTCCAGGGTCACGTATTCATCGATTTCTGAAATCTGAATAATATTGCCGCCAATAGTTAAGGCCCCCGCTCCATTGCCGTAAACGGTAATCAGAGGAAGGGCCGGGCAGTATTGATTAGTTAAGGAATAAGGCGCTGTAAGCGTCATCGGATAGCTTCCTGATACCAGCCACCTTTGCGGCATACAGTTGAATGAAACCGTAAATTCCGCAGAGTAGTTTAAAAACCGGGTGTCAAAATCCATTGGGCCGGTAAATCTGGCTTTTCTGAAAAACTCAGGGTGATAGGTATCTGTTAAAATACAGTATCCGGTTTTGCTTAAAAGCCAAAGCTTTGCCGCCGCCGCGTTATGACGAAACTGTTTTCGGATAAACGCCGGATATTCGACGGTAATATTGCGAAACCGGTTGTTGCTGATCGTGAGATCGCCATTCCTTCCCGGGATTTCAACCGTTGTGATATCCATTTCGGGAGCATTAAAGGTGCCGCTTCCGCTGATATAGATCCCGTAATCGCGGCTGTTTTTTCCATCGAAAATAAACCAATTAATCAACCCCAAACGGCCCCCTTTCGCATGGTAGCAGACTGCATTTCGTCCATGATAATGTCCGCCAGCTCTCTTACATCTTGTCCGGGAGCTCCATATACGACGATATTGACACCGCCTAAATTTGTGTTGGTGGTTGTGGAAGAGGTGAGAGGCTGAACAACCGCCTTAGTTCCCATCATAGTAAGAAGTTCCGGCCCGGCCTCACCGACTACGGCGGATCCCTGAGACAATACGCCGCCAGACGCAAGATAGGGAATTTTCCCGATGGTCGGAATATTAATCCCGAATTTCTTGCCGCCAAAAATGGGAACCCAGTCTGGAATGTCAAAAGAAAGCTGGTTAAGTCCTCCAATCATCCAGTTTAGGCCGTCGATAATTCCATTGATTAGCCCAATAATGGCGTTGATTGGCTGCTTGGCGATATTGACAAGGCTGTTAAATACATTGGAGAACGTATCCCTTACGCCGTTCCAGATACCGGACCACCAGCTTCCGATCTTATTAAAAATGTCCATTAAGCCGTTCCAGGCGTTTGGTATCGTTTCTGTAAAGAATCCGACGATTCCGTCCCAAATTCCGCTGAAGAAATCGCCGACGTTTTGCCAAACCTCCTGCCAAGCGTAATATCCCTGCCAGCAGAAATCCACCAGGCTGTTCCAAGCGTTGGGAATGGTTTCAGTGAAAAAGCTGACGATCCCGTCCCAGATTCCGCTGAAAAAGTCACCGATACTCTGCCAGATACTTTGCCAGGTGTAATATCCCTGCCAGAAAAAGTCAACGACGCTGTTCCATGCGTCCGGTATGGTAACGGTAAAGAAATTCACAATCGCGTCCCAAACAGTGGAAAACGCGCTGCTGATGGTGTCCCATAGGTTAATCCAAAACTCCCGGAACTCCTCGCAGTTGTTCCATAAATAAATAAAAGCCGCTACGAGAGCGGCGATAGCCATAATAATTAATGAGATTGGGTTTGCGTTCATAACAGCATTAAACGCTGCCATTACACCTTGCCCAGACTTGATAACTCCGAAAAACGTTTGAAATCCGGTAACAAGTGAACTAACAATACCAACAATTTTGAATACGGCCAAACCGGTTCCAATCGCTAATAAAGCTGCGACAACCGCGTCTTTATTCTGCAAAATAAAATCAATGATTTTTGTGACAGCTTGAGTGATTTCCGTAACAATCGGCATTATAACTTCTGCCAGTTTTGACATGCTTTCCTGAAAATCCGCATTAGCCTGGTTGCTTTCAAACAAAGCTTCATTATTTTCCTGCCAGGCTTGTCCGGCAGTCATCAATCCCTGATTGGCTAATTCCTGCAAGACGAGATTCGCCCGCTCCGATTCGCTGTTCGCCGCTTGCAGCTTTGCATTAAATTCGTCCTCGCTGGTACCAGCCCAGTTTAAAACGTCCGCAAATGTGCCGGTGACATTTCCAGTTTTTACAGTTTCATTTATCGCTTCGGATAAGCTGTCGATTGGAATACTATCTCCATAAGTAGCCCAAGCGCCAATGGTGCCGTTGATCATTTGGTCTAGCTGGCTTTGAGATAGGCCTAACGCCTGCAAGTTGGCAGTAGTAGTGGCCGCTGTTTGGTCATCGCCTAAAACGCCGTAAAGAGTTTTATAGCTCGACGCGGTTTGTTCAGCAGTATATCCGGCTGCCTGGCTTGAAATTTCCAGGCTCCCCATGATTTTCATATATTCACGGGATTCGTCTGCAATATCTTTCATTCCAGATATAATTGCTTTTGAACCCTCGACAATCGCTCCGGCTTTTAAGTAATCCCCAAAATTAGACGCTTCTTTACCCGCATCTTTCAAAGAGGTTTCCGCTTTATCGGCAGCACTTGCGACCTCCTCAACGGGTTTCTCATCAATCCCACGAATAGCATTATCCGTTTTTTGTGCTTCAGATTTTAAATTTTTAAGGTTGCTTTCGGTGGCGATCACTTCTCTTTTTAAAGCGTTGTATTGGCTTTCGCTGACTTTACCGCTCTTAAATTGATCCTGTACCTGCTTCTCTGCTTGTTTTAATGTATCAAGCTTTTTTTCGGTACTGTCGATTGATTTATTTAAAAGATCATACTTTTGTCTGAGTAGTTCCGTGTTTCCAGGATCCATTTTTAGAAGACGCTCAACATCTTTTAACTGTGTCTGGGTGTCTCTTACCTCTTTGTTTACACCGGACAACGCTTTCGAAAGGCCAGTGGTATCGCCGCCAATCTCTATCGTGATGCCTTTTATTCTATCAGCCAATTTTTCCACCTCCCGCAAAGAACTGTTTCATGGAACCAGGTGCGCCTTTGATTGGATATTTTTCATTGTCGTTTGCCTGTTCTGTTATAAGGTCATAAACCATCTTTTGTTATCGCATCGACTTTTTATTCGATGCTTCTTATCGTTTCCGATAAGTTCAGCATATCTATTCACCCCTATTGGGTGCGCTCTCTCGTGGGAAGGTTGTCCGTTCTGGATTCCTTCCTATGCGTTGTGGCTGACAGCCATTCCTAGCTGCCTTCACCTCTGATTAGCGTGCTTTTTGTGATTTACCTGTTTAGCATTTTCCGAGAATGAAATCCATCTGCAATTTTCTGGATAATACCCTTTGTTTGGGTCTATTCTGTCGATAGACAAAATTTCTTTTAAAGGCGTTTTAGGGCTTTGATCGTGATATCCGTTCATATATGCCCAACTTCTGAATGTTGCATAGTCAAGCCATTCTTTGCACACAGTAATTCCTTTTTTGGAATAATATTTTGCTGTTCTGCTTTTGAGGCTTATGCATCTTTGTTTCATTCCAAGCCAAATATGATATAAACGTTCCTGGTCGGAATATCCGTGTGTTTTTCTCGTATTTCCAAAATTTTTGCAAACGGCATGTTTGTGACACCCGCACGATGTGGTTGCGCCGCTTGTTAAGTTATGAGATTGAATCTCAACGGTTTTTCCACAATCACATAAACAAAGCCATCTTCCACGTGTATTTTCCTTTCTGCTGCCGTGTTTATATTCAAACGCAACAAGATGTCCAAATCTCATTCCTTTAAGGTCTTTTGCAGGATAAATCATAGTAACCTCCATTGAAGTCAAAAAAAGTTTAGCCTTCCAGTTTTTTAGAGCGTTTTCGACACCGGATTACTCCGGGCGGGGCATGGTTAACCCATAGTCATATCGTCTAAATCCTCTTTTGATAATCCAAGCTCGGCGCACCTGAGCATAAAAATAGAACCGTTCATCTCACGATCCCGGGGAACTATTTTTTTTTAGGCTTTGCGGTCTGCATTTCGTTCATAGCCCAAAGCTCAAGGACACTTGGAAGGATTTCATAGATTGAAAACGTCTTAAACTCATCAAGCCAGTCCTCGGGGTTATTCGGGATATTCGCATCAAACTGGCGGGCCATGATGTAAGCGACATTCTCGAAAATCTCCAGATCCAGGCTGGAAAGCTGAGCGTCCTCTTTTTCTTCATCGGTGGCGGTATCCGGCAGCGACAAGGCTTTGTTGTACGCTTTTTTGAGCTTGTTTAAATCCTGAATAATATCCCGTCCCATTCTGTGCCGATAAAGGCGCGGGGTCAAAGCCGTAGCTTTAAACCCCACGTCTCTTTCATCGATTTTGATTACCTTTTCCATTAACCTGCTCCCCCTGTAGTCGTGTCAGCAAGCCATACTTTGCTGTACCAGGAAGTCAGCACTCCGGCGGGCGTTTCGTCTGTGGTATAAGACATAGTCCTTCCGTCAGACAGAGGAGAGGCTGTTACGCTGACTGTCTGGGTCTGCGGTTCGGTGGTTTCTGTAGTAGTAGCCAGAGAACGTGAAGGCCTAGTGCAGATGCAGTTATATAGCACATATTTAGTGCCGTTAACGTCACCCTCCTCTTCAAATAAAAGTGCGAACGGTTTCGGCTGGATTTTCGCATTTTCCGTTACCACCTTATCCTTTTCAGAAGTCGTGTAACCAAAGATATCCTGCAAAAACTGAGACTGGAACAATGCCATTTCCAAATCCCCGGTATACCCATTATTTGCAACGGTGACAAAATACTGCATATCATCTGCGTAAAACGGCGAACTGTCTCCGTTTGCCTCTAAAGAAAAACTCACTGCTCCTGGAATGGCAACAGGAGTTTCAAATGTGGGGGTGGTTTCGTCAGTCAATAACGCGTAATGTACATTTTTAATACCAAATTTTACCTTGTCTTTTCCTGCCATTTTTTACACCTCAATTTCATAAATGATTTGATAACACCGCTCAGTGTCGATGTACTCTTCCGTTTTTGTCCAATAAAAAGAGGATAAGGCTCTTTCGATCTTGCCCTCTGATATCGGGTCTTTTAATTTTGTATATAACTCGATTTGCATGTGATTGATCGGATAGTAAACCGTATTGTCCGCACCAAAGTTGTTGCTATAGGCTACCAAATAACAAATAAAGGGAAGAGGCGGCGCTTTTTCGTCTGGCCATTCGCGATAAGCCACAGGTAATCCGGTGGTTTCCAGTAATTTATTTAACTCCTTCAGCGTCACCCTTTTACCACCACCTTCACCTTTTTCATAAACTTTTGTTCCGCATGTTCTTCAGCGGGACGAATATGAGGTTTTCCGTTTACCCGACCGCCATTGACTTTTGCATGTCCGTATTCCAATAAATGAGTTAACTGATAGTCGGTTCTATTGCGTATCACTACCCGGATATCGCTGGAACTTTCATAAGCGGTTTTTACCTGCCAGCCTTTTCGATACGATCCGGTATCCACCGGGCTGTTTTGCTGAATCTCGTTTTTACACTCTTTCGCAACGGTTTTTACTTCAGCCTTGATTCCATCTGTTACCTCTTGGCTATACTCGGTTAATTCTTTTGCGATTGTGGAAGCCAGATCGTCGATTTTTATATTTGCCATTACACTCCGACCTTTCTTTCCAGATAAAGCTCAATAGAATCGCTGTCCGGCGAAAAATATGTACGGTAAATCCCATAGCGTTTTCCGTTGATTTCAGCGATACTTTCTCCGTTGTAATTCACAATAGGAGTAACCGCCACAAACTGGGGCTGTAATCCATTTTGGCCTGCGTCCGCCCATTCAGCCCGGGTGATAGACTGCAGGCTTGCCCAGACTTCATTTTTGATTTCTGAGGCGATTACCTGCCCAATATCATCTTGGCTGTACGCCTGAGAAATCAAATAAATCAAGCTATCCATTTACCGCACCCTTTTCTGAAAACAGGCGGTTGTTCAGTGCCCAGCGTAACATTCTGGGCATCTGAACATTTTCCTCACGCCTGCGCCGATACAAATAAGCGGCGTACATTTCAACCAGCATTCCGTCGCTTTGCGAATCAGCCAAGGTTATCCCCTCGGTAGAGATGTAATCCTTGGCTGACGCAATAAGCGTTTGCAGGTAAGTGTCCAAAGCGCTGCTGGATACCATAAGATCAGTTTTTAAAATGGTTAAGATGTCAGCGTCAGTCAAGGAAATTCACCGCCTTAAATCAGCCGCCAGCCTTAGTGACGTTCACGGTATAAACGCGCACAGCGTTGCCCTGGGTTACGGTGACCGTCAGTGGATAGGCTTTCCCGTCAGCAGTCCAGGTTACCGTTCCGCCGTTGCGGACATTCTTTCCGTTATAAGCGACGGTGACCTGAGCGCCCGGCTGGGTTGCGGTGGCCTCTACTTTTGCGCTGGTTCCGGAAGCCGTTACCGTGTAGGAATACACATTGGAATCAAAGCTTGGACTTAAGGATTCAGATCCGACAGCCAGCTCGGAAAGCTGCGCGTCGTTTGCGGTATCGGCTGCAAAGGTCATAGCGGTAGTTACGGATTCATCATTGATATTGATCGCGACAAACGCTCCGGGAATCACGGGTATACCATCAGCGCGCTGCTTGCCTTTAAAGACAGTGTTATCCTGGATAAACTGCACCTCACGGCTGGATTCAATAGTCATGCCGGAGCGCATAGCCAAGAGATAAAGATCACCGTAGCCGCCTACAATGTCGCCGTCAGGCATAAATTCCAGAATGTCAATGTCGCCGTTGATGATGGGCAGAGTGCCGAATACATTGGACACAATGTCGCCGGTAGCGGTAAAGGTGATTACTTTAGACTTTAATTGAGCATAAGTCTTGCTGTTCATAGCCCAGAACTGATTTCCACGGCTGTATCTAGTAAAGGTATTTCCAGCAGCAAGGGTTAAATCAGACCAGAACGCCGCGCCGGTGGAACTGGAACCGCCGATTTTCAGAATATTGGAGGTATGTAAGTCTACCCACTCCGGGGCGTTCGCGGGGTAATCAGAGGGCTTAGAGGCCTGTGCCAGTCTGGTCACGATGCCAAGCGGCATTTTGCCTGCCGCGCCCTTGCCGTAAAGGATCGCCTTGTCCATTGCTAGGCCGATGCTTTCGGAGATCATTTCCACAATCCAGCTGGCAAGGTTGATGTCGTTATCCTCCAGAAGGCTGTTGCACACCGGTACAAATCCAGCCACCTTATAGCCGTCCAAAGTTACCTGATTAAACACAAAGGACAGCTCGTTGATCGCGCCGCACATCTCAGTCCATACAGCCTCAGGGACGGTTCCGGCAATAGTCTGTCGGGCTTCACCGGTTACATTGCGAACCCTGACACGGTTAAGCAGCTTGGAATAGCGGTACATATTTTCGGAGATCAGATCAAGAAATACAACTGGGATCGTCAGCTCCGCACCGGAAATAGCTCTCTGCTGTCCCTTCATACTCCGTAGTTGCATTAAAAAGTCCTTGGTATCGTCGCGTTCTACAATGGTTTTTCTCTGCTCCATAGAAAGCGCGTCAAATGCGCGCTGGTTCATGGGCAGGCTGCGGATGTTGATTTCAGTCATATGGTTTACAGTCCTTTCCTTTTGTTTTGGTTTCATTTCATCGAATTTAGGGATATCTTCTTCCAGTGCGGACAGGTCGGCCTCCAAGCCTTCAATTTCCCTGGACAGCGTGCTTTTGGCTTCCTCGTGGGTGCTTTTGTCGGCGTCGAATTTTTCAACTTCCTCGCTTACCGCCTGCTCCTGTTCAGTAGTTTCAGCCTCGTTGATAGCGGCCTCCAGCTCGGCCTCGCGGGTTTCAAATTCCGAATCCTTGCTGCGGAGCAGCTCTAGTTCTTCCTTTTTCTTGTCAATGCTTCTTTTCAGCATCAGTATTCTTAGTGCCATTTTTTTCTCCTTTCAGGCGGAGGAGCATTTCCTTCCGCCATTGTTCTTTTTTTCTCTTTTGAATTTCCTCGTAATCCCGTTTACGCGCCTGGACGGAGGTGTCTTCATAGGCAGGGAATGTCACCACGGAAACCTCATACAATTTGACCTTGTTCAGCGTCCAGACGGTAGTTCCGTTTTCCATGACCTCGGTGCTTTGATCGATAATGTCAAACCCAAAGCTGCATTGGCTAACGTCTCCCCGCTTTACGCGCTCATAAAGATTCATTGCGTCCTGGTCAGCCTGGTTGATCGCGACGGATCCCCATAGCCCGATCTTGTCCACTCTGAGAGAAAGCGTTCCGGCTGTGGTTCTTCCTAATACTAGGGTGGTGTCATGATTTACCAGGGCGCGGATATCCCCGTTTAAAGCGTCGTCAAACGCGTCCTCGTCAATGGTTTCAATGGCGTTTTCCCACATTCTGTATTCGCTTCCGAATACGGCGAAATATCCCTCAATATATAAGTTTCCGTCTTCCGCGCGGGTGGAAAATCCGACGTCTCTCACCAGGGCTGTGCGTTCACATGTCATGTGTTTTCACCTCCGTTCAATTTGTTTTGATCTCCCAGCTTATCCGCAGGAACATAATTTTCTAACGCCAACAGGTCGTTCATATCCGGATCAGGCGGCATGTTTACCCAGCTGCGCCATTCATTGCGCCGCAGCGCCATACGGTCTACCATTTCGGCTCCGGCGGATACCATCTCGGTGATCGAATAGTTGTAAAGGCTCCACGGATTAAAGCGGAAAAACCACGCAGGATCATAAAGAAGCTTTTTTGTCATTTCCTGCTCGATGCTTTTGGCAATCGGCATGATAGTGGAATTAATAAAGTTGTTCCATGCGTCCCGCTGGAAATCTCCGATTCCTAAAACAAAAGGCGGCACGCCGAGAATGGCCGCCACCGTCCGTTTATCCAGCTGTACGAAATCCGCTAAAGCCAAATCGGAAAGTGTAAGGGGTCTAACCTGTTCCACGCTGAATTGATCCGCTGGAATCAGCCAAGGCTCTCCCGCTTCGTTCGATTCGATATAATCGGCAAGAAGCTTTGCGCGCCCTTCCTTATTCGAAAATTCGTCGGTTAGAGAATCAACCTTAACGATGATTGACGGCTTCCACTTAGAGGACATGAAACCTTTTTCAGTCGCGGACGCCTGTTTCAAGTTATTTGCCACATCTGCCAAAGCAACATGATAGCCGTCGCCCTTCCACGGGTAATAATTTCCTGGGTTTAAAACAAAATGAAGGAAACGGTCCGGCGCGTACTCTGTCCCGGCGATCACAACCCGGTAATCCCAGACACCTTCCGGCACAAATGCGGTAAGGGCGGGAGGCACAGGCTTTAAATCCCATAAAATTCCGCGCTTGTATTCAGGCCAAACAACGGCGTTTCCGCTGCCCTCCAGCATAAGGGTTTTCACAATCCAGTGGATAAAGTTGGAACGCGTCATATTATTGTTCGGATTGATATCCACCTTACGGCTTAACTCATCTTTTACCCGCACGTCTCCATCGTCCGTATTTTCCATTAAGTGAATTGTCATGCTTGCGATCAGCCTGGCGATTGTGTCCACAGCTGTACAGATTTCCGGGTTTTGTGCCAGACTGGTGTAGCCTAAGCATTCCAGCGTTTCCCAATTGTTCTGTGTTACCAGCGCGATACTGCGTTTCTGTGTGGGCTCAGCCCGGGGAGCTGGCCTACTTCTTTTATTCTTTTTGCTCATGTCTCACCCCACCATTTTTTTGCCGCCCTGCTTCTGTCAAGGCTTTCTAGGTAACGAATACAGGCGAACACAGACGCGTCAAAAAGATCGATGCGGTGTTCCGGCTGTACTTTGTCATATTGGATCATGTCGTCCGTCTTTTCGACGGCGGACACGTTTTCCACACAATACTCGAAGGCTTCTGAGTGCAAATAAAAAAGAGCGCCGTTCTTGGCGCTCTGCTCTATATGCCGAAATCCTTCGGATTTTTTGTAGTAATATTGAGGCTGGTCTATGATCTTGAAGCCCGCTTCCTTCATTCCGATAAAATATTCCCGGCAGAACTTGCGGTCATGGCCCACCTGCTTGATTTTAAATCCTTTCTTCCGCATGTCCACAAACCATTTCACCACATCGGAGTGGTTGACAGTAGGGGAATTGCACATGGTAAGCCAGCCGTCGTCCTGCCAGCCGAACAAAGGAATATTATCCTGCTCGGCTTTTAGGTGGGCTGCGACAACGGGAAAGAAAGCATGAGTTATAATGATATCAACGCCCTTGTAATTTCCAAACAGCGCCGCCGCTGTCAGGTCGTGCAGCTTGGAAAGGTCGGCTCCTCCATACCAGTCAATCGGAAGTTTTGCCAGTTGTTCTAAAGTCCAGCTATAGGCCCGGTCGCTTTTTCGGAACTCATCTATATTAAAATATGCCTTTAGGACGTTGGTGTACACATTTAAGCTTTTCGCAAAAAAATCCTTTCTTTGCTGAGGATCGTTCTGGGCCTGAAGGCTGTCGTTCATGATTTCTTCCGGACGGATTGAAACGCCGTAAGCCGGGTTTGCCATCTCATGGACGACGGGGTTTGTGTAATCAATATCGCCGTTTTCATCAGGATTGGCACAGCACATAAAAATAAAGTATTGCTCATCTTTAACAGTGCCGTCTAATATTTTCCGGCAGTATTTTAATCTTTGCCCGAGAAACGCCTGCTCGTTGTCTCCGGCAGTCGAAATGCCGATCAGCAGTTTATTGGTGTATGCCTTCATCGCTTCTTTAAAAAGATTGTATTGTTTAGGCTGTTTAAAAGCGTGAATTTCGTCACATATCGCAATATTGCAGTTCAAAGAATCTTGCGCGTCGGGGTTAGCGGCCAGCGCGCGAATAAAAAAGGAACCGTCTGGGAGTGACGATTCCAGCGAATGTTCATTATTATTATCGATTACTTTGACCGTGCCTCCGTTTTTAGCGTTTTCTCCCATGCGGTCTATGTTATAATTTAAAAAATTGAAGCTCTCCAGAGACTGCATCAAAGCGGCTGCGGTGATATAGGTCTTGGAACCGGATTTGCGATACCAAAGAGATAAAGCCCACGCCAGGGCAGCCGCAAAGCTTGTCTTGATGTTTTTTCTTGGAATAAAAATCAATGCCTCATGGAACCTAACCACATCAGTGCTGGCCAGCTTAAAACCAAGAAGGTTATACACAATGAATTTGTGGAATGGCTCCAGAAGAAACGGCGTGCCACGTAGTGGTGTCCCGTCAAGCTTTTCCCCTTGTTGGTGGCACAGTGTTTTTTCTATGATCTGAATACAAAATTCCGGGCCCTTGCTGTCTATGTAATAATCTGGGTTTTCTAAATCACAAAAGAATCTGTCAACCGCTTGTTTTAATTCAATACACGCGATTTTCTTCCCGTCTCTTATGCTTTCGGCGTACTTTAGCACAGCAGGCCAGTTTTTCCCTTTAATCAAATTTAACGCTTGCCAGAGCGGCGGCCAATCCTCCGGCCTTTTCTTTCTTAACTGTATCGCCAGTCATCTTCTTATAGCTTGATGGGGTTAAACCTAATTCGCGCCAGTACGCCAATGCGCTTTTGTTTAAGTCGTCCCACAAGACTAGGAGGGGATTTTTCGTCATGTTAGTGGAGCCGCCTTTATTCGTGTATTCGATCACGGATTTACCGCCGGAATCTTTAAACTCTTTAAAGGTTTTATCCCTTTGCTCCAGGATTCCCGCAAGTGTTTCAATCGCCGAATTATATGCGCTGTTCTGCACACCGAGTGCAGCCATCTGTTTGTTTATTAGATTTTTCCAGTTGCTTTTTGTCATAAACTGCACCCTTTCTTCAAATTTAAGCTCAGAGTTGGAAAAAGTTACCCACGCCGGTCCCTATAGGCGTCCGGAAGGCGCGCCGGATAGGGGGGGACTACGCATAATATTTTTCCACGCTTTGAAATATTTTAATTCCTTCGGTGTATCCAAGTTCAGATAACTGATTACAAAGAAGATCATCAGCCTCTATGTGTGCGGCTTCTATATCTTCTCTGGCTTGTACTGATATCAATTGCATGTGTGCTTTAAACTCTTGTGCGTTCATGATTTATATCCTCTTGTCTTTTGCGATTTCTCAGGGTGTGCCTTATTGTGGCACCCGGAGCATAAGCTGATCAGATTGCTGTCTGTGTATGCTAACTCAGGGTATTCATCAGCGTGTTTGATATGATGCACTGTAGTGGCTGGTATTTGCTTTCCGTATCGTTTGCACCATTGGCACATGTATCCATCACGGCGCAATATGGCTTTTTGCTTATGCTTCCATTTAGTAGATTTATAGTTGAACATCTCTATTTAACCTATAAGCCCTTTTACACATATCGTAATGGATACATCGAATCCATACAATCGTTTCACAGTCATTTCCATAGTTATACTCTGTTTGTAATATTTCTACATTTCCATAAGGGCAGCCTTTGCAAAAGGTTTCGTCCATCGTTTCTACTTGCATGATCTTTTATCCCTCCTACATAGTTATCTTTCTAATTTGCTCTTTTAATAGTTCAAGTTCCCGCGCCTGCCTGGTTCTGCCCTGTGGCTGTCCTAAAATATTGGCTATGCGGTTCTGTAAGGCCTGTTTTAGTTCACGGGGATATTGACATCTAGGCAAAGCGCAAATATGCTTTTCCGCCGTCTTGAAGCCATCAAAAACACACTTTCCATCTCTTGGGCAGTACATGAAATCACTTCCTGTTTTGGGTATTAAGAAAAGCCCTCCGCTAATAGCAAAAGGGCTGAAAAATATTTTATCGAACACGCATCTTGTCATCTCTCTAGGTATGTTGGCGGCGTGTCTGCCGTCCTCTCATTGTGGACTATCCGGCGTTGCTCTCCGTCGTGTCACAGTTGCTATCGGTCTGTATTCCGTCCGGCTGTCGGAGGGGAGCGGCCCCGCAGTTTATAAGGCGTCAAACTACTATCAATTCCCGGATAGGTGGGAGGAATTCGTAAGACGCCTGTTAAGTATGTGTCTCCGCCACGCCTGTGCTCAGGTAGACCACGGAAACATGAAAAGCCTAGGACTTTTTGGCATCTGTGCGTCATGGTACGCATCGTTGAGAGGCGAGACGGGTTCTAATTGGTTCCTGGCGCAAGAGTTGAACTTGCTCCTCAAGGCTCATGAGGCCTGCGACTTAACCGTTTATCCTGCCAGAAATACAGCGCGGATATTATTACCGTCCGCGCTACGGCTGTTTGGAGGTCGTATTACATAAACTTTCTTTAGTTTAATGATATCATAGGTTGAATATCAACTTCTATCAACTATCGGAGAAATATTTTGGAGTGCCCGCCCATGCAGCTCACAAACCCATTGATAAGAAAAATCCAGATCTACCGCGATTTGCTCCCAAGTTTTTCCGCTTATGTACCTTAACCTCAACACGTTTCTTTGGTTCACGTTAGGGACAGAATTAATGACGCTTTCCACTTGCAAGCGGGTTCTTTTAAGCTGATCAATAGAAGCCCCGATTTCTCTTTCTATATCCACAATTTTAGATACAGAGGATTCCAGGCGGTTTTCGGAATTGCCTTTTACTCTGTCAGGGGTTAAAGTTTGGGTTGTTTTTGTTGATAGTTCTCTGAGCCTGGCTATTTGGTCAAGCTTGATTCCGATTTCTTTTTCGGCGTTTAGATATTGATTTAGAAACTCTTTCTTTGTCAATTTTCAACCTCCTGACAGTCTTTTTATCACACTTCTCCGGCGGGCAACCTCTAGGCTTACCGGTGTCTAAAAGATAATTACAGTATTTAACGAATCCATATCCGTGGGTGGCCAGTGCTCTATAATAGACGCACCCTTCACAGCTTTTCCGGTTCATGTGCTTTGGCGTCTTTGCAATAGAAGTCGTCTTGTTTGTTAGTATGCCAGAAAATAGAATCCCCGGTCACATCACATTCGATATGGGAGAAAGGGCATCCCTTCTTGTTTCTATGTACGCAGTTTTTGCAAGTAGTGTGCGGCTTTGGCGGGTCTTTGCTTGCCACCAGAACGGAACAAAGCAAGAAGCCTAACGGTGTGCCTAAAAAATAACCTAAAAGTAATAATTGCCAGCCTGTCATATTAATTCTCCTTTCCGTTTCTAAATCCAAATTCATAAGCCTGTGCAATTCCAATAGACCATATCAGCTTCATGATAAAATTAATCCAAGTGTTTTGCGTGTTTCCATTAACAACGGTTTGGAAAAGATCACATAAGGCGCAGGCGGTAATGATAAGCCATACCACACAAAGTCTGTTTTTTGTGAAGCGGGCAAGTCCTTTCATGATTTTTCCTCTTTTCTTAACTTCTCGATCATTTCAGACAGTTTCATAACGTCCGGGTGAGATTCAGACTTTCCGGAATTTAATTCGCACCGTCTCAGCCGTTCAAATTTTTCTATCAGGAGTTTAGGATCTCTCTTTTGCCTTTTTAATTCCTCTTCGCTTATGATGATCGGGGGTCGCAGGAAATAATGCTCTTCATTCATTTGATTCCTTCCTTTCGCCATAGTTGCAATAATGGTTATCTTTACAATGATGCAAAGAATTTGAACAATCAACCTATAGCTTTTTTTGTTCCGTCATCATCAAATTCGTAACTTCCATCTGCTTCCCATTTTATACAATCCTTACACCTAACTACGGGGACAGCGTCGTTTAAATGCAGCTTCATTAATTCCGATACTGGTGTATACTCTCCGCAGCCAAAACAGCCAATAGCAAGAACTCCATTAACGATATCAATATCAAGAGCATCACCACACTTAGGACACCAAATTCCATTTTTAGCGGCTAATCCTCCGTTAACCGCATTTAGAATTTCCTTTATTTCTTCCGGCTTAAGGCCAATGGCCTCGTAATCCAACAAATCCTTTACCACTTGATCTCTTTCATGTCTTAGGTGGTAGAGTTCGGCTTCCAGTTCTTTAATATATGGAATTTCCTCGTTAAGCCACTTTACATTTGCCTGAAAGCAATCCTGCGAATATTGGTGCCAACTTCCGTCTAATGCGTAATAATTCCTATTTTCGTCATCGAAGCAGGCGTCAGACGGCCTAAAAATCATAAATTCTGCCGCAATTTGTTCCGGGGTCATATTTTTGAGCTTTTCAAAATTTGTCATAACTAATCCTCCTCAGGTGGTTTCTGAATCGAAATACTTTTCCCAAGCGGATATAGGGCAATCCAGTTTATTAATATCAACATCATCATGCCATGCAATTTGTTTTCCCGTCTGTTCATTTGAAAACCGACAAATAGCATTAACCGACACGCCGGATAACGCACGTTCGTCAATTAACGTTTTAATTTCTTTTAAAGACAAATCATCTTCTAAATCACAGACGTATAAAGTCATTTTATAAAATTGTGCCATATCTCATTCCTCCTCAGGCGGTTCTGGAAGCGGGTGGCGGTAAATTTTTGTGCCGATTATAGGTTCCGCGTGAAAGCACCCTATCGGCATTGAAAAAACTGCATCGATGTTGTCATCGTCCCACACCTGCAAAAGTGCCCAAACTTTTTCCTCAGCCAGCCATACCGGTTAACCATTCATTTCTCGGAGCTCTTTCATTGTTAGCGGCTCATTTGGCTGGGTGAGAGTGGGCATGTTTTCGACCGCCTTTCGCACCTTATCCATATCCATATATGGTTTCCAATGTGACATCATTTTCAAAAGTCTATTTCCGTCAATCGGTCTAACTTTCATCTTTCAGCACCTCCAATCTCTTCATTACCATCTGCACGGCCTCGTCTGTCATTGCGGCACCGCAAAATGGACAAAATGGCATTTCATCATCCGGTGTCCTTCCGCACGTTGTGCAACGATATTGTATATTCCCAGTACCTAGCGACGGCAAATAGTTCTTCCACTCACCCCTCCACACTTTCTCAACCTGTTCCCGGCTGACGGGGTATAGAGCATCAATAGCCATATTTAGCGCGACTAAATCTTGCACAGACACAAAATATTGAGTACGATTTTCAAGAACTTTAATCGCTTCTTTTCTTGTCATAGCTTAGTCCTCCAAATCCATCTTTGCACCGCAAAATGGACAATACTTTTTTGGAATATTCACATAAACTTCCCCAGTCATATCCAATAGTTTATCTCTCAGTTCTTGTTCTGGTGTCAATGGAGCAAGTAAAGATTTACAATATTGAATTGTTTTGATATAAATTGGAGTTTGGCAGTAATTACACATAACTATCCCTCCGCACCCATCTTCGCGCCGCAGTGGGGGCAGTATTTATATTTTCGCTTACCCCTTATTAAAACAGCTTTTTTATATGGAACAGTTTCTTTGCATTCACTACACTTGAAATAATGTGCACGTGGATATTCAATCCACTTCCCATGCTTCACCTCTTCAACGTCGGCGGCGGGAACCGATTCTATTCCATCGATAATCTCTTGCCAGTCGTCAAATTTTTCACGGTCATAGCCATCTACATATTTTTTGCCATATGTTCCAAGCGGGCATAATTCTTTCTGTTTTTGTATTATTATCCTTAATGCTGAATCCCTTTCTATATAATCAGTCATGGTTTGCCTCCTTATCCTCTGCATCGAAAAGCTGGTCATAAGTTTTTATGATCATTTCTTTTGTCCTCCGTTCCCGTCTGTGACTTCAAATCTAAGCTTCATCTGTGCGGGACATAAGTCCACGCTTGGACGGCGCTTTCCGGTCCATCGAAGCCCTCCAGCCCTGCCTGCACATTTCCAGCCGGCAGCCCTCAGGCTTGCCCCGTTCTCACTTTCTAATATGTAAGTGACAAGCTTATGGTAGCCCATAGCCCTGGCAGTTCTCCAGGCCGCCGCATAAAGCATGCTGCAAGCGTTGCGTGTGCCGTCTGTGCAAAGCCGGTTAACCTCCAAGGTCCAGCTGTCGTCAAGATAACGGCTGACGGGCCTTCCTACAATGGCAACGCCCACAATTTTTTCTCCGTCGGTGCAGCCAATAGAAAATTTGTGCCCTGTGACAGGCTTATGGTGTCGGTGATGCTGCTCTACAAAAGCATTGGCCTCCTTTAAGCTTATCGGACATATCTCAAGCAACTAAATCACTCCTTATTTCCCGCCTGTTTGCGGCGGGGTTATCCCAAGTCAATACAGGTGATTTCAAAAAACATATCCGCGTCAAATTCAGGCAGGGAAGCGACATATTCGACTGCTTTTCTTGGCATATCCTTCCATGCCTCTTGTTTTGAAATTTCTTCTGCGTTTTTGATAGGTGTAAGCTTCCAATCTGAACCGTTTTTAAGATATAGGGCTTTTATGTTGTTGAATGTCGGCTTCCAGCTCCCCAGCTTTCTATATAAATTATTTTCTATCTCAAGGAATCTGCCCTCTGAAACCTCTTTTCCAAATATCAGATATACTCTTTTTTTGTTCGCTAAAAATAAAGCGCGGTCTACCCCATATGAATTTAATATTCCGAAAGACCCGTTCACGCCGTTAGACCAGTTCACGCCGTTAGACCAGTTCACGCCGTTAGACCAGCTCACGCCGTCAGACCTGTTCACGCCGAAAGACCTGTTCACGCCGTCAGACCTGTTTACGCCGTTAGACCCGTTCACGCCGTCAGACCCGTTCACGCCGTGAGACTCGTTCACGCCGCAAGACCAGTTCACGCCGTTAGACCCGTTCACGCCGTTAGACCAGTTCACGCCGTTAGACCAGTTCACGCCGTTAGACCAGCTCACGCCGCCAGACCCGTTCACGCCGCAAAGCTTATATAATCTTTTATCCTGCTGGATATTGTTATAAAACCACCATACAAAACGGGTATCGCATTTTTCCACCCTTGCAATGGTTTCTTCGTTAAGTTCACAACCTTCCGGGAAATTTTGTTTAAACCAATTCAAACCATCAGAACATGCGCCTTTTTCTTTCAATAATTCGTAAGTAATATACATTTTTAAAACTCCTTTCGCCCGCCTGTTTGCGGCTGGGTTAATCTCTTTTAAAATCAAGCTTCATTTCGTCGATAACCACCCGGTCTAAATGTTCCCAAAATATTTCGTCCTGGTCATGCTCTGCGGAAAGTCTGCTGATTCCACCAATTACTGACAAGCAGCGTTTCGAACCAAAGCCAAAGTCACGATTCAGGACATAACACATCAGTTTAAAATACCGGCGTAAAAACCTTTCCTGATCGGCTTTCATTACCTGCCTGGAATAACTTTCAGCGGCTTTTATCTGCTTTTTTGTAAGCTTAGCTGAATTAGGAATTCTAGCTTTCACCGAAACCCCTCCCGTCCAAAATCTCCACCAGCCGCCGGCAGACAGGACAGCCGCTTTCCTTCACGGCCTTGAACTGCCCGCCGAACGCCACACGAATGTGGTCAATGTATTGTCTGGATTTTAAATCCTCCACATACTTTTGCGCTTCCTCTTCAAACCGGTGCCGGAGTTCCTCTTTGCTTTTTGCGGCCTGCTCCTTTGAAATAAAGTGGCGCTCATAGCTCCAGTAAATGTTTTGCAGACTGAAATACGCGGCCATTTCATGCAGTTTTACGAAGCGGGGAAGGGGATCATTGCGAAAAGCCATAAGAGATAATTCATCAAACGTCATATCGCACCTCAGAACGGCAAATCCAGCAGGCCGGATTCAATCATTTCCTTTTCGGATTTCCAACTGTAATTTTTCCCATTCGACTGAACGCTGGTGATCCGTTTGGATTTATTGCTGTAAAAAAGCTTGATCTGTTTTTCTCCCATTGCCAGCCTGCCGGTGAGCCTATTTTTCGTAATAGCGAGCTTACTGTCACAGGCTTCGTCCTCGCTTCTGGAATAAGACATCACTACATCAACCCGGTTTGTAATATCCCCGCTGCCGGCAACATCGTCATTAGCAAAATTCCCGTCTTTCATTTTTCTGGGGTGTGCCACTAAGAGAACCACAATATTGTGGCGATCGGCCAGCAGCTTCAATTCTCTCAAAAACTTTGACTGCGCCCGGTAGAGGTCGTCTCTCATATCCACATCAAGGGCGGTCATTAAATTATCAATGCACACAAACCGGATTCCATACCGGCATACTGCCTTTTCAATGGTTACCAGCAGGGATTCCAATTCTTCGCTTTCAATTACTGCCGAATTATCATAAAGATAAGCCTTTCCGCGATACCAGTTGTTAAGCTTGTCGATCACTTCATTGGTTAACAGGTAGGTTTCTTCTCCGAATTGATCTTTGTTTGATACAATGTTGTCCGGCCCTGCCGCCTGAAAATCCAGCCAGCGCTTAAAGTGATAATCCGTCAGCTCACCGCTGTACGCGAAAGTTTTGTATCCCTGTTCCAAAGCTTCCACAATCAGCTGGCTCATAAATGTGCTTTTACCTTCGCCGCGTTTTCCGGTCAGCAGAATTACCTGTCCAAAATAGAAACCTCCAATAATACGGTCGATTTCATTAATTCCGGTGAAAATCCGCTCCATGCTGTAAATATCTACCGCCTGAACGTCCGCCAGTTCTTTGACCCGGTTTACAGGCTTCAGCTTCGCGTTATGTACGGCGGAAACTACAGCCTCTTTTCCATAGCGCCTTAAAATGTCGTTGGCGTCCTTTTCTCCGAAATAATCCTCCGGCTGGGTAACCCTTACCGGCATCGGAAGCCTTTTGGAAAGCTCGTCCGCTACGGTGATTTTTCCGTTTTCGTAGTCTCCGAAAACAACAACCTCTTTAAATTTCAAAACCCAGTCCCAGCAGTTTTCCAGCCAGGTGAATCCAAGCGCTCCCGTGGGCACAGAAACCGCGTTTTTGATCCCGCAGTCAGCCAGCGTTAAACTGTCTATTTGTCCCTCTGTGATAACCAGTGTCTCAAAATCAACGCACTGCTTCATTCCGAACAGAATCGGCATGGTGTCCTTTTCGCACCATTCCTTGTTTTTATCCCTGGATTTATCAAAATCCGTCTTACGGTATTTCACGAACCGGAGCACTCCGTCTTGATCGTAAAAAGGGAAAGCCAGAACATTCGGCATATCCTTTCGGGTAGTGATCTGATACCGTTTTGCGGTTTCCCGGCTGATCCCTCTGGATTCCAGATAAATAACGGCCGGATCGCGCACCTGGATTTCTTTTTGGGGAAGCGCCCTGTAAACCGTTTTGCTTTTTCCGGACGCTTGAAAATCCAAAGGGTAAGAAAACTCTCTGGCCATCTGTACGAAATGGCCTTGTCTTCCGCAGGAAGCCCGGAAGCATTTAAACATTCCGGTTTTCAGGTTGATGCTGAAGGTGTTGCGGTCATGACCGTCCCCGCCGCAGAAAGGGCAGTATTTAAAAAACAGCTCTTCTCCCTTTTCATGCGTTTCGGCGTTTAACCTCCGAGCCAAACCAAGGATATCCTCCCGCTTTAATTCATAAGGCATTTTCTCACTCCCTCAGTCTGGCCTTTAACGCCTCCAGCTCTTCCTGCGTTTCAATTCCCGGAGGGAATACCTCCTGCGGCGCAGCCGCCTTCTTTTCTTCTTTTATATACGAAGTATATTTCTTATCATTCTTACGTTGTTGTCGTTTGTTTGTCATTTGTTTGTCATCTGTTTGACATTTGTTTGCGGAATACTTCGCCTTTTTGTTTGCCTGTATTTCGGATAAAGTTTGATATTCTTCCCAATTTGTAACCGTTATCAAACTATATCTGTTTGTCGTTTCGATTGTTATTTCGTTTGTCGATTTTAACTTGTCTAAAGCGGTTCTTACCTGCCGGGGTGAAAATCCTAAATCAGCGCCCATTCTGGCAACACTTGTCACCAATTGGCCCGGAAAAATTGTCCTTCCCTGCCATTCCATCGGCTTAAAATTAGCCGTTAAAAGGATATGTAAAAACACGCCTTTGACCACATTATCCGTATACCAGCCCCATTGAACCAGCTTTCTATGGATCTTGACAAACCCGTTAAGCTGTACTGCCAAAGTTTTCCGCCCCGCTTTCTAAAACCTCTTTTAATTCTCGATAAAGGATTTCATGGATTAAAACCCCCGTCGTTTCCGATTTACAGAATATGAGCTGACAGCGGTACCGGGCGAGCCATGCCGTCATACTTGCGATAAACGATTTTGGGTTCATTTTGCTGTGGTATTTTCCGGCAAACGCGTTTTCCCAGGAGGCGTTTTCGATTAACAGGTAGACGGTGGCTCCTGCTTTTCTGGCCCGCTCGAACTCTCTGGTAAAGCGCTGCCTTCCTCTGCAAAAGCAGGCGCACAGCTCGTCAAAGCTCATTTTCCGTTCGACTGCTACCTTTGGGGAAAGGTCAAGCCATTCCCCGTCTGGCAGTCTGCATTTTGCGGAATAGTCCCCAAAATCCAGCTTTTGGCGTTCCCAGGGGCATTTTATAAGCTCCAGCCTTCGGCGCAGGGAAGGGGTATCCTGCTCCCTGGTATCCACCAGGATCACCATGCTGTCCAGGGAACGTTTTACATCAAAATGGTCCATAGGCTAAAACGGGAGGTCTTCCAGATAAGAATCGATTCCGGCGTTGGCGCTTACGATTCCAGAATCATCAGAATTAGATGTTTTTTTATTCAAGGGCTTGTCCTTTGGAATTTCAAACTTTCCGTTTTTGATATCAGAGACAGGCACAAATTTAAAGGGTTTTGTGTTCCAGCCTGTTTTCCCGTTGTATTCCCATTCCTCGTTCCGAATCAGGCAGCCGACAAGCTTTCCTTTTAACCCGGCTTCGTTCCAATCCCAGTGATAGCCCTGATTGCTGTCCTCAACCGCGTTGGTTGCGGCCTTCAGCTTGGATTTGTTCCATTCGTCCATATCGCTGCCGTCGTCCTTGGGGACATAAAGACGCAAGACCCCCCGCCATTTTTTATCTTCCTGATTCTGTCCCCGGTAATCCGCAGCGTAAAAATCCTTGAATTCACCTTCCGAGACATCGATGCTGATTTCAAGACAATCAAAAGGGCCGTTTTTTCCATTAAACGTCTTGATCTCACCATTCATGATCCTGCAGACATACCCGCCCTTTGGAAGCTGCTGGCGGTTCGACGCTGCTTTTACCTGTTCCCAATTGTTTACTGGCTTCATTGTTATGTACCTCCTAAAATATGTTTAATTTTCTTTTTAGCTCATTCATTCTGGCTCTGCAATCTTTAGCGTTTTTATACCGCTCGGTAAAAGAGAGGGTATTTCCATTTTTATCTACCGTATCAATCCGAATTTCGTTCCGAAACGGCAGCACCAAATACACCTTTTTAATATATTTGGCGTTTATAAATTCTTTCCCGGTTTCCCTCCGGCCGGGGACAGAATGATCCGGGCGGAAATCAATAAACCGTGCCATATCAAATCCCCCAGTATTCCCGGATTTTTTGATCGACTGTCTTCAGATCGTTATCAATTTCCCGGTCAAACATACCGATAGGGCTTTTTACCGTATCGTTTCCGTTGGTTTGAGTTCGGAAATAATAGCGTCCATTGTCAAACTCAGCCATGAGAACGATTGAAAACAATCCCTCAACGGTCAACTGATCGTCCAGCATTTTACCGATGGTTTTGGCTTTTATTCCATAGTCAGTTTTTTGGACATGGTGCAGGAAATACACCACGGTATCGTCCGGAAGTCCTTCTGTAACGGTTTTGATTAAAGAGTAGAAGTGAAGGGCCATATCCGTAAATTTTTGATATCCGTTTTCCTTTGCCTTTGCGAACGATTCAAACGCCAAAAGATATTGGCTGTCGTCCACCACATACCGTTTGTATTTTTGGGCCTTAAATTCTTCAAAGATAGCCCGGTATCCTGATTTGTCCAGGCAATCCAGTTTTTCCCGGAACGGCAGCGGTTTGTTTGCCACGTTAAAAATCAGAATTTCTCCGGGCTTGAAATTCCTAAGCGACGCGGATTTTCCGGAGCCGGATTCCCCTAAAATTAACACGGGAATTCCCAACGCTATTCCTCCTTTTCCAATTTTCTGACCGGGCACTTCCACCCAATAGAATCTCTAGGGCTGGCCATTTCCTCATGAGTAAGGTCACATTCAAAATGCCGTTTCATGTTCATAAAACTATGATTACACCACTCGCAGCACTCCAGACCGTTTATAAATCTGATCTCTATGGGGACAGTGTATCGGGTGAATTCAACTATTTCTTTGGTAGGCATAACATACCTCCTTTATCCACTCCAGGGCTTCGTATTCCGGGCTTTTATCCGTTTCCGGTTCCTCGTTATCGGTATCATACAGGTACTCAAATTCCGCGCGGGAGAGGCCGTTATCATTGCTTCTGTTCATTTTTCAGCCTCTCACATTCCCGGAACCAATAGTCTCCGGATAACTTTTGCTTTTCGATTTCTTTCTCCAGCTCTAAACATCTTTTCATTAGACAGATCATTAACTCTTTATCGTCCATTTGACAAACCTCCTGTTTTGGTTTAAAATATACTCAGTTGTTTTTCGTTTGCCGCTCTTCGTGATGCCAGTCGCGAGGGCGGCTTTTCTTTTGCCCATTCAAAGCCTTTTTAATGTCTTTCGCCTCAGTATATGGGCCGTAGTGGTTAACACAATCTGAAAAACGGCAGTGAAAGCAGTCTTTGTCACAGATGGATTGTTTCATTTCCATAACTCACCTCTCTTATGTACTGGCTCCTTTTCTTCTTTAAAGCGTTCCTCAGCTTCCGGTTCCGGTACCGCT
>ERZ838577.1721-NODE-1721-length-27907-cov-11.415195_pt1 | contig 27907 bp, 27 predicted proteins | sample MGYA00519682_ERZ838577 | MGnify/ENA primary metagenome ERZ838577 (study PRJEB31850, sample SAMEA3708838) | human gut metagenome | biome: human gut; feature: human-associated habitat; material: faeces | place: China | collected 2014 ...
ACAAGGACATGAAGATTGCTGTATTCGACCTCGGTGGCGGTACATTCGATATCTCTATCCTGGAGTTTGGTGGCGGTGTGTTTGAGGTGCTCTCTACCAATGGTGACACTCACCTCGGTGGTGACGACTTCGACCAGGTAATCATCGACTGGCTGGTACAGGAGTTCAAGAACGACGAAGATGCCGACCTCACAACCGACCCGATGGCAATGCAACGCCTGAAGGAAGCTGCAGAGAAGGCAAAGATAGAGTTGTCAAGCTCTACTTCTACGGAAATCAACCTGCCGTATATCATGCCGGTAGGCGGTGTTCCAAAGCACTTGGTAAAGACGCTTACACGCGCAAAGTTCGAGCAATTGGCCCACAGCCTCATCCAGGCTTGCCTCGTGCCATGCCAGAACGCCATACGCGACGCCAAGCTGACAACTGCCGACATTGACGAAGTAATACTCGTAGGTGGCTCAAGCCGTATACCCGCCGTGCAGACACTGGTTAAGAACTATTTCGGAAAAGAGCCGTCAAAGGGTGTAAACCCCGACGAGGTTGTGGCTGTTGGCGCTGCCATACAGGGTGCCATCCTCAACAAGGAAGGCGGTGTGGGCGACATTGTATTGCTCGACGTTACTCCGCTGACGCTCGGTATTGAGACAATGGGTGGCGTGATGACCAAGCTCATCGAAGCCAACACTACCATACCGTGCAAGAAGAGCGAGGTGTTCTCTACAGCCGCCGACAACCAGACAGAAGTGACAATCCACGTGTTGCAGGGTGAGCGCCCCATGGCTGCACAGAACAAGAGCATAGGCCAGTTTAACCTGACAGGCATCGCACCGGCTCGCCGTGGCGTTCCGCAGATCGAGGTAACATTCGATATCGATGCTAACGGCATTCTGAAGGTGTCGGCAAAGGATAAGGCAACTGGCAAGGAACAGGCTATCCGCATAGAAGCTTCGTCTGGCCTGAGCAAGGAGGAGATTGAGCGCATGAAGGCTGAAGCCGAGCAGAACGCAGAGAATGACAAGAAGGAGCGTGAGCGCGTCGACAAGATGAATCAGGCTGACTCTATGATTTTCACCACAGAGAACTTCCTGAAAGATAACGGCGACAAGATACCAGCCGACCAGAAAGCTCCCGTGGAGAGCGCACTGCAACAGTTGAAAGACGCCCACAAGAGCGGCGACATCACGGCAATCGACAACGCCATCAACAACTTGAACACCGTAATGCAAGCCGCAAGCGCTCAGATGTACCAAAACGCTGGCGCACAGCCTAATGCAGGAAACCAGCAAGCCGGCGGTCAACAGGCTCAAGACAGCAACTCAAAAACCGACGACAACATACAAGACGCCGATTTTGAGGAAGTGAAGTAAGTATCGGTAAACAACGATAACTATAAATAGTAAAATAGGGTGTAGCTCAATGAGTTACACCCTATTTTTGTGTTTACACTTTTCTGATTGATTTGCTTGTTTCTCGGATTTTTATCGTATATTTGTACCATATTTGTGCCGACACTTAAAAGTAGATAATGTGACACTTAAATTGTCGTCGGCATTGAAAGTGAATAATTTATGTTTCAAAGACAGATATGCCGACAGCAAAATTTGAGATAATACGCAAATGTAAGGTCTGCGGAGAGCCATTTCAGGCAAAGACAATAGAATCGTGGTATTGCTCACCAAGATGTTCCAAGATTGCGTGGAAACGCCGCAAGGATGAAGAACGGAGGATGCAACGATTGGACGAAGTGGTCAGGAAGATACCTAAGTCCAAAGATTATATTACTGTTCCCGAAGCCTATGCCATGTTTGGAATCAGTAAGGAGACGCTATATCGCTTGATTCGCAAAGGCAATATCTCAAGTGTGAATGCTGGCCAAAGACAAATCCGTGTCAGCAAGGAAGAATTACTCAAACTCTATCCACTTCGGAAGAAGGCCTTGGAAAAGCCAAAGCCCGTTGCCAAACTTTACAGTCTGGAGCCAAAAGATTGCTACACCATCGGAGAGATAGCCAAGAAATATCACTTGGACGACAGCACGGTGTATCTCCATATCCGCAAATACTCTATCCCCACCCGGCAGATAGGAAACTTCGTCTACGTGCCAAAGAAAGAAATTGATAACCTATATAAAGGAGCGAAACAATGAAGAAAGCATTGACAAACACACGTGTTTCGGTTAAACTCCGCAAGTCGGAATACCGTGAGGAATGGTATCTGTATGTTGAAGCCTATCCGGTCTTTCAATCAGATAAGCCCACTCCTCAAAGAGTGCGTGAATATCTCAACCGCACCATCACCACTCCCATTTGGGATAAATCTCGGAATGCTCGAACTGACAAGGACGGCAAAACCACCTATAAGCCTAAACGTGACTTGAACGGTATAATCCAATGCAAGTCGCAATTAGACCAGGAGGCGTGCATATATGCCGACAAAGTAAGAAGTTTGCGCCAAAAGGAATACGACAATGCCTCATTGTATTCAGAAACAGATGCAGAACAGGCGGAGCAGTTGGAGCGTTCCCGTTGCAACTTCATCGAATACTTCGACCATGTGCAGCGCACCCGTCATGCACACAGTTCTGATTCCATCATCGCCAACTGGAACCGTGTATATGAATTATTGAAGATTTTTTCAAAAGGTAATGCTATTCCTTTTTCGCATATAGACTTGAAGTTTGTAGAATCGTTTCGTCAATTTATTCTTAACGCTCCACAAGGAGGTACAAAGAATGGAACTCTCTCCCAAAACACTGCATCCACTTATTTCTCAATATTCAAGGCTGCATTGAAGCAGGCTTTTATTGATGGCTATCTTACTATTGATATTTCGGCGAAAGTCAAAGGTATTCAGGGAAGAGAGAGCCGCAGGGAATACCTGACAGTTGATGAGCTGAACCGTCTGGCGCAAACTCCATGCGACCCGTTGTTGAAACGTGCTTCACTATTTTCTGCATTGACAGGACTTCGCCATTGCGACATACAAAAATTGAAGTGGTCGGAAGTGGAAGAGTTCAATGGCGGTTACCGCCTGAACTTTACCCAGCAGAAGACCAAAGGCGTTGAGTATATGCCCATATCCGAACAGGCATTCCAGCTTTGCGGTGAAAGAAAGAATGGCGAACAACTGGTTTTTGCAGGACTTCCCGACCCGTCATGGATTAACCGCCCAATTAAGAAATGGGTTGCTGAAGCAGGGATAACGAAGCACATCACCTATCATTGCTTCAGGCATTCGTATGCGACCCTGCAACTCGCCGGAGGTACCGACATTTATACGGTCAGCAAAATGCTTGGTCATACAAATGTGCGAACTACACAGGTGTATGCCAAAGTGGTTGATGCGAAAAAGGAAGAGGCAACAAAGACAATAAAGTTGGATATGCCAAATAGTATTTAAATGAAAAGCTTTATATTGAATGCTTTAATATGAATAGAATTTAGTATATTTGCAAAACTTTAAACTGAAAGTAATGGAACAACCTGTAAATAAGGCATTAAAAGATTTGCTAAATAACACGCTGCTAAATCTTGAAGAAACATTGAATTGCGATGTTTTAACATATTACGGTTCTATAATGGACGGTAACGAAAATGTTTTACGTGATATTGTTGAAGATATCGCTAAAGATACAAATAAAGAACAACTTGCTGTTATTTTAACAACAACGGGCGGCAGTGCTACTGCGGTAGAACGCTATGTAAATATTATAAGAAAGCACTATAATAAAATTATTTTTATTATTCCAGATTACGCATACAGTGCAGGAACTATCTTTTGTATGAGTGGAGATGAAATATGGATGGACTATTTTTCAGTTTTAGGGCCAATAGACCCTCAGATAAGAAATAAAGATGGAAAATTTGTTCCCGCATTAGGATATTTAGATAAAATAAATGAATTTATAGATAAAGCTAAAAATAATATATTAACTCAAGCTGAATTTTTAATATTAAAAGATTTTGACTTGGCTGAATTGCGTGCTTATGAACAAGCGAAAGAACTAACCGTTGAGCTATTAAAGAAATGGCTTGTAAAATATAAATTCAAAAATTGGAGTAAACATAAATCAAATGGCAAAGAAGTAACAATTGAAGAAAAGAAGCAAAGAGCAGAAGATATTGCTGCAAATCTAGGTGATAATAAAAAATGGAAATCACATGGAAGACCTATAAATATAGAAGAATTAGAAGAGTTAGGTTTGCAAATAGAAGATTATACAAATAAAGAAGAATATAATACTAAAATAAGGAATTATTATAAATTGCTGCTCAATTATCTTGATACATATAATATGAGAAATTCTATTTTTGTTCATACTCGTAAATTTATTTAAAATGGAAAATATTGAAAAGCAATTATTGGAAACAATAAAACAGCAAGAAATAAAGATGGATAAGAATTCCCTTAAAAAATTTGAGAGATCCATCGAAGATTTTAACTCTCTAATAAAAAAAGGGCTAATCACTCCTCGTGGATATCGGTTGCAAACAATAGACGAAGCATATACACAAAATTGGTACTTTAATGTTTAATCAATAAATATCCACAAGACTACTCCCAAATTTTTATACTTGCTTTTGTTGGGTAAATTTAAGCATATATATATTCATTTAATCTCATATGCCATCTGCATTTATATGTGGATGGCTTTTTATATCTGCCCATTTTTATATTCACGGCTATATGACACGATGATGATTCCCTTATGGAAAGAGGCATAAGCGAAAAAATCTAATAATGGAATTTGTCATTATAGATATTGATAATCAGTGCATTTCGCTTATGATTCTTATGAACCTATGATGTTTCTTTATGTGGCATTTACCACCCATAAATCAGTATTGCTATTTGCCTTTACTTTGCGGCAAAAATCAACTGATAACGATATGGACGACAAGAACATTACATTTGAAGATTTGCCTAAGGCAATGTCATGGATGATGGACAAGCTGAATAAACTTGATTCCAAATTAGACGGTCTGAATAGTGTTCCACAAGCGCAGTCTGCTGACCAGTGGATGAACCTTAAAGAGCTGTGTGAATATCTGCCAAGCCATCCGGCGGAACAAACCGTTTACGGGTGGACGAGCTGCCACCAGATTCCATACCATAAGAGAGGTAAACGCATTATGTTCCTCAAATCTGAGATTGACGCATGGCTTCATGACGGGAAGCGAAAATCACAAAAAGAATTGGCTGAAGAAGCGGCTCAATTCATCAAATCTAAACGAAACAGACCGTTCTAATGGAACCGCTCGAATTGTGCAACAGCATCAGAATGGAGTTTGAAGGTGTTACTGGAAGCAAGATTCCTTTGGACGCATTTCCTGTCAAATTGCAGGACATGGTTCTGGCATTGTCACGTCAAGAGAACTATTCCATAGAATACACGATGGCTTCTCTTCTGGCTGCTGCATCAACGGCCATTGGTAATGCCGTCAACATCCGCATTCGTGGCGGTTGGATTAGCAGCCCTATCTTATACATGATTTTGGTCGGACGGCCTGGCATGGGTAAAACGCCACCGTTGGATTTTGCTTTTCGTCCTATACGGAATCGAGATGCCAAGACCATAAAACAATTCAAGGCAGATATGGAATATTACGATTCAATACTCGAAAGTCAGAAAGGCAAGAAAGATGAGAGACCACCATTGCCGCCTAAGCCAATTTTGAAACGGACAATCATTTCTGACTTCACTCCTGAAGCTCTTATACGTGCGCTTGACGATAATCCGAGAGGAGTAGCCGTATATGTGGATGAAATAATGGGAATGTTCAATACCGTGAACCAATACAGCAAAGGCCAACTGATTGAACAACTACTGACAGCATTCAGTGGTAAGCCTCTTGATGTATCAAGATGCAGTATGCCGATACCCATCCATATTGAACGGCCATTTATAAACATAGTCGGCACTATGCAGACCACCCGTGTGCATGAATTGGTCGATAAAGGTTATAAGGACAATGGACTGCTGGATAGAATCATATTCGTTTATCCGTCATCGCAGGAAATACCTGATTGGCAAATGGATGAAGATTCTGCATCCTCATCATTTGAAAAATATTCTGCCTTGTGGGAGGATATAATCAACCGTATTTGCGAGATTTCTTTCCCATTGAAAGACAACAACGAGAACACTATACAAAACGTGCTGAATTTTTCCCCGGAGGCTGGTACCTATTTTACCAACTGGCGCAATAACCTAATCCACAAAGTAAATCAAATCAAGGATGATGGCTTGGTTGACAGCCGGGTAATGAAAATACCCATGATTGCTGCACGGTTGGCTTTAGTATTCCAGATACTCCGATGGGCTTGTGGCGAAGTACACAAAGATTTCGTGGATATAGATTCCATTAAGTCGGCCATCAGACTAAGTTCTTATTTTGAAGACTGTTATTCAAACATACAAAGATTCATATTGATGGAGAGTATAGAACCGCAAAAGAAAGAATTGCTTGACAACGTACCTGCCTTGTTTTCCACCGCAGATGCAATCCAAGCTGGAAAAGAAGTCGGCCTGTCTGAAAGGTCGGTGATGTATATGTTGGTCAACCTTACAACAAGTAAGGTAATCAGAAAAGTCAAAAGAGGAGAATATGAGAAACTGCAATGAGCTATACGGTTTGCACCTTGCAGTATTTGCAGTTTGCAGTTCAGAAGACATGGGTAACCAGCAATACTGCAACAACTGCAACCTGCACGAACTGCATTTATAAAAAGGAGGAACTATGACAGAATACAGATTTACGCTCCAAAAATACAAGCGAGGCTCTAAGCTGACTTGCCCCAAATGCGGAAGAAAGCAATGTTTTGTCAAGTATATCGATACCGAAGGACAGATTGCATTTCCTGATTATGTAGGTAGGTGCGACCATGAACATTCGTGCCAATACCATTACAAGCCATCGGATTATTTCAAAGATAATCCTGTTGCATTGGAAGGTAGGAAGTCGTGGAAGTCACAAGTAAAAGTTATGCAGCCCAAGCCAACAGATTACATTGACCGTGACATTATGCGCCGCTCGCTTGCCAGCTACGGACGGAATCCGTTATTCATTTTTCTTTCGGGTGTATTGGGTGAGAAAGAAACATCCCGGCTGTTCAAATTATACTGTGTCGGGACATCCAAGAAATGGGGTGGCTCCACGGTGTTCTGGCAGATTGACCGACAAGGGAAAGTGCGAGCCGGAAAAATTATGCTGTATAATCCGTCGACAGGACATCGGGTGAAAGAACCGAGAAGCCATGTGAGTTGGGTGCATACGGAATTGGGGCTTGAACACTTCAACATGAAACAATGCTTGTTTGGCGAACATCTCTTGACCGACTATCCGACAAAAGCTGTAGCCATTGTGGAGAGTGAGAAATCCGCTTTAGTGGCCAGCCACTTCATGCCAGACTTTGTTTGGCTGGCGACCGGAGGAATACACGGCTGTTTCAAGGCTGACACCGTTGTCGTGTTGAAGAACCGTGCTGTAATCCTTTGCCCTGACTTGGGAGCGAAGAAGGTTTGGCAGGAGAAAGCGCAGTTACTTTCTTCTGTTTGCTCGAAAGTGGTTTTCAGTGATAAGCTGGAGCAATGTGCAACAAACGAACAAAGGGAAAAAGGATTGGACATAGCCGACTTTCTGCTGATGGCGGACACTCCCATGATGAAGCTTCAAAAGATGATAAAGCGTTGTCCGAGTCTGCAAATACTCATTGACCAATTTCAGTTAGAGTTAGTTGAACAATAAATAGAAATGAAGATGAAGAAAGACGTTTATTATTGCATAGTGCTTTCCGACAGCCAGCTTGATTTTCTGGCAGGAAGCAAGTACGGTATCGACCGAATGAAAGTTTTGAAATGCCTCATTGACGTTACGGTCATCAAAGAGACAAAGTGCGAGAAGAAAGGTTTTGCCATTACACTACATATCGGGCAAGCTGCCCTTTCGGAAGTGGAATTGGCCACCCGCTTAGGCTATGACAAGAAGACCGTTTCGAGGCTGCTTGACAAGATGGCCGAGTTGGGGATTGTCACATCCGAACAGACCAACCGCACAAGCATACACACTGTGCATTGTGTGTCGGCATGGTATGCGGACAATCAAAAGATACTCAATCCGCATTATGTGAGCGTGAAAGAGCGGCACCACTGTGCCGGAGAGATTGGCGACAATGGTATAGATAAAGATGGTATCGCTGCCGATGTGTCAAATGATGGAATTGAAAAGTCGGTCACTTCCGCCTGTTGTAACAGTGGACAGCCGTCTTTATCCCTTATTTCGGACAACAATATTCGTGACGAAGACGGAGTGTAAAACCTGATGAAATCGAGACCGTTGCGAAATGCCGTGTATTGGCTTTCAAAAGATGGCTTTTTACAATGCGAAATATGGTCTTTCATACTGCAGTTCGTGGCCTTTTGGAAAAGCATTGGTTTATGTCGGGAAGTGAGGTTGTCATTATAATGCGGTTGAAAGCAGTTTTTTTGAGGAATGGATGTGGCGGAGTACGTTAGTTTTAGACGTTTATAAAGACTTTGGACAAACCATCCGTTCTGTGAGCTGTGATATATCCAAAGTTCGTGTCAGGACTGTTACAAGAATTGCCTATGTCGCACAAAACCGCTCCGCGCTTCCATGCCACATAAGCCGTTACAGCCGCTCGCAAGCTCGCACCGGGCTGACCAGTTTTATTTTATCGTATCACCTTATTATAAATCATTAGATATGACAACAACGGAAGAAAACAAGGATGAAAAGCAAGAGGCTATAAAGCGTATAAAACGGCTGGAGGCCAGAGTGACCGAAAAAGAATACGCAAAAGCCGTGGAACTTGCCGAGACCTGCGGCCTGACATTGAGCGACTATATCCGTAAATGCGCCTTGGGGCAGCATCCGAGACGGCGGCTTACCGACAAGGAGGTGGAAGCCTTATGTAGTCTTACTGATGCACGAGGCGAACTAATGCGAATAGCGGCAGCCGTCAAGTCCATACAGGGCAGCCATCGGGCGCAATACTTCGCAGACACTCGTTTCGTGGAACAGTGGATGCGTGCCGCCGTTCCCCTTATAGCCCGTTGGAATGAGATTCAGGAATACATCACCAAATAAATACCCAACCAGATGATAGCAAAAGCGGCCACCATCAGCCACGGCGGAAACGCCGTCCGCTATTCGGTCAACAAGGACAAGGCCGAGATAGTGAAAGTAAACTTCTTACCCGATGACATATCGGCTGAAGCCATGTATCAGCGTATGGTACTCAAGCAAAAAGAGTTTGCTAGTACAATCAACAAAGGCAGACCGCTCAAACGAAATGTGATAAGGATGGAAATATCCCCAACTAAGGAAGAATCCGCAGGTTGGAAGCTGAATGATTGGATAAGGTTGGCAAACGAGTACATCCAAGTCTTCGACTCCATCGACCTCTCGAAAAAGGCCAAACGTGCCAGTGCGAAATCCACCTACGTGAAGAACAGTCAGTATGTAGTCGCACTCCACCATGATGCGAAAAGTGGCATACTTCATCTGCACATAGATGTGAACCGTGTGGATATGAACGGCACGGTTAATGACGACCACCTGATAGCGGAACGGGCAATGTCGGCTGCGTACATTATCAATGAGCGGCGGGGATGGGTACAGCCGGAGGATATTTACGAAAAACGTAGGCGGGAGATAGCCGACATTTGCATGGACGTACTCCGCTCTCTGCCAAAGTTCAGTTGGGCAGGCTATGCAGCCGGATTGAAAGAATATGGCTACGGTATATACATACAAGAGGATGACAAGGGGAATGTACGAGGCTATTCTGTTCTGTTGGGCAACTCCAGTTATAAATCCTCTATTCTTGGCAAAGGCCGATATCTCATGCCATCAAAGATAGAAGCGACATGGGCAAGGCTACGTGGGGAGCAGAAATCTTCGGCAAATCTAAGTACCGAACAGAAAATACGGACATCTACCGTATCGGCTGAAATGCCACAGACCAACCGTTCAGCTCCAGTTATCAGACATTACGACATTTCCACTGACGAATACCACCATTACCATGTGCCCATATCGGAAGAAGCGGACGAAATCATTTGCAAGGAATGTTCCGTACCGGAAGACAATCCTTTTGCGACTATAGAAGCTGTGCAGAAAACCGCATTACTTCTTTTCGCCGAATACATTGACGGTGCAACGAGCATGGCGGCATCCAGTGGCGGTGGAGGTTCTGATATGAGCGGTTGGGGAAAAGACAAGGATGAGGACGAACACGAATGGGCAAGGCGTTGCGCTCAAATGGCCAACCATCTTTGCAAACGTAGACGAGGGTTGCACAGATAATTGTTTCATTCAAAATCAAATAAAGTATGGGAATAGGAAAAGGAAAATCTGACAAGATTGACATTGACAGCCTTATTTGTAGCGTTAATAACGAAAACAAGGCTACGCAGGAAACAAGCAGTTTAGCAGAAAAAGTTGCGGAATTGGAACAAGCGACCAAGGCTCTCAATACGGTTATCGACCGTGCAGACTGCATTATCACTGGGTTCAACAATACAGTTAATGAATTGCAGTCAAGGAAAATTGGTGCGCAAGTACATCCGCAAACCTTAAAGTCTTTAAACGACATTTGCACAAACTTTGTCGTGGAAGTAGGCAAGCAACTAATGGCTCATCGTGATAAACAACTCGAACTGCAAAAGGAACACGAGGAGCGCATTGCTTGTATGCTTAAAAGCAATGAAGGTATTTGGCTTTCCAACCGTTGGGTTATATTTACTGTGATTGTGCTTGGAATCTTTTGCTTGGCAGTTATTTTATGGGCTGTCTGTAAATAATGCAGCAATTTACAATATTCTTCCGATACGCCCCATTATCAGCAGAATGTGCCGTTTGATATACCGGAGAACTGGGTGTGGACAGATATAGAACATATTTGTTCAAAAATAGGTTCAGGAAGTACCCCAAGAGGTAGTAATTATTCTTCTGAAGGAATCCCTTTTTTTCGGTCTCAAAATATTTATAATAGTGGATTAGTTTACGAAGACATCAAATTTATATCTGAAGATGTACATCAAACCATGATTGGTACGGAAGTCTTGCCTAATGATTTACTTTTAAACATAACAGGAGGGTCTTTGGGGCGTTGTGCAATTGTACCTGAAAACTTCCAACGAGGAAATGTAAGTCAACATGTTTGCATTATGCGTCCAATACTTGTTGTACCTGAATATTTTCATGCGTTTGTTCTATCGTCAGTTTTCTCTAAATCAATGAAGATAACGGGTAGTGGGCGTGAGGGATTACCTAAATATAATTTGGAACGAATGTTTTTCCCTCTTCCCCCTCTTTCTGAGCAGCACCGAATAGTATCAGAAATCGAACGTTGGCTAGCCTTAATAGAGCAAATCGAGCAAAGTCAATCAGACTTACAAGTCACAATTAAACAGACCAAAAGAAAAATACTTGACCTCGCCATTCACGGCAAGCTCGTGCCGCAAGACCCAAATGACGAGCCTGCCTCGGAATTGCTAAAACGCATCAACCCGAAGGCAGAAATCACTTGTGATAACGGGCATTATACGCAGTTGCCTAAAAACTGGATGGGTGCTCCTATGCAAACTATATGTTCTCTTATCGATGGAGAAAAGATAAACGGAAAAGAGTTGCCCAATCTTGATGTAAGATATTTAAGAGGTGAACGTGGCTTTAAGACGTTGACAAGTGGCAGATATATAGCAGCCAATAGTTTGTTGATTTTAGTTGATGGCGAGAACTCCGGCGAAGTATTTAGAACGCCAATTGACGGTTATCAAGGAAGTACCTTTAAGCAATTATACATTAACAAACAAATGCTTGCTGATTATGTTTTACTGATTATAAACTTGCATCGAAAGGCATTACGAGAAAACAAAGTAGGCTCCGCCATTCCACACTTGAATAAAAAACTTTTCATGGCAATACAAGTTCCTATACCGCCATATAGTGAGCAAAAGAAAATAGTTGATGCGGTTGACACAATCTTTAAGAATATTGACACAATAATGGAGAGTTTATAAACTCTCCATTATTGTGTCAAGTTTTTCAAACATAGATTTTGTCATGTCGATAATTCGTCTTTGTTCCTCTATTGGTGGTATTGGTATATAAAGTTTGGAATATTCTGAAATCTAATATCGTTTATGGGTGTCACTGATAAGTCGTGTAACGCTCATAAACATAGCCACGTATTCTATTTCTATGCCTTCAACGACTTGTAATATTTTCATAGCTGAAGATTTTACTTTGAACGGAAAATCAACAAGTCTTGAATATGTGGTAAAATCATCAAATATAATGCATGGCAACTTCGCATAAATGCCATCCGTATCGTCGGTATATCCAATAATGAATGATTTGCCAGCGGTAAGAACCGGAGTTGCATAGCTATCATCATAATTTGTTGAACTAACGATATAGGCTTGTGGCTGTTCATATTTTACAATATCTTCCAAACGGCAAATCGTCCATCCTTTAGGCAACTGCGTATAATGCCCGTTAGATAATAAGTGCCATAGGACTTTGGTATGTTAAATGGCTAACTACCACCTGCCGTTTTTAGGACTATTTTAAATAATTCAACAAGTATGTTCTCAACAAAGAAATTACATTCTATTCATAATATTCAACTTGTCTACTTTTTTGTATAGTTCCCTGTCCCTTACACGTAGGACAAGTTACATATGATGAACGACCTGTTGGAAATGGAAAGTCATTATCACAGTGTGTGCATTTTTCTTTTATATAACCTTTTCCCAAACATCTTCCACAAGATTCTTTTACTTGTTCCCATTCATATTTTACATCACCAACTTCTTGAGGTCCAAAATAGGGAATTGCTTTATTCACTATCACGAAACCTTCACCATGACAACTAGGACATATTGTTTTTACATATCCATACCCTTTACAGAAACTGCATTCCTTAGCTCCAAGTCCTCCACAATCAGGACATGTTTCATTATAAAATTCTGTACGATAATGCACAGTAGAGGGTGTCTGCTGGTAATTTAAGTTATTGTGTTCTTGAATAACATTATTATTAACTGGTTGGGGATTTTGTTGAATAGGATATGTTGAGTGGGATTCATGATGATTTGCTTCAGAACATGATTTTCCTAATAGGAATAGAAGAATTATTACCCCCAAAAAAATGACTATTCCGAAAAAGTCTTTTATAGAATCTTTATGATTCTCCCATGTATATTTTGCTATGGCACCAATAAATACAATAACCCCAATACCGAGTAAAAACAAGATAAGCCAAAATCCACGGCTACTATCATAATTGTCATAGGCATCCCATGGTCTTCCCCGTGAGGCATAGTCAGCAAATGATAGAAACGTAGAAAAACAGAATATAGATAATGTCGTGAGTGTGCGCATTACATAAATTTGCTTATTTATCTTATCAGATATTTTCTTAAACAACATAATATCATTTTTTGTGTACAATGTACAAAGATAAGTTTTTTGTTTGAAAATCATGTATAGATTATAAGAAAAATGAAATCTTGCTTCATTTAGACGGTATTAGGAATGCTCTCAGAAACATGGCCTTGTAAAGAGGGCTGGTTGCAGGTCAAAAGTGGCCGAGTTAGGATGTGAAAGTTGGGCTGTTTTGAGGCATATGCTTTTTATGGTTCCCCCGGCCGTATAAAACATGTTGTATTTGAAGTGTAAACTTTTTCTAAAAGACAGAAAGGAGTATGTAAAGTCTACCAGAAATGAACAACTTAATGAGTAAAGTTTTCCTGTAAGTTATAACTTTTGATGTAATGTATTTAGGCATACCCTATTATTTACAAAGATATGCCCTTTTAGGTCGTAAAACAATATCTTTTAGACGACAAAAGACGGCTTATTGAAAAGTAAAACAGCACCTTTTATGCAATAAACAAAGTCCTCCCTTTTACACAACGCGGTATATTGTTATCGTATTCATCAAAAATTTAAATGATATGATAACAAAATTCAAAGATTATCTTGCCAAAACGAATTTGGCAAAGAACACCGTGACATCGTATGTGTGGACCGTGAATTACTTTCTCTGCCATTATGGGGAAGTGAACAAGAAAAACCTGCTGGCATACAAAGGTTATTTGGTTGAGAACTTCAAACCGCAGACCGTAAATCTCCGTTTGCAGGGTATCAACAAGTATTTGGAGTTTACCAAACACGACAGGCTGAAAGTGAAGTTTGTCAAAGTGCAGCAAAAGAACTTCTTAGAGAATGTCATCAGCGATGCCGACTACAAGTTTCTGAAAGCGCAGTTGAAGGCTGACGGTTACGAAGATTGGTATTTCGTAGTATGGTTTATGGCAGCGACAGGTGCACGGGTAAGCGAGTTGTTGCACATAAAGGTTGAACACGTGAAAGTGGGTTATCTCGATCTTTACAGCAAAGGCGGTAAGGTGCGCCGTTTATACATCCCTAAAAACTTGCGAAATGAAGCTTTACAATGGTTGAGAACGAAATGTGTTACAAGCGGTTATCTCTTTCTAAACCGTTTCGGGCAGCGCATTACGACACGTGGCATTGCCCAACAGTTAAAGCATTTTGCCGACAAATACGGGCTAAACCGTGATGTCGTTTATCCACATTCCTTCCGCCACCGCTTTGCCAAGAACTTCCTCGACCGCTTCAATGACCTTGCCCTATTGGCCGACCTTATGGGGCATGAAAGCATAGAAACTACTCGCATCTACCTGCGTCGCACCGCCAGCGAACAGCAGAAAATAGTTGACAAAGTGGTAAATTGGTAATAACATAGCCTTAGAAGCGCGTTTAATCACGCTTCTAAGGACTTTTGAATGTCATCAAGAACAGAAAACAGTTCTTCTATTTTTGCAACGATACGTTGCTGTTCGGCAAGAGGTGGCAGGGGAAATAACCAATTATCAATATCCCCTTTCTTAATGGATGGAGAATTATCCCCTTTCATAAATTGATTTAATCCATTCACCACATAATCAGAAATCATAAGATAATAACAGAATTCAGAATGAAGCATATCCAATGGACTACAAACATAAAACCCTGTTGATGCTATACAATCATTAAAGCAAACTTTAGCTATATTCCGTAAATATGGACGAACCATTGAGAAGACTACATCACCTTTTTGGGTATGACGGCTTGCCCTACTTGGCGCATTACTACTTCTTATGACTTTTGTTTCTTTGATAGTTTGTCTGGCATTATCAATGGAATCAATATCAATATATTGGAACGTTTCTCCTGTAGGTCGTACAGACTTCATTGGAGAAAAAATAAACTTTCCCTTTGCCCAACACCAATTTTGGGCTAACTTCTTACTATGCCCGTTATCACAAGTGGTTTCAGCCTTAGGATTGATGCGTTTTAGCAGTTCCGATGCAGGCTCGTCATTCGGGTCTTGCGGCACGAGCTTGCCGTGAATGGCGAGGTCAAGGATTCTGCTTTTGGCTTGCTTGATGATGGTTCGTAAGTCAGATTTGTCTTGTTCTACTTGGTCTATTACGGAAAACCAATGTTCAATCTCCGTAACAATTCGTTGCTGCTCAGCAAGAGGTGGAAGAGGAATATGTAAGTCTGTAAATATCTCCTTGTGGACCCTTTGTTGTCCAACTACACCTTTGAAATATTTAGTGCCTTCTTTGACATACCAATCTGATTTGAAAAGATAAAGATAGAATTTTGTGAAAACTTTAATTGGTCTGAGAATAACTAATTCTGTTGTTCCTGCGCCATAAGTATTAGGAAGATTTTTGAATATCGTTGATTTACGATTTTCGAAGCATGGCGATATTTTCGCTATGCCAATATCTCCATTTTGAAAGTGACAATAACCTCTTTTGACATCTTTCCATGTACGTTCTTTATAGAAATGATTTCCTGAAAATCCATCCTCGACAAATGCCATTGGAATAAATCCGACTTCCATATTATCGTTTAATTCTGATTTCGGATTCAATAAAAACAAATCAGAGACAGGAACCATATACCAAGAATCTGGTACCTCAAACATCACATTCCCATAATGGGGCGTATCGGAAGACTTTGCAGACTTCTTTGGTCGTTTAATCTTCCCTTCTTTTATAAGCCGCTCTTTTTCTGCCTTTATCCGTTCAAGCAGGACGGAGGCTGGTTCATCGTTTGGGTCTTGCGGCACGAGTTTGCCGTGTATGGCAAGGTCAAGTATCTTTTGGCGGAGTTTCTTTGTATCCATAATTATTCGTTGTTAGAGTTTTCCAACATCTTATCCTCATTGAAAGCCTTAATCTCGCGTTCAATCACCTGTTTAAGTTCTTCCTTGGGAACGATGAGTTGATAATCGGCCACACCGATGGGCTTGCCCATATCTTCGAGAGCCATTTCCACCTCTACGTGGTCTTTTTCTGCACAGAGGATGATGCCTATTGAGCGGTTTTCACCATTGAACCGTTCCAAACGGTCAAGCAAAGAGAGGTAATAATTCATCTTGCCGGCATACTCCGGCTTAAATTCACCAATTTTCAAGTCGATGGCGACAAGGGAGCGCAGCCCTCTGTGGAACAATAACAAATCCACACGACTTATCTTGCCATTGTATTCCAGCTCATATTGATTGCCTATAAACGTAAAACCCTTGCCAAGTTCAAGCAAAAAGAGCTTTACCTTATCAACCAACCTGCGCTCAAGTTCCAACTCCAGTATCGGGGAAGTAACGCCAAGAAAGCCTAAATTATAGCTGCTGCGGAACACTTCGTTTGCATACAGAGCTTGCGGCGCAGGCAGCGTCTTGCTGAAATTGTTGTCGCTTTCAGTCCTTAATTCCTTGTGCTCATGCAATTTCATCTTCAGGGCACTTGTAAGCAGGTCGCGATTCCAACCTTTTCTTACTGTTTCCTCCGCATAAAAGAGCGTGTCGGCATCATTCAGGTTTTTGTTAAGTAGCAGCAGGTTGTGCCCCCACGGTAAAACTGCTACGGCCTGTAGCAGTTTTGGGTCGCTGTCCGCATATCGCTGATAAAACTTCTTCATGTTCCACATTTGTCGTGTGGAAAGTCCCATGCTCGGATATTGAGCTTTCAAATCCACAGACAGACGCTTGACAACACCGCTGCCATGCGTGCTTTCTATTTTTCTTTCATACAACAGCTTGCCGATTTCCCAATAGGCGGATGTAACATTGCCGTTAACCTGTTTGGCTACCCGTTGTCGCGTGTCGTTGATTACTGCAACGGCCTGTTGCAGTAATTCCTGATATTCATTTTCAGAGAATCCCAGTTTCGTGATTTCTTCCATGTCAATCCTCCTTAATGTCAGCCAACAACTTTTTCAATTCGGCCACAGCATTGCTGATGTTCTGGCTTTTCTCCTCAATGTCAGTCATGAGTTCAGCAAGAGTGCGGTTATCTTCCTCGTCACCTTGCCTAATCCAAGTAATATCAAGGCTTGTCTTGTCGCGGGCCATGATTTCATCTATCGTGTATCTGCGCCAACGACCGGACGGATTTGTTTCAGCGTTGTAAGTCTCGTGCCGTTCAGCTGTGTTGTCGGGGTTATAACAAGAAACGAAGTCGTCAAGGTGATGGCGCTCCAGTTTGTTAGTAGCCAAAGTGTGCTTTACACCCGTGCGGTAATCGTAGTACCAAATCTCTTTTGTGGACTGTCCTTTTATGAAGAACAAAACATTTGCCTTTACGCCTTGAGCATAGAAGATGCCTGTCGGCAAGCGTAAAATAGTATGCAGGTTAAAGTCGGAAAGCAATCTCTTGCGGATTGTTTCTCCGGCATTCCCCTCAAACAACACATTGTCGGGCAGAACGACAGCCGCACGTCCACCAGTTTTCAACATCAGCATGATGTGTTGCAGAAAGTTGAGCTGGTTGTTCTTTGTTTCAACATAAAAGTCAGGACGGTTAATCTCTACTGACCCGGCGGGGCGTGTGCCAAACGGAGGATTGGCAAGTACCACATCAACTAATGTGGAAGGCTCTTTCTCCAAAGAATCTTCACACACAATAGGGCTGCAATCCGTGCCGATGCCATGCAGATAAAGGTTCATGGAAGCAAGGGTTACTACCAATGGTGTATTATCAACGCCATGCAGTGCCTTGTTATTCAGAAAATCCAGCTTATCCAAGTCTGGTGACTGGTCTTTCATATAATCGTATGCCGTAAGCAAGAAACCGCCAGTGCCACAAGCAGGGTCGCAAACAGTTTCGCCTATCTGCGGACGGATGCAATCCACCATTGCCTTTATAAGCGGTCGTGGCGTGAAATACTGTCCGGCGCCACTTTTCTTGTCTTGTCCGTTTTTCTCAAGTATGCTTTCATAGATTGCACCTTTCACGTCACCATCCATTACGAGCCAGTTCTCTTCATCAATCATGGTGATGACTTTTTTAAGGTACACTGGCTTGTCTATTTTGTTTTGAGCCTTTGTGTAGATGGTGCCAATAAGATTGTCTTGCTCGCTAAGCACTTTTAGTGTTTGTTCGTATTGGTTCACAAGGTCATATCCATCAAGTCCAATCAAGTCTTCCCATCGGTAACCTTGCGGAATAGCCGATTCTTCTCCAAAAGTCTCGACATTCTCAGCGTCCATTTTTAGGAAAAGCAGATAGGTGAGTTGGGTAATATAGTCAGTAAAGCCTATTCCGGCTCCCGACAAGGTAGTTGCCAAACTCCAAACTTTCTTTGTCAGAGCCTGTTCTGTCAGTTTATTGTCTTTATCCATGTATGATTATGCTGTTTTTCTTAATACTACAAAATTAAATAAAGAAAGCAGTGAAGCGTCAGCTTGCTGCATATTTCCGAAAGCACTTATAAGCTGAGCCGCACCAGTACGGTCAGTCTTGCGCAAATCTCTCACAGTGCAAGCCCCGTTAGAAGCGATGTAGTCAACTACACGGCTCATCACTTCACGTTGCTTGTCGGTTATGCTACCTTGCTTTTGTCCGCACCAAAGATTGAAGTATTGACGGGCTGTAGGGTAAGCACTTTCCAACCGCTCTGTCTGATGATAAGCGAAACGCACAAGCTGGATGATGTTTGTCAGAGCTTCAGCCTCTTGTTTTTTGGTTGTACGTTTCACCTTGTCAGGACAAACTATGGCATAGGAGTTCCACAAGCGATTAGGAGAAAAACGGTTGTTCTCCATCTTTAATTTATTCTCCAAGTCTTTGAGCATGGAATATGTTATTGGCTCACCTTGGTTGTTATAGATGATGCGCAGAGCCTCAATATCATCACTATGGTCAGTGCAGTATTGCTCGAAAGCGTCAGTGATGTTTTGTGCATCTTCAACAGAAAAACCTTTGAATATCAGTTCATCTTCGCCGGGCATCAAGGTGTTGACAAAACCTGCGGCAAGAATGAGGATGTACTTACGGGCATCGGCATGATTTGTGATTGGCGAAACTAAACCTTTGCGCGCATTGTTAGGTTCGTTGACGTTATTGAACGGTGGCAATGTCTGGTTTTCCAACGCATCGTATATCCTTGTAGCCAATTCTTTCATATCATCGTGCGCTAACTTAGAGAATTGTTCACGCTGCGAATTGTCGGCCTTGTTGTATAAGCGTGATAAAGTGGATGCAAGCCTTTTGAGATAGTTATCTGGCAGATTGCCATAAGTAATACGTTCCAATAACTCTTTTAGAGTGATTGTTTCCGTGTCCGGCCCTTCGTATGAAGTTGGAATTATATGTTCATGTTCTGTTACACCTACTGCGTCAACCAAGAAGAAACAATCTTTGCTTATTGCATTAGGTGTAACGTTGCGCAACTGTTCATCACCGATTGTCCTTACGCCACGCCCTTTCATTTGGGTGTAAAGCGGCAATGAGGCAACATCGCGCATAAAAATCAACACTTCGAGCGGTTTTACATCCGTGCCAGTTGCAACCAATGTGCAGGTAACGGCAATACGGAAGTCCTTATCATTGCGGAATTGCCGTATCAGTTCATTACTGTCTCCTGCCGAATAAGTTATCTTTTGGACAAAACGGTTATCATCACGGCCAAATACTTCTTTGGCGATGTTAACTATGTTGGTGGCATGATTTTCGTTCAAGGCAAAAATGAGCGTCTTGGGTAAGTAATCCATATTCGGCTCACGCTTCGGGTCGTTGAACATCTCGTTATAAACTGCGTCACGATAGGTAGAAAGTATCAGCTTAATTTGGGCAGGATTGATGATACTACGATTCAATTCCTCTTTTGTATAAGTTTTTGTTTCCTTGTTGCTGATAGTTTTCACCTCACCCGTATATCGAGTCTCCACTTTTGTACTTTGTCCTTCGAGAATGGCTCCGCCCTCTTCTGTTTCTCTTGTCTTGATACGGTAAATGCGGCAATCCACATTTACACCATCCACAATAGATTGCTCTAATGTGTAATTGACCACACGATTATTGTTGAAAAAGGCCATTGTTTCAGGTATAGGGGTTGCGGTAAGCCCTATTAAACGTGCCGTGTCAAAGTACTCTAATACCTTACGCCAATTCCCGTAAATAGAACGATGGCACTCATCTATTATAATAAGGTCAAAAAAGTCGTGAGGTAATTTAGGATTAGGAGGCAAGACAACTTCCTTATCCGGCTCGTTTTCATCATCCTCGTCATTGTCAGCTATGGGTTCGCCTTTCAATAATGAAAATAGTCGTTGAATAGTTGAGATAACCACATTACTATCTGACGGAATAGCGGAACTTCTCAATCGGTTTACCGAGAATATGGCATTAAAGGCATCGCCAGTTTCTGTCAGACGAAACGTGCCAAACTCTGTTTCTGCCTGTTTGCCGAGATTATTTCGGTCAACGAGGAATAAAACACGGCGCATCGGCGTATAAGACAACATTCTGTAAGCGGTCAAACAAGCCGTATAAGTTTTTCCTGCTCCAGTCGCCAATACCATCAAAGCCCTTTTCTGACCTGACTTAAAACTTTTCTCCAATTCAGTTACAGCCTCATATTGGCAATCCCTCAACCCTTTTTTCGGTAATGTAGGAAGTCCGGCAAAGGGGTCATCTATACCAAATTTCTTAACCAAATCATTCGGAGTATGTATTTTGCTTAGAGTTTCCCAGTTAGCATCAGGATTACGCATATCTTTGAACAGGAGTTCTTTTCCATTCGACTTATATAGGAAAGGTAATGGACGTTTCCATGCTTGATAATAGCTGGGTACACTTTTGGCGTATGTTTCAACCTGTTCACTGACAACATGACTTGACATGTCAATCTCTTCACGTTTTGCTTCAAGCACACCGATGGCTTTTCCGTTGAGAAACAGAAAATAATCAGCTTCAAGATTGCCTTTAAGCAACCCCTCACGAATAGCAACCGCTGAAATGTTGGTTTCGTATTCATCACGGTTTACTACTCGCCAACCCGAATCATTAAACCATCGGTCTATTGTAATCCTCGCTTTTTCTTCTGGTGTCATACTCGTTCCTATATTTTTGCATTATCGGAAGTTACTCTATAAAAAGCAACACTCAATATACGTTCACTAAATATTATTGCCGTTCATCTTTGTCTGTTATTAAATCCTTCAAATCCACTTGAAGAATTTCCGCTATCTGCTGCAATGTCTCCAAATTAGGCTGAATTCTATTGCAAGCATAAGCATTGACCATACTGAAACTCTTATCAAGTTTTTTAGCCAACCATGTTTGAGAGATGCCTTTTTCCGACAAAACAACCTTTATTCTATTTAGTTTCATTTTTAGATGCAATTTTATTTTGCAAATATAGTGAATTATATTCGATAGTCAGAATTATTCTTCATATATTTACTTTCATATGGCAGCATTATTGTCCATCATGGTTCGATGCTTCTAGAAGCACTACTTGTTGTTAAAGACTTCACAAAGAATTGTTTTTGTAGAATTTGTTTTGCCACCTTAGAGCAAGGTATAAATATGTCTTCGACATCGTTTTTTAGATCGACTTGAGTCGAGTGTCCTATTGTGGCAAAAAATCTAATAGGATGTGCTGGGCGTTCATTAGAAGTTCCTGAATATAGGTGCATGGTCATAAGGCCTTCGGGTATGACAAAGTTTCGTAAATTGATGAATACAGAAGAACGCCTATCACCCGAGCTCTATGCTAAATGAAGAAAAGTTAGAAGATGATGATTCAGATGAAAAAACAAGAATTGGACGATGGCAGTTATGACGGCTATCTCAACTTGCCACAAAGCAAGTTACAGCAATTAAGCGATGACGAAAGCGGCCGGCTTATATCACAGTTATTTGATTACTTGTTCTATAAAAATAAATTTGTCCCATCTGAGATTGTCATTTCTAATGGCGAACGCTGGAAAATATGATTGAACCGTTTGAAAAATTCTATACTCACTATATAAATTTGCCAAAAGAAGAAATTAACATTCTTTATACAGCAATCCGTGTTTGGGGTTGGCATGTGGAAGCCAAAATATTAAAAATGTATCAGTTACGCAATCAACAAGTCAAACAAAAGAACAATCTGAATAGAATAAGTAGAGCTTAAATTATAAGCTAGATTCACTGCTAAATATCAAGAAATACCTAATAAGAAATGCTTTGCTGTGCCACTATTTGAATATGGCACGGCGGCTTCGTTCGTTTGACTATGATAGCATTATATATGACACATATGACTATTTAACTCGTAGGGCTTAAATTATCAGATATACTCTATGCGGCATTTATAAATTCTTTGAACGTCATCACGAAGAAGGGCATTGGCGGCTGCAAATTATATTAAATATGGAACAGGCAATCTTAAAGAAATATGGTCTCTAAAATAGGGTGTTATGTTTGAAGGTATGGAAACATTAGACCCTATATTCAAGATATCAATGAGTATGAGATTATTGTTGCACAATTTTACTATGAATTACCACCTGAAAATCATAAAGTAATAGAACGATTTGTAAGCTAAAGACAATAGTATAATTCCTCTGTAAAAAAAGTAAGAGTTAATTTATTCGTCTGTACACGTTCGTCTAAAGTCCTTTTGAAAGAACGTGTACAGACAACCTGTATTAAGCAGAGAAAAGGGCCTTACTACGCCCAAACAACAGTTTAGACTGATGATTCAATATCTATATCTTTTGTGCTTATGCCTAAGAGATGTTTTAGATGATTATTCTTTTTGCTATCTCTTTGAGCTAAAATCGGAAAACTGCATATAACCCACCTAATTCATAGATGGAACAATCCGTCACTCACAGCAGGAAAATTTGGAAGAATAATTTTATCTCATGAATCTCGTTAGAAACAAGACCATCGCCAACCACTTTGATATCATCTTTGACGGAGGAGCCAACCTCTGCAATATACGTTTCTAACGCAAGACGTTCAGTAAAAAAAGTTCGAGAGCAAGACGAAGACCTAGAAACGCACGAGGGAATATATTGCGATATGCTGGAAAAAATGTTCACAATGGTGGCAGAACTTTACACCCGTTTTTTATGGGTGAAAGGATTTTGCAGAACCTAGCTTTTATTTATGCTTTCCAAAAGAGAGTGATTGAAATACTAATACAGTTTTGAAATTTTGGGAAGTTCTACAACACTTCCCTACTTTCTTTCATGAGCATGATAGCGGATAAGAAAGCGAGCAAAGAAGCCATTGTTTCAATCTACAATAGTATCCACAAAAAAACGGCATACAAATTCATTTTAAATTCTGTTTTACGAAACATGACTATATATCTAATGGTAAACTCAACAAGAACTCATTATTAGCATAAGGTATTCCATTGATATTTGTTACATTTACTCCTGCATTAATACTAAAACTTCCGCCATTCATTTCTATTAGATGTTTAATGTAAAACATACCAATTCCATGTCCATCTTTTGATATCATTTTTGCCCATTTCCCAGAATACCCTTCTGTATAAATATCTTCTATTTCATCATATTCAATTTTTAAACTATACATTTTTATACTTGTAACGAGATTGTTTTCATTACAATAAAAGCTAATATCTAAAGATGAATCTTTATAAATATACTTAATAGCATTATTCCACAAATGACCTAACACAACCGAAATTGTTGGATAGTCAATTAACACATTTGCATAACAATCGCCAATTTTTATATCAATATTATTTTCAACAAATTCTAGGAAATATGGTTGTAATGATAGCTTGACTATTCGATGCATGGAATGAGAGTACTTCTCCAATTTTATATTATCTGCATTTATGTAATCATGTACGGTCATTTCTGCTGTTACGAACGTGCTAAATTTCATTGTCTTTAACAACGTAATCGCAGTTAATCTTGGATTTTCTTGTACTATTTTTTCAACAAACGAAACAACATTTTTCCACTGGCTGTGAATATCATCAAGTGGTACTAAATTTGTGATTTCATCTTGTATTGTTGCGTTATACGTGTTTACATTATGCTGAAGCCTCCTTAGTTCTTTCATCAATCTTTCCTTTTCATTTTTGATTTTTTCTTCATATGCAATATGTACACTTCTTAACATATCGAAATAATGTAGAAAAATCTTATTGGTTATACTAGCATCATATGAGCACATATAGATGTAACCATCTGGAATAATTTCTTTATTCTGACGTTTCATTACGTGTCTAATAGGACACATTGAATTTGTTAAATTGCAACAACATCTATCTGCTTCCTCTCTTAATTCTTCGGGAAGATTTGTAAGCAAAACGGAATTGCTTTTAAATATATGTATATAATATTCTTTCATTATCTTCACATTAAAAGTAATTGTATTATGCTTGCAATCGATCCTGCATTTGATAGACTAAAAGCTGAAGCAATAGTGTTTTGATTCTTATAGCCTTCATTATTATATAAATCAGTTATGATTTTAGCAATCTCTGTTTCGTCTTTTTCTATGCCAAATTCCCGTCTAAGTATAACTTTCAAATGCTTAACACAATTATCAAGACAAAACGCTTCTTTAGCTAATCGCTCTACAGTAGAAATAAATTCATATAAATTCGCAGTTTTTCTTAACCGAGCATCAACTAGTTCTGCGGCTGGATGAAATGCGTCTATTTGTCCTTGACTTTCAGCACTGTACATTACAATTTTTTTATCTGGATATTCTTTTTTGAGAGCGACAATCAAACCAAGTCCTCCATCTTTAAAATTCATTTTTTTACCCACTCCTTGAATATCTACAAAAATGATATGAGATTCTTGTATTTCCGTTTGCGACAATGATTCTACGTCTACAATCCTTGAGACATTTTTCCAACCATTTTTCTCTTTTATATTATCTATGACCTTGAACGCCTTGTCATCAACAAATAAGATCTTTGTTATATTTTTTAATTCATCCAAGGTACGGCTTGGGATTTTTTTTACCTTAGCTTTGTTCTTAAATATATCAAATAACCACATAATTCATTCTATTTTTGGTTAATACTTAAATCTTTCGGCAAAGATAATACAAAAAAGTGAGATACTGAGTAAATCGTGGAAACATGATTGAAAGTTAATGATTTATGGGGCAATTTGTGGTGAAAGTCAATTGAAACCGCAAAATGCCAACTTGAACCGAAATTGCGTTACCATCTCGTTACCTGAAATCGGAACAGGTAACAGAATGGGAAAGCTTGGCAAAACATGGCAGAGACAGCATTTATACAGACGGATGGCAAGGTCTGGAATGAAAAAGTCTTGCGGCAGAAACTTCGGCTATTATAATATCAGAAATGCGTACAAACTTAGAGCCTATTGAAAACATTGTCCTATTCAGGTCTTGTTTCATATACGTCTGGGAAACTGTAAATATGGCTTCTGAAGCATTAAAAAATTAAGCAAGAAGCAACAACTACTAACGAAGAAATTACTCAAAATAGTTTCTACCATTTTGAAATATAATTAGCATATATTATACTGAACATAAATCGTAGTTAACAAAATATAAATTTTTATGTAAATCTTTCTGATTTATCAGTTCGCTGCTTTCTTGAAATAATAGGAATGATCTTTTCGTCTATTTTGATTTTATGTTTCCCCGTTGTTGTGCGCAAATTCTTCCTGATGGTATCAATCGTAGAATTGGCAAACCATTCATGGAATGTTTGCATAACAAATTGTGCCGTAACATCCCGGCTAATGTTGTATTGAAAAGCTATGTTCCAAGCAAAGTTCTTTAGTGAGATTTGGGTAACAGAAGTACGGCGTTTGATGCGGATGCTTGTGCCCGAAAGTGCTTGCCGATTTGTGACAAAGTATCGGACACATTCACAGATTTGGAAGATTTCTTCTTCGCTAAAATCAAATTGCCTGAATGTGTTTCGGCTGTATTGCAATACGGCTTGTAGTTTTTCGTCTTCTTCCCTTTCTTTTTGCTGAAGATATTGTCGTTCCTCATGTTGGTACTCGTAATGGAATAGCTCCATCCGCTTCATTAGAACATCATTGTTGTCTGTTGCAGACGAGGTATTGGCAAAGGCATATTCTTCTTTGGTCTGTTTGTTGGACGGCATTGAGTTCTGGCGCAATAGTGCTACTATAGCAATTATATGCGCCGACAGAAAAATGCAAATGTGATAGATGAATTTGAGAGCAACATAACAAGCGACCATGACAAAGGGGAGAAAACTTAATTGCACACCAATAGTATCACTCACAGGGAATGATATTGTGGACGCTAGAAGCACCGTTACTATTTCTATCGCCCAGGATTGGAATATATGTTGCTTTTGCTTCATAATTATTTTTGTCTATGATTACTTTGCAAAAGTATAACGTATTTCCATAAAAAACGAAAGTCAAAAATAAGCGAAAAAGATGCAATGTCTTCGTTTTATGCGTTTTGTGAAAAGAAGAGCAAAACAAGTGCAAATATCCAACATCAAATGAAAACATCTGCAAATACAAAATACATAGTTAAATAATTATAAATCTTTCTTTTGCCGTGGAAATATCTCTTTTTACTCTTGCTTTTCAATATATGACCACTAAAATAATTCATATTTGTACCATGAAATTATAAATAGTTGATATTCATGGCATATTATATTTGAGGAAGTCAAATGATTCCGATAAGTAAATACATACTAAATCGCAAGCAAAAGCGTGCAGCTCAATGAGTTGCACGCTTTTTGCGTTTATGGGGTTCTTGGTTTCTATGCCTTTTTTACGCCCTTTTTTATCTCTTATTTGCGACATATTTGCGACAAGACAAAAAAGTAGATAATGTGGAACAAAATCCTACTAATCTCAACTAATACATACTTAAAAGTAGATAATATGCCAACAATCGGATTTGAAATCAAGAGAAAGTGTAAAGTCTGCGGCAAAGTCTTTGTCGCAAAGACTCTCGACAGCTACTACTGTTCGCGCAAGTGCAGCAATGTAGCGTGGAAGCGTAAAAGGGATGAGAAGCTAAGGAACGCAAGGCTGGAAGCTATTGCCCAACTGGTTCCTGACATCAGAGAGTACATATCGGTCAAAGAAGCCGTTGCCATGTTCGGCGTAGAGCGTAGCACGCTGTATCGGCTTATTAAAGAGGGACGAGTTCCAGCTATCAACATTGGCGAGAGACTGACGCGCATCAAGCGTTCCGACATGGAACGGCTGTTCTTAAGTAGGCCTGAGAGTGCAGTTGAAAAAGTGAAGCCTGCTCCCAAACTCTACAGCATGGAGCCAGAGGACTGCTATACCATCACTGAAGTCTGCGAGAAATATCACATCAATGACAGTTCCGTATGGGCTAATGTGCGGAAATACTCCATCCCTTCCCGACAAATCGGGAACTATGTATATATACCCAAACAAGAAATAGATAACCTTGATAAATCAGAGATAGAATGAAGAAAGCATTGCCTAACACCAAAGTGACCGTCAAGATCAGAAGGTCAAGATACAAGGAAGAGTGGTATTTGATTATCGAATCATACCCAGT
>ERZ838577.1723-NODE-1723-length-27879-cov-9.481778_pt1 | contig 27879 bp, 20 predicted proteins | sample MGYA00519682_ERZ838577 | MGnify/ENA primary metagenome ERZ838577 (study PRJEB31850, sample SAMEA3708838) | human gut metagenome | biome: human gut; feature: human-associated habitat; material: faeces | place: China | collected 2014 ...
AAAAGCAATTATTTCAGTTGGACTCGATATTCATGATAAAAGAGTCTATAAAAAGTATTCATTAGGAATGAAACAAAAGCTGGGCATAGCTGCAGCAATCATGGGGTCTCCTGATATAATTATACTTGATGAGCCTATTAATGCAATTGACGAAAATGGAGTTGAACGTGTTCGTAATATTTTGCATGAGATAAAAAAAGGGGGAGCGATTATAATAGTCGCTTGTCATGATAGAGAAGAACTTGAACACCTCTCAGACCATATCTTTCACATTGAAAACGGAAGGATAATTGATGATGAAAAAACTATATAAACGTTTAATTATAGGCACATTGCTATTGACAATGGGTATCAGCATTTCGGCAAGAATAGTTGCCGTTAATAGTAGTTTGAACACTACCGTTTCTAAGATTGAAGAATCAAATAAAACGTTTGAGTGCAATGGTATCAGGATGTGCATTTCGAATTACAAAATTTACGATGGTAAAGAACTAAATAAACTGTACGATAATGAATTGGAAGATGTAGTTGACAATTATGATATACTTTTCAATATAAGTCTTGAAAACACATCTCATGATATAAAGCAGTATAATGCTGTTTCTTCTGGTATTATGTATGGTTATAATAGCGGAGGAAGTGTTAATCCTTATTTATACCAATATTTCAATCAGGATTCTGGTGGAATATTGGTACTAAAATCGGGAGAAAAAAGGACGATTACGTTAGCATTCCCATATGAAGAATATAACAGCGAAATTATGTACGTTGTATCATTGTATCCTGAAAATATACGGATACGCCTAAGATAATAGATCTTTTGTGAAATTAAGTTGATATATCAAAAGTTACAAATTAGCAAGAAAAGAAAATCGAAAAGGAAATTACTTTTTCTGTATTATTTTGATGAATTCCAGTGATTTTTTAAGTCTAAAGATATATTCTGCATAAGCCTTTTTTAAATGATGTGGTGCGTAATTCAGTAATTCTATAAATTAGTTCATTTTCGTATTCTTTTGCACTTTAATATTTCATTATATTCTAATTTTATCACATTCCTTTTATTTTGCAGGAAATCTAATAGTCAATACAAATATAGAATAATATAAGTAAAATTTGTTTTGAAAAGCAATCACAAGTAACACCATTTTATTATAATGATGTCGCTTTTGATTGCTTTTACTTATATGCTGCAACCTGTCAAGGCAGAAAACAAATTCGCAATCTAACTTTTAAACTAGGATATTTTCGAACTATTTTTATGCGTTTTATAAAGAACATAAACAATACAATGTTATAAACAAGAGGTGACAAAATGAATGCTAAATGTAGATTACTATGCTTAAGAGAATTGTTTATCAAATATACAGATATAAATCACTATGTTTCAATGGGCACAATACAAAAATATTTAAGATCCTGTGGATATCCGGCACATAAGGTAACCATAAAAGACGATATTGAAGCTTTGATTTTGAGTGATATGAATATTGAATACGCCCACAACAAAGGTTATCATTTGAAATCACGTCCTTTCTCACTCGGCATTTTGAAAATGCTTGCCGATGCAATTGCATCTTTTCAATTTCTAACGGTTAGAGAATCTGAATCATTATTTAAGTTACTTGAAAGTTTGTGCAGTATCTATGAAGTTCCATTTCTCAGAAGAAAAATCATGTTGACTAATCGTGTAAAATCGGACAATGAGCAAATTTTCGACAATATTGACGTTATAAATTCTGCTTTCCGCAATAATCAGCAAATCAGCTTTGATTATTACGATTATGATATAAACAAGCAGTTGATTCAGCATGGAAAAAGAAAGCTTTGCTCACCGTGTGCATTAGTAATCAGTGATGAACGATATTACGTTGTTTCATATTATGAAGAGCATCCCAATACATATACAAATTTTCGTCTTGACCGAATGAGAAACATCAAGCTTATCGACACAGTAAGAAAATGTCCTAATGAAAAGCTTGATTTAGAGCAGTATGTAAAATCTTCTTTTTCTATGTTTCGTGGAAAAAGTGAGTATGTTACACTTCGGTTCCCACTTGAAAATAAATATTGTAATATCGTGATCGACAGATTCGGGAAATCTGTTCTCATGCTGAAAGATAAGCAGTCTGATAAGCACTTCATCATTCATGTCCTGATAAAATCCGAGTATCCTCAACCATTCTTTTCATGGATATTTTCATTTAGCGGAGAAGTTGAAATCTTAAGTCCGGTCAGACTGAAAGAACGATACACAGAAACTCTCATGAAAAGCTGCATACTGCAATATGCACATTAAGCAAAAACAGGCACTTTATAAATACAAAGTGCCTGTTTTCTTATCCTATCTCATTCTTATCTTTGCTTTTCTCTTTTCGTTTAGATGGTTTCTGCCTATCCTTAAATGCTTCCTTTTTCAGCTTAGCCCTTTCAAAATAGCAGGTACGCTGTTTTTCAGGAGCATTTTTCTTGGCTTCCATCGCTGCCTGATTAAGTTCTTCGGTAAGAGCAGTAAGCCGTTCGGTTTTTTCTTCAAGTTCTGCCTGCTGAGGAAATGGCGTGTTGACAATACGCATAGCATTTTCCAAATCCATTTTCAGCTTGTTGATGCTGTTTTGTGCATCACTGATTGTCTGATCAATTTTGTAGAGTGTAGATTCCATACGCTTGAGGTTGGCAGAAAAGCTGCTTGTTAAAGCACATTTATGTTCAGCATTGCCTTTCATGGTAATGGAAATGTCAGGTTCATTGCCAAACATCACCGCCTTGACGGATAGCTTGAATCCCTGAAATTCACCGATTTCCTTTTCACTGTCGGAACTCTTTTTGACAAAATCCAGTACTGTATCTTCAAGAGCCTGTGCTGCTTCTTTACGGTCCGTATATTCTGTGCCATCAATGGTAATTTTGAATACGGGCAGTTTTGTTTCTTCATCTATCGGAAGCTGACGAAGTGTTTCACGGTCTGCTTTCAGATTTTCCAGCCTTTCCTCTGCTTTTTCAATTTTTGCAGGAGTGGAAGCAACTGTCTGCTGCATATCAAATACCGTATTGGTATGTTCTGCTTTCAGAAGATTCAGTTCCTTTACCTCGTTATCCAACATCATCTTTTCCTTGATACGTTCATCTCCCGTACAGAGTGCTTTGATCTCAGAATAATTGAGTGCCTGCTGATCTACGTCCTCACAAGTTCTTGCAGGTGTTTTGGAAGTCATGATCTGTCCGATGAAACGCTGTTTTGCTTCCAGTGTCTGATAGAGATACGCATCAAAACTGCCTTTTGTCACATAGTTAAAGACATGAGCCACGCTGTTCTGGTTGCCTTGACGTTCGATACGACCAATTCGCTGTTGTAAGTCACTCGGTCGCCATGGAATATCCAGATTATGCAATGCGATCAACTTTTTCTGACAGTTTGTCCCCGTACCCATTTTACCTGTGCTGCCCAGCAGAACTCTCACTTCGCCTTTATTCACACGATCGAAGAGATCAGCTTTCTGTTGTTCGGTCTTGGCATCGTGTACATAAGCGATCTCTTCCGGTTTTATGCCATTTGCAATCAGCTTATCCCGAATATCATCATAGACACAGAAATCACATTCTTCCTCTAAAGATTCTCTTTCAGAAGCAGACTTTTCATCAGCATTTTCTCCCTTATCCGTTGACTGTGAATTTTTCTTTGGAACACCCAAATCGCAGAAAATAATCTGGGTCAGCTTTTCCTCTGCTGTATCATGATAGATCTGCGTAACATTTCTGACACACTGATTCAGCTTTGTATCAGGGCTATCCTCAAATGACGGGTCGATCAGTCTTGGGTCAAGTCCCAGCTTTCTGCCGTCGGAAGTAATACGGAGCATATTGTCAACAGAGGGGTCAATATTTCCGCTTTGTACATCATCAGCACGATCAGATAACTCCTGTACAAGTGTTTTCTGAAACTCTGTTGCTTCGATGTTCTCAATGTGATACTTCATTTCGGGCGTAGCAAGATCGAGCGTGTCTGCTGTACGCACATCGGCAACCTGTTTGAACATACTCATCAGTTCCGGCAAGCCCGTATAGTTGGCGATACGGGTGCGTTCCTTAAACTTGTTGCCGGCAGGAGCAAGCTCCCATTCCGTTTTCTGTTCCCCGAATACGGTTACCCAGTTGTCAAAATTACTAAGTCCATGATCTTTCAGAAAATCATACTCCAAAAAACGCATCATGGTATGTAATTCAGTTACAGAGTTGCTGAGTGGCGTGCCTGTAGCCATAATCACACCTCTGCTGCCGGTCTTTTCATCGAGATAGCGGCACTTCATAAAGAGATCCAGTGCCTTTTGTGAAGCAGAGGACGAAATACCAGCCACGTTGGTCAGTTTCGTCTGAGTAGGAACATTTTTAAACTCGTGTGCTTCATCGACGATCAGCTTGTCTATGCCCATTTCTTCAAAGGTGAGAATATCATCATGTGTTTTCTCCAGCTTATCCAGTCTTGCTTCCAGCGATTTCTTGGTACGCTCCATCTGCTTGACCTGAAAACGAGAACCTTCTGCCTTTTTCAGTTCTTCAATGCCTGCCATAATGTCATCGATCTGATCCTGCAAAATAGATACCTGTCTTTCCTTGGAAAGTGGAATCATGCCAAGCTGTGAGTGACCGATAATCACGGCATCAAAATCACCGGTGGCAATTTTGGAGAACAGCTGCTGTCGGTTTTCCTTTTTGAAGTCGTTTTTGGTTGCCACCAGAATATTTGCTCCCGGATAAAGCTTCTGAAAATCTTCACCAATCTGTTCTGTCAGGTGGTTCGGAACGGCAAATAACGGCTTTGTGCATAAGCCCAGACGTTTGGATTCCATTGCTGTTGCGATCATCTCAAACGTCTTGCCTGCACCAACACAGTGTGCGAACAGCGTGTTGCCGCCAAATAAAGCGTGTGCAATAGCGTTTTTCTGATGCTCTTTCAGCGTGATCGCAGAGTTCATACCCGGAAATCTTAAAGCTGAACCGTCATATTCACGGGGACGAATGGAATTGAATTGTCGGTTGTACTGTTCTACAAGGGGAATAGCACGTTCCGGATCTCTAAATATCCAATCCTTGAAAGCCTGTTTGATCTTTGCAGCTTTCTGCTGAACGATCTTCGTTGCCTTGATATCGACCACTCTGCGTTCTTTTTCATTGCCATTCAGATCCAGATAGGTTTCCGACTTATACACCTTTGGCTCTTTCAGATTCAGAAGCTGTTCCATGATCTCATAGGCACTCATATTCTTCGTGCCGAAATCCCTGCGGCTCAAAACGGAACTGTCCGCTCTCTTGTTCTCAATATGCCAGGTATTGGTATGTTCAGAATAGTCCACCGTTATATTTTTCGGTTTCACCCAGAACGCTTTCTTTACGTCCTCACGGTTTTCTCTCGGTGTCTGGAAAAGCTCATACATAAACTGCTGATACAGTTCTTTTGGAATCCATGTCGCACCGATCTTCACATCAATATCGCCTGCCTTTAACGGCTCCGGCATCGCCTTTTCAAGAGCCGTTACATTTTCAGCAAAACGGCTGTCCGTTTCTGCAAAGTTTGCTGCAATATCCAGCTTCTGACGAATATCGCCGGACAGGTATTCACTTGTCGACTGATATTCTCCGGTGTTCGGCACAAGAAAAATCTCACCCTTTAACTCCGCAATCAGCAGTTCCTGTGACATATCGGTCAGCTTGCTCATGTATTCAAGATCAACCTTTGCCGTTTCCGCCATAGAGATTGCAAGTGCTTCCAGTGCTGTATCTACGTGTTCAATCGGTTTTGATGGTCTTACCGTTCTCTTGGTAAAAATATCAGACTTGGCGATCAGCTTTTCCTTGTCAAATTCCTTTTCCAGTGTGAGCAACAGATTGTAAGAACAATCATCACGCAAAACCTGACGGTTTTTACGGCTATGCAAAAGTCCGTATTTCTTGTAGAAGTCGTCATATTGTGAGGAAAGCTTTTGCTGTACTGCCTTGATCTCATTTTCCGGTTTATCATCTGCCTGTACTCGGAGCAGTTCACGCACTGTATCACGGAGATCAATGAAAGCCGTCATGCGGCCGTAGTCCTTTGATTTGGTATCCATTACTTTGGAAACATCAAAATTTCCAAGCTTGCTTTCGCCGCCCTTGAGGTAAATATCACCCTTATCATCTTTGAAAAAGCTGAACGGACGAAGTTCAGCAGCAGTCATTGTAACCTGCTTGTCGCTGAATTGGAAAACCGCATTGGTTTTCACCTGAGAAATTTGTGCATTCAGTTTCAGCACCGCTTCATGAATCTGCTGTCGAAGATCTGCACCCTCTATGGGAATACACATCGTATCATCATTTCTGCCGTAAAGCTTGTTGCCCTCTACAATCGTACCAAGTACCATCTCAGGATTTTCAGCGAAATAGCTGTTTACCCGGAGTCCGTCCTCCGTTTTGCCAAGATGCACCCAGTCAGGAAGTTCTTCCGGCAGTGCGGAACGCTTTTGTAAAAAGAGAATATCCGAAGTTACTTCTGTGCCGGCATTCGCCTTAAAGGCAGTGTTTGGCAATCGGACAGCACCGACCAGATCTGCTTTTTCTGCTAACTGTCTGCGGAAGCTCTCATCTTTCTTGTCGAGCGTTCCTTTCGATGTGACAAAAGCAACGATTCCGCCCTCTTTTACCTTATCTAATGTCTGGGCAAAGAAGAAATCATGCAGTTTAGTCGTGCCATACTGTTTATCCGGAAAGTTCAGATCACCAAACGGCACATTGCCCACTGCCACATCAAAAGAACCATTCTGAAAATTGGTATTTTCAAAACCGGTTATCTGAATATCAGCATCGGGATAAAGCTGTTTTGCAATTCGTCCGCTGACGGAATCAATCTCAACACCATAGACGGCAGTCTGTCCTGCCATTTCCGACGGCATTTTTCCAATGAAGTTGCCGACACCGCAGGACGGTTCCAGCAGATTGCCTCCATTGAAGCCGAATTTATCCAACGCTTCATAGATACCGTCAATGATCGCAGGAGAGGTGAAAAAACTGTCGAGAACAGATTTTCGTGCAGCTTCATATTCTTCCGGGGTCAGTGCATCGGACAGCTGGGCAAACTCCTTGCTCCACTGTGCGTTTTCTGAATCGAAAGCCTGAGCAAGACCGCCCCAGCCAACGTATTTGGACAGAATTTTCTGTTCTTCAGAAGTAGCCGTTCTGTCCTCACTTTCAATCTGTTTTAATGTCTGAATGGCAAGCAGATTGTTTTTGAACTTGGTCTTTGCACCGCCCTCACCGAGATTGTCATCGGTTATGGTGAAATTCTGCGTCTTTTCATCTGCTTTAATTTGCTGTTCCAATTTTTCATCGGGAGCAGCTATATTTTCCGGCTTAATATCCGATTTTTCTGTTTTAGATCCACGTCGATTCCTGCGGTCAATATCTTTCTGCGTGATATATTTATCATGTTGAATAAGGTCAGCAGTGAGTTTTGCAACTTCCGTCCAACTGAAATCAAATGTTTCCTTGCTGATTCCATTATCAACACTTCGGAGTGTAAAATGTATGCCTTTTGAGTCATGGTCAACGGAGAAGATATTGCCGTCAGCAGTATGACCGCCTGTGCCATACTCGTTTTTTAGAAAGTCAGCAAATTCCTGATTGCTTGGGTTATTTTCCTGAAAAAATTCTGCAATGCGAAATTTACCGCCCTCAAATCCGCTTCCACGCATGATTTCCTTGTGCAGTTCTTCAAAACGGTTGACATCTGCAACAGGTTCGCCATACTGTACAGGTGTAATGGCTTGTGCGGATGCGGACGGGTTTACAGGTTCTGATTCTCCGAACAGAGTCAGCTGCTCATATTCCTGTTTTCCGTTTCCAAAAGGTTTGAATTCCTTGTCATCCGCTACAAATCCAAGCCCTGCATCGGCAATGGCATTTTCAGAGAACAACGGTGCATCATCAGAAATTTCAGTTTCAGCCGATTTTTCTTTAATGGTTGTATCCGTTTGTTTCAAATCCTCAGTGCTTGCATGACGATCGACAGATTCAACAACCTCAGACAAGAACGTTTCCAGTCCCTCTTGTGGCATGATGACATTGCCGGTATCTCGTGAGAGCATGATTCTTCCTCTGTCCTCATTGATGCTGTCAATATGCCACTCTTTTCCCTGAAATTCAATATCATCGCCAACTTTGAATGGCAAATCAGAAGCTTTTATTGGAATAACCGATGCGATCTCATCATCAGAAAGCGATACCAAATCATTGAAATCAAGTACCGACAGAGCATTTTCATTCATTTCCGCAAGGGAGTTATACTGCTCATCACGAACAACATTGCCATCATACTCAAATATGAGCTTGTACTGTTCCAAATCTGCATACACCTGTATGGGGAGATCATGTTCTTCGTCTGTTGTATAAGCAAGCGAAATATTTGAAAGATCAGAAAACTCAGCTAATTCACCGAAATCTTGGTCGTAGTAGTCGGCAATATGCTGTTTTGCAATATCCAAATCAGACAGTTCTGTAGACTGTGCTTTGTCAGCAAGATAGGCTTCTGCTGTTGCAATTGCAGGCGATTCCGGAAGATCAATTTCTTCAGCTGATACCAGTTCCTCACGCTGTGCAATTTGCAAGTCAAACTCCTGTTTGGCAGATAAAAGCAAATCAAGTTGTCTGCCGTTATCAAGAAATTGGCTGCTATCGCTCTGGTCGAGATAACCAATCAGCAGATCGTTCATTGTACCAAGCTGTGTAATGTCATAATCCTTAGAAACATAGTTTTCAATGACATTTGTCATGTTGTTCCGTGCTGCAATTTCAATAGAGGAAGAAAGAGCCTGTATCTGCTGATTATCAAGCCCCATATTCTGCAAGTTTTCAAGAATCTGATTTTCACAGATCGTTTGACGGAGAATTGCCTGAAAATGCGGTGCATTCTCTTTTTCTGTGGTAAACATAACCTTGCCGTCACGAATTAGTCCTGAAAATTCTGCACCACGCTCGTAAAGCTTCGGTTCAATCTTATGATACTTGTCAGGTGTCAAGGGCGAAATCATAAACTGTCGGTTTCGGATTTCTCTGTATGGTCTGTTACCGATGATTTCTTGTGAAGCCTGTCGGCTATTCTGAATCATTGGTTTTCTCATAACCTTTACAGCATCCTGAATCGCACTTATCTGAGAAATATCAGCCTGAGATACAGTCATTACCCCTTTGCCGCTGGGATAGATTCTTGCTGAAAACGAAATGTTCACTTTATTTGCCAGTTCTGCCATTTTGAGAATGGTTTCTCTGTCCTCGCTGATATAGGATTTCTGAGGAATATATTTGTAGTCTGTATTGCCGATAATATTTTTATCCTGCGGAATATGTTCTTTGCCCGACTTCTGCAATCTGCAAAGGGATTCATCAAGACCTGTAACATTCTTGAAATGGTCAATTTCAGAACTGTTTACCGCAATCATCGTGTTGCTGCCATCGCTGTATGCACAGTAATTCAGCCCCGATTTATCAAGTGCCTGCTGTATCTGCTGAAATGTATCTTCACGCATGACTGCAACGGTTTTATCTCTGTTATCCGTTGCTTCCTGCCAATAAGGATTGCCGTATCGCTTCATTTTGTTCATTCTCCCTTGTAATATGTCATTCCAATCTTTTGCTTCATTTGGTGTTACTCTTTTCATGGCAGGATACTGAGCAATCAGTTTTTCGGCAAACTCGTTTCCTGCCTTATCGTTATCGGTGCAGAGATAGATGTTTTCAGGTGATATTGCATATCGTTTCATCGTTTCCGTGACAACAGAGGGCTTTACACCTGCCATGGAAACCAACCTGTAATCACTTTGTTCAGAGTGCAGATCGGCAAATGAGATTGCATCAATCGCACTCTCGAAAAAATAGGTATTGGCAGGTTCTCCGCTGACTATTTCAAAGCCATAACCGTCTGCTGTGCCTTTGTCAAAGGATTTGAACCGTACACTTACTGACGTACCGACCTTTTCCGCACCGACCAGTAAGCCATTCTCATCAAAAATTTTGAATACTGCATTGCCTGTTTTTTCTTCCTGTGATAATCTTCCCTCAACAGCCAATTTTTCAAGAGATGCGATAGATAATCCACGAACATGGTGCAGATAGTGCATGGCTCTGGATAAATCTTTGCTCTCGTGCAGTGTGATCTCACGATTTTTGGGCGGTTCTGCTTTTGAAATACTGTGGGAGTGAAACGGGATTGCTTTTTCATTGCTGAGTAACTCCACCGCAGAAATAAAATCAAGTCCCATAAATTCCTGTACAAACTGTATGTTGTTACCGCCCTTGTTTTCAGAGAAGCGAAACCACTTTCCAACTTCACCGGCTTCGTTATTTTTGATATGCAGGCTGTCATGTTCTTGCAGAATATACTCTCTGCCAACCTGTTTTAAGGAGAATCCCTGACTTCTCAGAAAATCAGGAAGATTGACAAGATTGGCACGTTCGATCTGTTCCGGCGTAACTCGCATCAAAGTTCCTGCCCTTTGCTTTTAGATCCCCCTTGCTTCGGACTTTCTGCCTTCACTTCCTGAGCAAGCTTTTTCATCTTCTTTCGGCTGAAATAAGCCGGTGCTTCTGATTTTCTTACGGTTACGGCAGATTTGTCACCATCTAATCTTGCAGAGTAGGAAATGCCGTCCTTTTCAAGCTTTTGCATGGTTTCCTGTGCCTCTTTTTCCGACATTGGCTGAATTGCTCTGTCCTCTCTGGGAATCTGTCGGAACACTTCGGGATTTACAAGACGAACGTGTGTATCCTTCGCTTTTTCCTCCGCAGCGTGGAAAGCACTCTCATTTTTCTTGGAAACGGTAATGGTAACACCCTTATCGGTTTCCACCGCCGAAAAAGGAATCTTCTGCTTTTCCAATTCTGTCATTATGATTGCACCCACCTTTGCCGGTTCATTCGTGATCACTCTGTCCTCCGGTGGAATTTGCCTGTAATAGTTGGGATTGATCTTTCGGATTCCCGAACGGGTTTTCTGCGGTTCTTTCTTTTCCGGTGTTGGCTTCTCTGCTTGTTTCTCCACCTGTTTTTCCGGCTGTGCCTGCATGACCGTTTTCGCAAACAGGTTAATCAGTCCGGCATGGGAACTGAGAAAGAGCTTTCTTTTCGTATAGAGTTCCGGTACGTCCTGAAGTGTATCTTTAGCAAAATCTTTGACTTCCTTAGAAATTCTGCCGTCTGATGTCCCTTGCAGAACATTTGCAAGCACAAAGGCGATACGATCGTCAGAAAATTTTTCACGCACATCACGAAGTGCCTGTTCGGAATTCAGGGTATATCGCTCGTAATCATAATTCTGGGAAAGTGCCTGTGAGATTTCCTTTGCACATTCCATATTAGCCTTTGCCGATTCTCGGAAGGATTGCAGTGTGGCATCATCACAAGTGCTAAAATCAATTTCTTCCAGAAATAACGGCACATCGGGACGTTCTTCCTTTTTGCCGTTGTTGATGATGCCGTCGATCATATTGAAGTCATCTTCCATAGACATTTCCGCATTGCGAAGATATTCCGATGAATCCAATGCCACCGTTTCTACCGGCTTGTCCATATCGAAAATCTCACCGCCTGCAAAAAAGTCTGTTTTTTCAATTTCACTTTCCGTTTTTGCAATGGTCTTGTCCACTGTATGGTCGTCTGCTTCCTGAAACTTCGGAGCAGTTTCCAGTCTGTGTATTTTGGCTTCAATTGAGGAAATAGAGGACTTTACCGCTTCGATTTTCTGACTCAGCTTGTATTTCTCCGCCATGGAATCGCTCTTTTCATACTGTTCCGACAGCTTTGCAAGCTTGCTTTTCGCAGTATTCCGGTCGATATTCAGTAAATTCTTTGTGCTGTTACGCAGACCATCCATAGATTCACGGAAAAGTTCTCTGCGTTTCTGCGGATCAGGTGTCAGGAATGATTTGATTACATTGCTGAAATTTCGGAGTTTTTCCGCTTTCAGCTGTACCACAGCAATGCGGCTGTCCAGTTTTGAAATTTTCTCTTGATTTTGCTTTATGCCGTTTTCCAGCTTTGGAATCTGCCTTTCCTGAATTGTCTTGATCTTGTCTGCATTGGCATCTATGATTTTCTGTGCAATTTTCGGCAGCTTTCCATTTTCAATCAGTTCACCAAGCATGGCGTTGGTGGCTTCCAGTTTCGCAACTTTTTCTTCGAGAACAGCGATCTTGTTTTCTGCCTTGCTGATTTTATCCTGCACTTCCGCCTTGTGTTCCTGTAAATTGTCCAGCTTGTCCATGTGATCGTCATAAGCGGCATTGAAAAGGGGCAGAAGCGTTTCACTTTGATGTGCAGATTCTTCAACCTCCGACTGCTGTCTGACTTCTTCATTTTCCTGTATCGGCATTTACGTCACCTCTCAAAGCGTTTCATAGCCGTCAAATGGATTCTGATAGTATCCGTTCTGGTAACTGCTGCGGCTATTCTGCGGATATGGACTTCTGTTGTAGTTTGCAGAATTTCTGTTCTGGTAACCGTTATTTTGTGCGTTACTCTTTTGCGGATTTGCCTTGCTGCCTGTAAAATAGAAGTTGGTCACATAGACATCGGTCGTATAGTGCTTATTGCCATTCCTGTCCGTGAAATTACCGGTTTTGATGCTGCCGTGAACTGCAAACACATCACCCTTATGAAAGAATTTTCCGATGTTCTCAGCGGTCTTGCCCCAGGCAACGCATCGGATAAAGTCTGCCGTCTTGTTGCCATTTGCATATCGGTCTACCGCAAGGCTGAAATTTGTGCAGACATTTCCGTTCTGCGTTCTTTTCAGTTCTATTTCACCGCAAAGCCTGCCCATTAAAGTTACATGATTCATCTTATTCGCTCCATTTCCATATTTCTAAAGTGTGTTTTCTTCTCAGTCGGTTCTTCTCTTTGCACCTGCTTTTCATTCTCTTTCGGTTCATTCTGCAAAAGAATATCCTGTTCCAGAATTTCTCTGATGTTTGCATTATCGCTGTGCCAGCAGTTGACATACGTCTGTGCAAGGATCAGCTGAACATCGATAGGCTTGCTTTCCAGCTGTGACGCCGTCACGCCCAGCACATCAGCAATTTCCGGCAACAGCAATCTTGCATAATGCTGACTTTCCGGTTCAGAGAGAAAGAGCAGCATTTCCTCTGTATACGGCTTCATCGCTCATTGACCATTCTGGCAAGTTCGTTCTTATCCGTACCGATCGCATATTCATACATGAGATTCAGTTTTTCATTTTCAGAAAGCTGCATCAGACTGCTGATCTCCATGCCTGTATTTTCCGCAATTTCGTGCATACCGAGAATGAGTGTTCCTTTTCGCCACAACCTTTCGATTCCTTCATACTGCTTATGTGCCGAAAGTTCGTCACTTGCTTCATAGCTTTTCATGGCATCGCATATTTCAGCCTGTATTTCTTCCGGAAATGAATAGAGGCTGTCAGTGAGAACGCCGAGAACATCTGCCGCTTTTCTTAAAGTTTCCATATTCATGATGATTCCTTTCTTGTTGCCCAGTTGTAATACGTCTTGCCGTTAAACGCATTTTCCGCTACCTTTGGAATTACAATAGTCTTTCTGCCGCTTTTGATATATGACGTTTCTTTCCCGGAAAGCAGAGATTTCAACTGTCCCTCTGAAAGTCCCACGCCATATACTTTGGTAAGATTCATTCCGCATCGTGCGGAACAGTACCAGCCATACTTGCCCTTGATGACAGGCTTGCTGCACTTTGGACAATTCCCGATACTCGGCTGATTTTCACCAAAAGACACGGAATCATCAACAGAACCGTATTTACTTACAAGCTCCGTCACAAATCGATTGATTTCATTCATGAAGCTGTCCGCAGAAAGACTGCCGTGTTCCACTTCAAGCAGCTTATTTTCCCAGTCGGCAGTCAGTTGTGCGGATTTGACTTCATCGGGCATGACATGGATCAGATTTCTGCCCTTGTCAGTAGAAATGATTTTCTTGCCGTCACGCTGAATATATCCGTGCTTTACAAGATTCTCAATGGTGTTGGCTCTGGTGGCAGGTGTGCCAAGTCCCTTTTTCTCTGCATTTTCATCAAATTCTTCTGCCCCTGCGTGCTCCATGGCGGAAAGAAGCGTATCTTCGGTAAATGCTTTTGGCGGAGATGTAAAGTGCTCTGATTTTGCTGCCTTTGCCATAAAAGTCATGCTCCTTTCCAAATCAGGCAGACTCTTTTCGTCCGATTTTTCCGCTTCTCCGATTTTGCCGTCTAACGCTTTCCAACCGGATTCCAGAACTGTTCTGCCGGTTGCAGTAAATGCTGTGTTTTCACATTCGAGTGTCACTTTTACAACACCATACTGATATGCAGAAGCTGAAGCACAAAGCAGACGGAGTGCAACGAGTTTCAGGATATTCTGTTCACCCGCTGCAAGTGCCGAAATGTCACATTTCACGCCGCTTTCCGTTGGAATAATTGCATGATGTCCTGTGACTTTGCGGTTATTGATGACTGCCCTGAGATTCGGTTCTGCAACACTTCCAAACCCAAAACGTTCGCTGATTGCAGGAATGAGAGCATAGGCGGTCTGTTCCATATCATCGGATAAGTACTGAGAATCGGTACGGGGATAGGTGACCAGCTTTTTCTCATAGAGGGACTGCATATAGTCGAGTGTCTGCTGTGCCGTGTAACCGAACTTTTTGTTTGCTTCACGCTGTAAGGAGGTCAGGTCAAAAAGTTTCGGAGCGGATATGCTTCTGACCTCTTTCTTCACATCTGTTACCGTTACCGTTTTGCCATTGCAGGAAGAAACCAGCCTATCAGCTGTATTCTCATCATCAATCCTTGCACTGGCTGCCTTGAAACCAATATCCAGATCTACCGTGAAATACTTTTGCTTGACGAAGTTTGCGATATCCGCATCACGTTTCACGATCATGGCAAGTGTCGGTGTCTGCACTCTGCCTGTATTCAGGTGGGCGTTGTATCGCACTGAAAATAGCCTCGAACCATTCATGCCGACCAGCCAGTCCGCCTTTGCACGGCAGAAGCCTGCCTGATAGAGATTGTCATATGCAGAACTGTTTTTCAGCTTATGGAAACCGTCCCTGATTGCCGATTCTTCCAGTGAGGAGATCCAAAGCCTTTTCACAGGCTTTTGACACTTTACAAGATTGTATACATATCGAAAAATACATTCGCCCTCACGGTCAGCATCGGTTGCACAGATAATTTCCGTGATGTTTCTGTCATTCATAAGCTGCTTCAATACTTTGAACTGATCCTTAGAACTTTCAGAAATCTTAAATTTCCATTCTTCCGGAATCATGGGAAGCTGTGCAAAACTCCATTTTGCCGCCCAATTTTCAGAATACTCGTCTGGAAACTGCAATCCGACCAGATGACCAAAACACCAGCTGACAACATAGCCGTTTCCCTCTAAGCAGCCGTTTTTCTTGGTGTTTGCACCGAGGACCTTTGCGAATTCTCGGCTGACCGAAGGCTTTTCGCCGATTACCAGAATACTCATACGAAATCATCTCCTATCTCATCGCTGTCACGAAGTGCCTTGTTGTATCCCTTTCCATAACCTTTGCGGTAAAAAATTGTTCCTGCAATTATGGCGGCTCCTGCCGTTGCAACTGCACCGATTATTTTGCAAATCCTGTTCATGTAAATTCATCCTTTCAATATTTGATTGGAGTACCGTAATTGATCTTTTTGATACTCTGAATGTTGTCAAAATTCAAACCATACCAGTTGTATGAGCCGTAGTTTCCTGTGAAAGAAACGCAGTCCGGCAAATATCCATCGGCATGGATAAACTCCACGATGCACTTGCCGTCACCGCCGAACGGGTGATACCAACGATCGCCTTTGCTGTCACAGATCTTTACAGTAAACTGTGTTCCATTTTCCAGCGTTATAAGAAACCGGTCACCGCAGTAGCCGAAGAAAGTTCCCATGGCACAGCAGTAATCGCCGTATTCATCACGCATGATACCTGTATTGGTAACAGGATCAGGAACAGCACCCTGAATTGCCGAATAGGACGGGTCTCTGGTCAGACCGCTTGCTCTTTCATAGGCAAAACAATTTGTCCAGCCATCTATGTAGTCAAATTCCTCAATCACTTCTACCGCTTCGGTTTTCTGCACCGCAGATGCAAGAATTTCTCCATTCTCATCAGAAAGCTCAAATGTATATTCCGAATTTTCACGAAGTCCTGTCACATAACAAAGGGTATTAGATTTGAACTCAAAATAGATGTTGTCCACATAGTCATCATTCACATTCTGTATTGCGGTTACGGTATATTCCGTATCTGCATCACCGCTCCATTCCAGCTTGATGCAGGATACGGAAATGGTCGCTGCCGTCAGCGTAAAAGCATCTATTTGTTTATTTTCCGCATAGGCTGACGTTGTTGATTCTGCAGGTTTTGTACTTGTAGTAGTTGAACTTGGAACGGAATCCACCGGCATTGCAGATGTAATCTGTGTTGTTGCAGGAACGGCAATATCCTGTTTCTGTACATTCTGATTCAGATCATAATGAACGCTTCCCAATACCACAAAGAAACTTGTGCCGATAGAGATCAGTTTGCCGGTTAATATCGTACTAATCGGCATTTCGTTCACCTCTGTTGATTTGAATCACTGCCATTGTGAAAACGCCGATGCTTCCACCGATAATAAGACCTAATAGAAATTTAAGCATTCATATTCTCCTTTGCTTTCTGTTTCATCATTTTCTGAAACGCTCGGTATTTGCGAGTATACGCATAAGAATCTCCGAATATATTCTGTGCTGCGGTGTACAGTTTTGGTTCATGTTTTCGGATGATCTCCAGTTCTTCTGTCACTCTGGGATTGTATGGACAGCCGACACAGCCCGTGCGTTTCAGTCCATATTCGGTATAACATCGGGAGTGACGTATCTCATAGAACTCCTCATATGCTCTCTTGTCGCTGTCCGTGTACCAGAATACCGGGCGATAGGAGTTGCAGCCTTTGGATTTGCTTTCGGAAAAACACGTCTTGTAGCTGGCAGAGCGAATTCCGCCCTCTGCCTTTCGCACACCGATAATTTCAAGGTCTGCATCGTATTTTTGAATCAGAAGCTTTGCAGGCTTTTTCTTGGCATACTCACAGCATTTGTTAGAGATTTTGAAATCCGGCGGATTTGCCATCATAAACTCTTTCAGCCACCTGTTTCTGCCAATAGAGAAGCGGCTCATTTTTACAACACCGTTTTCCGGGGAGTAATAGGCATTGCACCACCATTGCAGGGCAATCTTGCAGTTCGGATATTGCTCCAACAATTCCGGCAAGGGTTTGTCCTCCCATTGGAATCCATGCTGCTGTAACCGCATGATCTGTTCGCTGACGTATTTGGAGAGAAAGGGCTGACCGTATTCCTTACAGCAGACTGGAATTGGCTTGCAAGCCTTGATACGTTCGATTTCGATACCATACTTCTTTTCCAGATCGTCGAGGTGTTCTTTTGTAGCACGGTATTCCAGTCCGGTATCAATCCAGAAGTAGCGGACTTTCTTTTTTTCATCGACATTCTGTATCACGTCAAGGACAATATCGCTGTCACTGCCTCCGCTGATACTGCAAAGCGGTGTATGGGAACGGGAAAGAACGCTGACTGCCTTTGCATAACCGTCAATAATGGCAAAATTCTTGGTATCCAGAGAAGATGCAAACGCCTCAGACATTTTTCAATCCTCCCAAGATATGTGCAATCACGTCTACTGTCCAGCCGTTGCCGATACACTTGTACCGCTGTGTATTGCTGATTCCTGCGGTGTAGTTGTCAGGCAATGTTTGTAAACGTTCTGCTTCCACAGGTGTCAATTTACGGATCACATAATCACCGTCCGGCAGGTCTATCTTGTAAAGTCCGGTTTTCGCACCCATTCCGCCGCCGTTTGCCGTCATTGTGACCGATTTGCCGCAAACAGAATAAATTCGCTGTCCTTGTCCGCCGTTGCCAATCTGACCAATGCGAATGGGAACGGCGATCTTCTGACGGCTTTTCTCTGCTTTGTAAACCGGAAAAAGGTTAGTCCCAGCCTTGTAGTAAGTTGCAGGAATGGTATGGGATTTGCCGTTTACCGTTTCCACAGGGACAGCTACCATAGTACGCTGCTTTCGTTCCAAAGTGTTATGAAAAGCGGCACCCTGATAGCTGGCTGTGACACAGTGGCTTTTATTCTGCCAAGAAATGCCGTTTTCCAGTACATCCTGTAGCAGAATGCCTTTGTCCACAGGCTGTGTAACATGAGGAATATTCGTCCAGTAACATCGTTTACGGTGCTGTCCGGAAACAAGTGCAGAATTGATCACGATCGGTTCAACACCGAGATGTTTTGAAATTTCGTCCTTGATGTTTTGATGAATGGAGTGGTTATTCTCATAGAGAAAATATCGGCACTCCGATTCCTGTAAGGCTCTCACATATTCACTGAAAAGCTTGAAGCCTTCACCGTTGCTTGTGGTTTCTCTGTCTTGCTTTGCGATAGACCAGTATGTACAGGGTGAACCACCCAAAAGCAGATCATATCCCTTGAATTTTCTGAAATCTCCATCAAACACATTTCCGTGATGAATGATTTCAGGATAATTTTTGCTTGAAACTGTTACAGCGTACTTGTCGATCTCAAAGGCATCATAAGCTTCCACGGGAATGCCTGCACGTTCCAGTGCCACCATGCCGCAGGAGATGCCGTCAAAAAGGCTCAGTACTCTCATGTTTCCTCATCCTCATCGGTCACACTGCCGTAGTCATCATCGTAATCCTCCTCGAAATCCTCAGCACCGGTATTTTTCTTCTTGCCGAATTTGCCCTTTTTCAACACAAGAACAACACCGCCGATCACAGCCAGTACACCGACTCCAACAAGAATGAGTGCATTGCTGTTCATAGATGACGGCTGTTTGGTGGTAGATTTTTCTTCTGCACGCTCTGTTTCACCGGTGGTTTCTTCCACACGGGCAGAAACATCAGCCGTCATACTGCCATTGGTGGCTGCATCGGCATATTTCTTTGCCTGTTCCGCAGGATCTTTTTCTTCTTCTCCCTCGTTGCCTGCGTAGAGCAGAGAATACAAATCGAAATCGTCTACCTTGTTCAGAAAGAATACATTGTCCTCATCACCCTCCGCAGAATAGTTGATGAGGATGTAGAACACATCGCCGTCTTTGGTAGTGACGGCAATAAACTGCATTTCTTCGCTGTCATAGATGATCTTCTCGTGCTTAATGAGCGTAGCGTTGCCGTCTGTGTCATAATTCTCATCTGCATAATAGTCATGTCCTGCGTTATCAGTTTCATCATCGCTGTTTTCCATTGCTGCCTTGTTGTGCTGAATCTCATCAACCAACTTCTGCATATCTTCTTCACCGAGTTCCATGTTCGATACCGAATTATCTGTAGCTGCGACAGCAGATGTTGTTGTATCTGCTTCTTCTGCAAGTACAGGAATGGCATTTCCTATACTTGCCAAGGTCAAAGCCATTGCAGAAAATACTGCCGCAACCGATTTTTTAGTGTTCCACATTTTTTCTATCCTCCATCACGATCTTTTGTTCATGCACCACGGAAGAAGAAGCAGTCAGCTTCGCAATAATCTCCTCCGTGGTCATGCCGTTGTCATGCAAAAACTTTTTGAGTGCTTCCACTTCAAGCATTTCTCGCTTGGCTTTCAGTTCCTCAAGAAGTTGCTTGTCCTGATTGATCTTTTCTTCAAGCTTCGGAATTTTCTTGTTGAGAGCATCCAAAGCGGTTTCTTTTCTTGTCATTTTCATGCTCCTTAGTAGAGTACCAGTCTTGGGTCAATGTAGTCCCAGCCGTAACCGTCCGTGTCAATCTCAATATGGAAATTGACATTCGTATTGGTTGTTTGTGCAAACATTTCGCCCTCATGGATCGTATCACCCTCCGAATAGCCATTCAAAAGAACAGCATTGGCGATCGTCACTTCTGTATCTCGCTTTGTTCCGCCGGAACCGTCATACCAATACTGCACATCATCTTTTCGCAGGGTGATCTTGTGATTCGCCGTGTCCACGTCCTTGATCTTGCAGTCAAATGGTGCATAGAGCCTTGTACCTGTATTGCAGTAATACTTGATGCCCTGATACAGACCATTATTTGTCCGGTTCCATTCCCACATATCGTAGCCAAACGCCTGTTTGACCAAATAATTCCGAATGGTATCACCGGAAAGCATATTGCGAAGTGTCTGATGATTTCCATAGAGCGTTTCCGAACCGCTTTCCTGACCTGCAAGAAGCTTGTAGTATTCCAGCCGTTCTTCCTTATGGGATTGACTTTTCAGCTTATCTTCGATCACCTGATCAAAGCTTTTCTTCTGCCTGACGTTGTAATAGAGATTGCACTCCGTTTTCCAGTAGTACTTTTCGTAATAGCCGTACATACAGGCATCATGGATGGTGTCATTCCAGATATGCGTATCGGCGGGCGAAACCAGAAACCAGGCATCATTCCCATTCCAGCCCCAGAAAGAACGGTCGTACCGGGTGTCGCCCTTCATGAAGAAAAATTTCTGTGCATCGTTGTCGATGAAGTAAAACGGTTCTTTTATGCCGGAATAATAGCGGTGATCCATGATCATGAAGCCGGTCAGAGCATAGTCATCGTTCGGATTCAGCACCCGGTAGTCCGCATTGATGCAGACATAGCCCTCACTGTCAAAGTACTTGCTCAGTTCAGACGTATAGGCAATGGGCTTGAAACGATATTTGTATGGTCTGTCGCTGTAGACAAAGGCATCTTTTTCGGCTCTGTAATACGTACCGGTTTCCGCACTTCCGCCGCCCCAGTAGTTGTAGTTGGAAAGTTCCTCCCAGCGGGATTTATTGTCATACCAGTAGATAAACGCATATTCTGCATTGAATATTTCTGTCAGCAGATTCTCTGTGTCACCGCCATAGCTCCAATACTTGATGTCGCCGTTGCTGTCTGTATCAAAGTCATAGTAATAGGCACACAGGAACGACCACAGCTTGTACACGTCAAAATCATAGACCGGATCCCAGTCATAAACGGAAGAACGTCCCCAGTACCAATTGTCGGGATCGTCTTTCAGATTACGCTTGTTTGCTCCGAAAGCGGCAAGACCGTTTTTCCAGTCTGTATCACTGCTGACTTTCAGAATCTTCTCATTCATGTCGTAGGCAAGTTTTGTGTAATATTTTTCTGCTTCCGACAAGTCGTAGTCCTGAGCCGCATATGTGCCAAGGACAAAACCCGAACCGCTTAAAATGCCGGAAAAGATCATGAGAATGAATGCCAGCACCAGAGCGATAATGAGAATCGGGACAAGGCAGGCGAGCAGAACGGCTCTTGCTTCCTTGTTGTAGATGTTCTTGATAAATTGAAAAGCCTGTCTGAGTGCATTTTTCAGTCTGTCCACAAAGGAATTTTTGGTCTGCTTTTTCGGCTTTTTTCTGCGTTTTACCTGTTCACCCTTGCTTTTCAGCTTGTCCTCACGCTTTTGCAGACGTTGACGGTTGTCCGATTGCTTCTTTTTCAGTTTCTCTTTCTTTTTCTGATTCCGTTCTTTCAGGTGATGCGGCTGTATTTTTTCCACAGCTTTCTCCACGCCATGCCGTTTGATAGCTTCCACAGCAGAGAGAAAGTCGTTGTTTTCATCGGCATGGACTGCTTTCTGCCAGCCGCTTGCTGCAAGCCGTTTGCCCGTGTAGTTGGCAGGCTTTAAGACCAGCGGTGCAGGACGGCTTAAATCAGCAATTCGCCGCTGCTTTTTGAGTGTCTTTGCCTGAAACTGCTTTTCCTTTTTCAATTTCTGAGATGCAGTTCTGATTGTTTTGGATTCGATCTGGAACTGCTTTTTTCGCCTTTGGAATCGCAGTACGGCAACATTTTTGCTGAACGGATCAGATAATTGTTTTTTCTTGAAATGCTTGAATGATTTCTTACATTCTCCGAATATTTGCTTTTTCTCTTTCAGTTCCTTGCGTGACTTCGCAAGCTTCGGCTGATACTGTCCGCCCTTGAAAAGCTTATATTCCGCTTTTTGCAGGCGGTAACGTGTCTTTTCCAGTCTGAACTGCTTTTTCTGCTTGAAATGCCTGCGAGTTCCTGTCACAGCATCTTTGGCGATGACAAGGGTCGCAATTGTGCCGCGATGCATATCGTCAACCGCTTCCTGCCGATACTTCTGTTTCAGCTTGTATCGAACATCACGCTGAACTGCATTGCCGGTTTTCAAAGCAATTGTTTCCGCACCAAGTGCCGAACCCTCAGCGGTATGCCATGCCGTATGGGCAATGCGGTTGATCAGTTGTGCCGATCGTTTCAGGACTTTTCCACGGAATGTTTTCGGCTTTAAGCTGTCAAGAGATTTCGTGATGGACGGTTTATCGCCTGTAAACCTCGTTTTGAGATTCACTGCTCTGTGAATCAGACCATGTCCGGTATATCGGCTGCTTTTTTCTCCACGTCGGATACGGGCAGTTGTTTTGAATTTGCCGTTTTTACGCTGCTTGCGAACAAACTGCACCTGAAACTGCTTTTGCGATCTGCTGTATTTCCGGAGTTTCTTTTCAGCCTTTGCCAGCTGATGATGTGTTATTTGTAAATTTGCCATCGCACATCGCTCCTGCCTATTTCAGCTGCTGTTCCAACGGTTTTGTGGTAAGCAGGCTGTACATCACGGTATCGGTCGGGAAATGATCCGTAAACGGCAGAATGATCTTATCATAGCGAATCAGACCTTCACCGGGTCCGCTGTTGGTGACAAACTCCATTTGCTGCGGACTGATGTGCAGCTTTTCCGCCAGAATATCACGGTCACCGGCTGCCTGATTCAGCATATATACAAAGTCTGAGTTGTCGAAGATGTTTTCCACCTCGGCACTGGACAGCAAATCCTTGACATTCTGTGTAATGCCGGTCGGAACGCCACCCCATTTACGGAATCGCTTCCAGATTTCAGCGGAATATTTTGCCGTCTGTTCTTCCTTTAACAGAAGATGAAATTCATCGATGTAGTAGCGTGTAACTTTTCGTTCCGCACGGTTGCGTGTCACTCTGTTCCACACGGTATCCTGAACGATCAGCATACCCACCTTTTTCAGCTGATTGCCCAGTTCCTTGATGTCAAAGCAGATGATACGATTCTTCAAGTTAATATTCGTTCTGTGGTTGAACAGATTTTGCGAGCCGTTGACATACATTTCAAGAGAGTTTGCTACACGAAGTGCAATTTCTCCCTCTTTGACAAGAGCATTGTGCAGATCGGACAGAATCGGCATTTTTTCTCTGGACGGTTGATTTCGAAAAAAATCCATGTAGATAGCACGAACACATCGGTCAATGACAGAACGTTCCTCCGCAGTCAGTCCATACTTGCCGCCCACAATGATCTCACAAAGAGAAATGATAAAATCCGACTTTGTGGAGATCGGGTTCTCATCCATGTTGTTTTCAAAGTTAATGTCCATCGGGTTGATATACTGTTCTGAGCTGCTTGCAATTCGGATCAGCTGTCCATGCAGATGCTGTACCAACGGGAAATATTCGCCTTCAGGGTCGCAGATGATAATGTCATCAGTTGTTTTCAGAAAGCTGTCTAAGATCTCTCTTTTTACGCTGAATGACTTACCGGAACCCGGTGTGCCTAAAATCAGCCCGTTCGGATTTTTAAGTCTGCTTCTGTTTGCCATGATCATGTTGCCGGAAACGGTGTTCAAACCGTAGTATGTGCCACCGACCTGAAAGAGTTCCTGTGTGGTGAACGGAACAAATATCGCAATTCCCGATGTGTGCATCTCACGGGAAACCTGTATCTTATTGATACCCAGCGGCAGAGAAGAAGAAAGATAATCTTCCTGCAAGTAGTCACAGGGCATCAGGGTACAGTTGTTCTTCTGACAGATTCTTTTGAGTAACTCTAACTGCAATCCCAGGTCTTTCTTATTTCTTGCATAGTTTCGTATCGTAATGGAGATATGAAACAAGCGTTCATTCTTGCTGTTGAGGTCATCCAGCAGCTTTTCCAGATCCGTAATGTACATTTTGATTGCCGGAGGAAGAATATCAGGATCGTAGCCTGCTTTGGAAGCTTTTTTCTGTTCGTCAATTTTCATAGACTCCACAGCAGTCAGCTTTGTCTTGACAAATTTAAGTGCCGTGATCTGATCCAGCGGTGTAACGTGCAGATTGACACAGAAAAGGTGCTGTAATTCGAGAAAATCGGAAAGAATCGTATCCGGCAGTTCTCCTGCAAGAATGTTCATTCCATTGATCGCACCGAAAGAAGCACCAATCTCAAAGTTTGCCTTATTGAATTTCATACTGGACGGAGCAATGAAGTCTTTCGTATTCCAGCCTGCTTTCAGCATTTCGTTCCAGTCAAAGACAAAAGGGGCACTCTGAAATGGGTTCAGGCTGTAATAGAGTGTTTCCAGTCTTTCTTTTCCGCTGAGTGCCTTGGCTTCCACATTGAAGCCCTTGAACATCTTGATGATTTCTGTCTGGATATTCAGAAGTTTTGGCTTTGCCTGTTTATAAGAATTAGCCTCAATGGTGAAAGTCAAAAACTTTCTGCATGACTGTCCATTTTTGCCCGACAACAGTTTTGATGTCAGCATTTCGGAGTATTCTGCACGAATCTCGTTAAAATCGTCCTTCTGTGCAGGAATCTGAATTTGCTTGACCAGTCCGTCCTGACTTCTGTTCTGATTTTCAAAGGTGAGCTGAAATGTGACGGTATTGTCAAAGTAATTGATCAGATCGCAGTACTTTGAGAAAATGCCGTTTTGTTCCTCAAATTCAGCAAGCTGATAATTGGTATCAAAGAACTGAATGGTCTTTGAAAATCTATGGTCATCGATCTGGCATACGCCGTCTTTGAACATCTGCGTATAGCCGATCGTATTCTGTGTGGACGAAATATCGTCCTTATATTTCTTGATCTCGTGCATTCGTGCCAGAATGACTGCCTTATCATTTTTGTCAATGTTAGAAATTGGCTTTTCAGCGGCAACTTTTGCTCCTGACCTGAGATCTGTTTTCTTCTTATTTTTCAAGCCTACTTGCTCCTTTCTATCTTGTCCAAAAGCTTTTTCAGCTTGGTATATTCTATCTGTCTTTCGATACATTCGTATAGATTGACCGTTCTGTAAGTTCGCTTTCTCGGTCTTTTGAAATAGCGGAACATATTTTTGATGGTCTGCTCGAAAAAGATCCCGTTTTTCTTATACAGTCCGCAGATGAGGGCAGGTGCGGCTACCGCACCCATGGCAAAGATCGCTCCTGAAACGCCAAGGGTACTGCGTGTCAGGAAGAAAAGCGGAATTCCCAGCACACCGCCGATTCCAAACGAAACTACCTGTCTTTTGGTCAGTCCGAACATGAACTTCTGCTTGATGTCATTCAAGTCTTTTGGTATTTGTACATAATGTGCCATTCATAACCTCCTGAAGATCAATGTGCATTGAAAATAGATTTTGAAACAGCACCTGTACGGAGTACCGTAAAGATCAGTGCCACCGTATATCCCAGAAGCATTGCCATTTGCAGAATAATACCGTCTGTACTGCTGTTCAGCGATGCAATGGCATTGGAAAACAGCGTCTTGAAGATACCAAGTGCAATGATGATAAAGAATCCTTGAAAGGATAATGCCAGAAGCTGTTTGATCCAGTTCTTTCCGATTCCTGACCATTCACCGCTATCCAGCATGGCTGCCATGGGAATCGGTGCAACGCCTAAGTACATAAAGACCTCAATGATACGGGAAGCAAGCACAATTACAATGGCAACCATCATAATCATTACACCCAAGTGAACAATCAGCGAGATAAACCAGACAGTTATCAGTTCACCAAGTCCCAGACTGTTCAGAGCCGATTTTTTGAGTGCCAAGTCGGTTGATAGAAAATCTCCTGTACCGAACAGCGTTGTAATGCCGTTGGCACAAGCGTCTGTTCCGAACGAAAACAGGGCAGATGCGATATAAAATACGTTCGATACCAAAATGACACCACATAAGGCTTTGATAATCCATTTGATAAAGATGGAATCATCAAAATCCTTAAAGTTATTTCCACGAATCACGGTCTGTATCAGATCATTGAGTAATATGATGACAAGAATGAAACCGCCGATGGGGACTACAACGTTATTGCAAAGCGTTTCAATCGTTGACCATATGGTTGTTCCGCCGCTTGCAGAACCGGAAAAACTTGCAGGATGTCCTGTCAGAAATGTGGAAATCAGACCGCCGTCTTCTGTAGTTTTGTGAAAGGTTTCTGTCATCAGATCGGATATACTGTCAAACTGCGATTTGATACCGTCCTTGAACAGATTCTCACACCATTCCTGTAAGCTGTCGATCGCATCACTTATGACGCCCATTCTCTCACCGTCCTTTCCTTATGCCGGCTGCCCACACACCACCCGCCACGCAGCCGTTAAAAAATTCGGTCAGATTAAACGGCACCTGTCATCATGCTCTGAAGAACCGGAACGAGGACGATTGCAAGGAGAATCAGTCCAAGACCAGCCATAAGCTGCTTCATGCCCTGCGATTTCGCACCGGGGTTATCGTTTCCGTAACCTTCAAGAAGGTTGACAACACCCCACACACCGACACCTGCACCGATCAGGCAGATCACGGATTTCAGTACGGTACAAGCCGTACTGATGAAAGAAGAAGTATCTACTTCACCGGTAGCAGCAAAAGCCTGTGTGGTACACATCGCCGCCATAGAGGACATTACCGTTGCAGTGAGGATTGCTTTCTTTGCGAAGCGGCTTCCTTTGGTGAGCCACTTGTGCTTTGGCTTTGTGCTTTCGACCGCAGTATCAGAAACTGCCGTCATGACATTTACATTTTCCATCGTAATTTCTCCATTCTGTATAAGTATTTATCTGTTGCTGAAAACAGGAATCAAAAAGCTCTGTCTATGATGTGGTTTTTCTTCGGTATTCGCTGCTTTCAGGAAAGATCTTCGTTTCCGTCCGTTTCATACACTTCTACTTTTGTGGTGCTTTTCAGTGTCAGATAACGTTTTTCCCGTTTTCTGACAAAGGCTGCAATGTCAAATTTCGCTTTCGGATTATCGTCCAGCAAAAGATGATAGTGCTTATGTTTTGTAATATCAAACTTATCTGAGAAGAACGGACGAACACCTCTCAGCTGTAAGATACATTTGCCGCCGTCCATGACAGCTAATTCGTCCTGTGACTTCAATTCCTTGCCAAGTTTCTGATAATTCAGCCCATAGCTTTCAGACTGACCTCTTGTGTTGGAGGTGTTAAAACTGTCAATCGTTTCTTTTCCAAGCGATTCCGAGATTTCCTTGAGAGTGGATTTTTCTTTACCGCCGAGAAACAGAGTAGTATCGCAGTTGCCCTCAATGGTATCCGCATTGTCTTTGTAAATTGCCTTTAGCTGAGATTTTGCCTGCAAGATGATGCTTGCAGAGATCTCACGGCTTCGGATCGTTGCAATCAGCTTTTCAAACTGCGGTATTTCGCCGATATTCGCAAATTCATCGAGCAAGCAGCGAACATGGTAGTTCAGCTTGCCGCCCTCTGAATTGTCCGCTTTTGTGCATAAAAGATTGAATAACTGCGAGTACATGATCGCAACCAGAAAATTGAATGTTGCATCGGTATCCGAAATGATAACAAAGAGTGCAGACAGTTCATCGCCCAGCTTGTCCAGACCGAGTTCGTCATAGCTTGTGATTTCTAAGACTTCATCAATGGCAAATGGAGCTAAGCGTGTGGAACAGGAAATAAGGATCGACTTTGCAGTTTTTCCAGAGACAAATTGTCAAGGACTTTTTCATCAAATTCAAAAAGAAGTCACAT
>ERZ838577.1744-NODE-1744-length-27634-cov-20.835056_pt1 | contig 27634 bp, 21 predicted proteins | sample MGYA00519682_ERZ838577 | MGnify/ENA primary metagenome ERZ838577 (study PRJEB31850, sample SAMEA3708838) | human gut metagenome | biome: human gut; feature: human-associated habitat; material: faeces | place: China | collected 2014 ...
ATTACACTGGTTTTTTAATTGTTAAAACAGTGTAAAGTAAATCTGTATTAAGACAGACCGTTAGCCTATCCATGCCCCGACCACACGCCAACAGGGCCGGAATATGCGGCAACCGCCGTCGGCAGACTGTTGGAAAACGCAGGCAAGGGCACCGGGCATCCGCCATGCTGCGAGCCGCGGCAAACGAAAAAATCATGGATTTTGCTTTGAACTTTCTCGCAGTTGAAGTATCTTTGCATAAGATAAGCGGCACTCGGAAGATTCAGAGCAAGCTCTATCTTCGCTCGCTGGCATTATCTTTGCATAAGATAAGCGGCACTCGGAAGATTCAGAGCAAGCTCTATCTTCGCTCGCTGGCATTATCTTTGCATAAGATAAGCGGCACCCGGGCAATTGTGGGCAAGCTCACTTGCCGCTTTCTTGCAGCATCACTGCACCGCCAAACCGGCAGTGGCGGCACCGGCAGACGCGCCAGCCGCCACGGCATGGCCGCCAAAGGCCCACTTAACACACAGCTTATGGTTTCATTTGAAAACGATTATAACAACGGGGCACACCCAAAGGTGTTGCAACGACTGGTTGAGACAAACGAAGAGCGGACACTGCCCTACGGGGCCGACCAATTCTGCGAAAGCGCAAAGGCCAAGATAATGGCAGCCTGCGACGACGAAGACGCCGTGATATTCTTCCTGACCGGGGGCACGCAGACCAACGCCACCGTCATCGACTCTTTGCTCCGCCAATACGAGGGAGTGGTAGCCGCAGACAGCGGCCACATCAATGTGCATGAGGCAGGAGCCATAGAGTTCACCGGGCACAAGGTAATAACATTGCCCGGCCACGGGGGAAAGATGAGGGCGGAAGACCTGGACAAATACCTCGAAGACTTCAACAACGACGAAAACAACGCCCATTCGGTGTTCCCGGGCCTTGTCTACATCACCTTCCCAACGGAATTGGGAACCCTCTACAGCGCTGCCGAGCTCGACGCGATATACCGCATTTGCCGCCGCAACAACATACCGCTGTATGTCGACGGGGCGCGCCTGGGCTACGGTCTGGCCGCCGACGGCAACGACATCACGCTGCCCTACCTTGCCCGCCACTGCGATGCGTTCTACATCGGGGGCACCAAGGCAGGGACACTATGCGGCGAAGCCGTGGTGTTCACGCACAGAAACGCCCCGCGCAACTTCTTTACCATACAGAAGCAACACGGGGCGCTCATGGCCAAGGCACGCCTGCTGGGCGCACAATTCGACGCCCTGTTCACCGACGGGCTTTATTTCGACATCTCGCGCCATGCCATAGACATGGCCAAGAGAATGCGCATGATGTTTGAAAAGAAAGGTTACCGCCTCTGGATCGACTCGCCCACCAACCAGCAGTTTGTGATAATAGGCAACGACGACGTTGAGCGCCTGTCGCGCGACGTGCTGTTCACCCATTGGGGAAAGGCCGGCGAAAACCACACCGTATGCCGCTTCGTGACGAGCTGGGCCACTACCGAGGCCGAGCTTGAGCAGTTGCAGTCACTGCTCTGACAGTCGGAAGCAGCGCACCGACGTGCCATCGTAGGTCTCGACGGCCAGCTCCACCGAGTCGGCACGCAACGAGGCGCAGCCTATGCTGACGTAAGTCTTCGACGAATAGTACTGCGGCACGCCTCCCTGGTCGTGGTAAAAGCGCAGGTAAGCGGTGCGAACCCCGGCCTGAGACACGCCGACGGAGTCGCACACAAGGCCCACGGTGTGCCTTGCCCCCTCCGGCCCGCCCTCGCCTACCTTTACGTAAAGCCCGATGTTGAGATACTTTCCCGACGGGCTGAGCCACACGCTCTCAAGGTCGACGGGGTCGGTGCGCACCGTGCCAAAAGCCGACGGAAGGTTTGGCCGCAGCACCGGCACCTGCACGATGCTCCTTGCCCGCACCGCCGTGCCGTCGGCATGGTCGTAATACAGTATGGCCCTGTATAGCGTGTCGGCCTTGTCGGCCCAGTCGGCGCTCAGCGGCTGCTGCATTACGAGCGTGTCGCCGCCGTCGGTGACGGCATAGTCTACGGCAGAGGCTTGCGACGTGTGCGCCTCGACAAAGTCGGCAGTGAGCAGCGAGTATTCGCCGTCGCCACTGTCGTAGCTGTCCACCTGGCAAGCAGCGAGCACGGTTGCCAGCAAAAAGAGAATAGACTTCTTAATCATAATAATGTGGAAACATTGCGGCGGCACCTTGCCTTTGGAGCGAGGTGCCGCCGCTGATGGTTCAAACTGTAGCTGCCAATGCCTCCCTGTTGTTGCGCACGGGGTTGGCATACATCCTTAGAATGCACTCGCGCAAGAACGGCTCGTCCTTGCCCTCAAGCTCAATCCTGGCCAGCTGCCCGCCCACGTAATCTTCAAACACACGGCGCTCGGCCTCGGTGAAATGCTCGCCGTAGCCCTCGCCGGGCCACAATGTGTCGGCAGCCACATAGTTGCCGGCATACAGCCTGTAGTTGCTGTGAATGGCACGGTCTATGTGCCTGGCCACAGTGTCGAACAGCTCGCCCTTAGGCATGGCCGGGTCGAGCGTGTCGAGAAATGCGTCGATGCACGTCGAGCAGTGGTAGTGTATGCGCCCCTTGCGGCCCATGATGCCCGTCTGCATGCTCATCACGTCGTCGGCCTTGGTCTTCTTCCACCCCGGCACGTCGCGCCTGAGCTGGAACTCCATGGCCTTGAGATAGTCGCACGGGTCGTATTCATACGAAATGGCCAGCGGCACGATATGCAGTTGCCGCAGCCTGTCGATGGCAGAGCCGTCGCCCCCCATGGCCATCATCTTGAGCACAGACGGCTGTGTGCGGTCGTCGCTGTCCTTGGCCCGGCCCTCGCGCTGCGCAATCCAGATGTTGTCGTGCTTGCGGGCAATCACGTAGTGCATGTAGTCGGCCATGCGCTTGCTGCTGGCAAGCATCTCCCTGAGCCCGGCGCTGCGCTCTACGATGAACGACTTGTTAAGCCTCACGAGGTCTTTTATCCACGGAGCGGCCAGCAGGTTGTCGCCTATTGCAATCTCGCAAGTGGTCCCGAAGCCAGCGTCAATCAAGAGCATGTCGAGCAACGCCGAGTCGAGCACGATGTCGCGGTGGTTGCTCACGAAGGTGTAGCGGCCGGCCCTGTCGACAGCCGAGCAGTCCATGTCGCACCCGTCGCTGGCAGTCTTGACAAGCCTCTTGAGGAAACCATAGCAGAACTTCACCTGGAAGTCGAGGCACGACTTGCACTTCCTCACTTCCCCGGCCAGCGCCTCGAAAGGCACTCCCGGCACGGCTGCGGCCAGCACAGCCCTGAACTGCCCGTCGGCCAGCAGCCTGTCGTACGCTTCAGGCAGCTCTTCGGGCTCAAACGGCCTTATGGCGTCATAGCGCCTCAACTCATCATCCATGGCAGAATAAAGTGTTTGGGCCGGCCTCCGGTGGGCAGCCGGCGCGTTGTTGGCTTAATTAAACTGGTTCTCGACAATCTCCGTGAGCACTTCGGTCATGGTCATGCCGGCGGCACGCACCTGCTGCGGTATGAAGCTCGTGGCGGTCATGCCCGGCGTGGTGTTTATTTCAAGCATGTATATCTTGTCTACCTCTTTGCCGTCCTTGCCCGGCCCGCGGCCTATGATGTAGTCTATGCGGATGATGCCGTTGCAGTGCAGTATGTCGTAGATGTGGCTTGTGAGCTCCCTCACGCGGCGCGTGGTGTCCTCGCTGAGGCGCGCCGGGGTTATCTCCTGCACCTGCCCGTTGTACTTGGCGTCGTAGTCGAAGAACTCGTTCTTCGTCACCACCTCGGTAGCGGGCAGCACCACCGACCGCTCACGCGTCTTGTAGCATCCCACCGAAATCTCCGTGCCGTTGATGCAGGCCTCGACCATCACCTCCGGGCTCTCGAGCATGGCCTTGCGTATGGCCGGTGCCAGCTGGTCCTTGTTCTTCACCTTTGATATGCCGAAGCTGCTTCCGTCGGCTGCCGGCTTCACGAAACAGGGCATGCCGATGCGTGCCTCCACCTCGTCGTCGCTCACAAGCTCCTCGTAGCCGCTGCGTATGAGCAGGCTGTCGGCCACGAGCACGCCGTAGCCGCGCAGATACTGGTTGAGCACGAACTTGTCGAAGGTCATCGCCTCGACAAGAACGCCGCTCGTGGAGTAAGGTATTCCAATCAGGTCGAAGTAGCCCTGGAGCACTCCGTTCTCTCCCGGCGTGCCGTGAATGGTTATGTATGCATAATCGAAGAGCACGGCTTTACCGTCTTTCACAAACGAGAAGTCATTGCGGTCGATGGAGGCCGTGGTGCCGTCGCCGAGGTCGACATGCCAGTCGAGGCCCTTCACGTCTACTATATATACATTGTATCGTTCCTTGTCGAAGAATGAGTAAAGCCCTTGCGCGGAGCGCATGGACACATCGTGTTCCGACGAATCGCCACCGCAAACGATGGCGATGTTTCTCTTTATTTGTTTCATCGTTATATTGTTGTTATGTCATTGTTAGCGTTCATATACCTGCGCCACCTGTCAACAAGCTGCTCCATGTCGGCGGGCAGCTCCGAGGTGAAGTCCATCTGCCGCCCTGTGCGGGGGTGGACGAAGCCCAGCGTGCGCGCGTGCAGCGCCTGGCGCGGGCACAGCTTGAAGCCGTTGGCCACAAACTGGCGGTAGCTGCCCGTGCGCTCGCCGCGCAGAATCTCGGTGCCCCCATACCGTTCGTCGCCGAATAGCGGGTGGCCCTCATGCCTCATGTGCGCCCTTATCTGGTGCGTGCGCCCTGTCTCGAGGATGCACTCCACGAGAGTGACGTAGCCGAAGCGCTCCATCACGCGCCAGTGGGTGACGGCTGCCTTGCCCACTTCGGAGCCCGGGGGGAACACGGCCATGCGCAGCCTGTCCTTGGGGTCGCGCCCGATGTTGCCCTCTATGGTGCCTGTGTCGGCGGTGAAGTTGCCCCACACGAGGGCGTTGTAGCTCCGGTGGGTGGTCTTGTTGTAGAACTGTGCGCCGAGCGATGTCTTTGCCTCGGGCGTCTTGGCCACCACCAGCAGTCCGCTGGTGTCTTTGTCGATGCGGTGTACGAGCCCCACCTGCGGGTCGTTGGGGTCGTATGAGTCGAGCCCGCGCAGATGCCAGGCCACGGCATTGACGAGCGTGCCGCTGAAATTGCCGCACCCGGGGTGCACCACCAGGCCCGCCGGCTTGTTTATCACCATGAGGTCGTCGTCTTCATACACCACGTCGAGCGGAATGTCCTCCGGCTCTATGGTGGTGTCGTAGTGCGGGCGGTCGAGCATCAGCGTCACCACCTCGCCCGGCCTGACCTTGTAGCTGCTCTTCACCGGGCGCCCGCCAACGTGGACGAAGCCCGCGTCGGCAGCTTTCTGTATGCGGTTTCGGCTTGAGTGCTGCAGTTTCTCGAAGAGGAACTTGTCGACCCTCACCGGCGCCTGCCCGCGGTCCACCTCTACGCGGAAGTGCTCGTAGAGCTGCCCCTGCTCCGCCCCGGCGTCGCCATCGGGCTCCTGTCCCGGCTCAAGGTAGTCTATCTCGTCGTCGAATGTCATTGCGCTTCCTCCTTCCCTGCCTCCGCCTGGGTGGCGATGCCGCCCTGGGCCTGCGTCTCGCCGGCCTGTTCGCCCACCACCTCAAAGTCGTCTTCGCCGCCGTAGGTCACTGTCACCTCGGCCGGGTCTACATAATTTATGTCCATCAGGCTGTCGTCATATGTGCCGCTTCCCACCATCAGCGTCAGCGGCACGTCGATGGGCACGCGGTCGCCCATGCCTACCCGCCGTCCGCGGGCCTTTATCCCGTACACCCAGTCCTTTTCGCCTGTCACCTCCTCGGGCGGCGTCAGGCGGAAGCCCATGGCCTTAAGCCGGGCCTCGGCCTCGCGCACACTGCTGTTGTCGGCTATGTCGGGTATCGTCAGCGTGGGCGTCGACTCCGAGTTGACCGTAAGGTAAACCATGCGGCCCGACTTCACGCGCGCGCCTCCTATGGGCGTCTGCAGCAGCACGCAGTCGGCGGGCATGCGCTTGTTGTAGCCGGTGTCGGCCACCGCCACCCTCAGCCCGTTGCTCTCTATCAGCGCCCGGGCCTCGTTGAAGCCCATGCCCCTGACGTTGGGCACAGGTATCTCCTCGCCGTGGTGGGTGTAGACGTCGAGGCCGTACTTCACCCCGAAGCACAGCGCCGCCGCCACCACAGCCATGGCCAATAGGTTGCCCCAGAGCCGCCTGTCGAGGAACTTGCCGAAAAACTCTTTTGACTTCATTGCTTGATATCTGTGTCATTGCCGTGACTTCACTTGCCGTTGGCCCGCACCTCACGGCCTGTGCTGCCGGCCATCAACCCGCATGAGCCTTGCCGGCGGGCCACCGGGGCCGTTGCCCCCGCCGCCTCCGTCGCTCACGGCTTGCATCATGCAAAGATAATGCTTTTGGCTCTGACAGCAAAACAATTGGCTGTTTTTGTGCCTCGGCGGCTGCCAAAAGGGCGTGGCCGGGCTGTGCGGGAGCGCCCCGGTGGCCGGCATAGCCGCCGCGGGCAGCCCCACGGGTAGTGGCCGCAGCCTTACGCCGGGCCGGATTGGGGCATGCGATGTTGGAAACAAATATTGACAAATGGGCACTGCGGCCACCCGCCGTTGCCAAATGGCCCGTATTGGCTTGCAAAACGGCCCCCGCCACGCTCCCGAACGGCCCGTTCCGGCGGGCCAAACGGCAGCCGCCGGCAAGCCCCTGGCGGCAAGGGGGTTGGCCGCCAACAAAAAAAACGCGACACAAAGGGGACACCCGACAAACATAGGGGGCTTTTTAGGAGTTAGGGAGTTAGGGAGTAAAGGAGTTAAGACAATAGTATTCGACAGTCTTCCTGCAACACCTTACCAATGCTCCCAGAGATTCCATGTTTCCAAAACTATTGTCTGTACTCCTGTCTCCTGCCTCCCGTCTACAAAATAAACCCCAAAAACTATTGTCTTAACTTCTTTACTCCCTAACTCCCTAACTCCCACAAAGCCACTGGATTTATCTGGCGAGCCACAAAGGCCCCGCCTGCGGCGGACGCCGGCAGGCAGGCGAGCCACCACGGATGCCCCTTGCGCCACGGCACAAAAAAGCCGAAGTGGAGCAAAGGCACACGCCCATGCTCCACTTCGGCAGCCAGCCGGAGCGGCCCCGGCTGCGGCCCACGGACTGTTATTTTCCGTGGTGCTCGTCAGAAACGGTCAGCTTCTTGCGGCCCTTGGCGCGGCGTGAAGCCAGCACGCGGCGGCCGTTCTTTGTTGACATTCTCTCGCGGAAACCGTGCTTGTTCACTCTCCTTCTGTTGTGAGGCTGAAATGTTCTTTTCATCGTCCTTATTTTTATTTATTGTTATTATTCGTACACTTTGGGGTGCAAAGGTAGTCATTTTTTTCGAACCCACAAAACTTTGGGCCTTTTTTAGCCAAAACTTTTGCCATAAGCCCGCTCTTTTGTGCCCGCGAGGTGGCGCGTGGCATCAAAAAACGCAAAAATTCCTTTGCTGTTCACTTGATTTTCAGTAACTTTGCAGCCGCTTAGGAAAGTTTAAACGAAACAGTAAAACAATAAAAACAATGATTAACTCACAGGAAATTAAGAAAGGCACCTGCATACGCCTGGACAACCAGGTGTGGGTATGCATCGACTTCCAGCACGTAAAGCCCGGCAAAGGCAACACCGTGATGCGCACCAAGCTGAAGAACGTCACCGACGGCCGTGTGCTCGACCGCACCTTCCAGGTAGGCTTCAAGCTTGAGGACGTGCGCATAGAGCGCCGCCCCTACCAGTATCTCTACGAGGATCCCACCGGCCGCATATTCATGAACCAGGAGACCTTCGAACAGATACCCATCGCCAACGACCTTGTAATAGGCAGCGAGTACATGAAAGAGGGCGACGTGGTCGAGGTTGTCACCGACACTACCGACGGTACCATACTCTACGCCGAGATGCCCGTGAAGACCAACCTGCGCGTGTCCCACAGCGAGCCCGGCATCAAGGGCGACACGGCCACCAACGCCACCAAGCCCGCCACGCTCGAGACAGGCGTCGAGATACGCGTGCCGCTGTTCATCAACGAGGGCGACCTCATACAGGTTGACACCCGCGACGGCAGCTACCTCAGCCGCGTGAAGGAATAAGGCTGCGCCACGGCGCGACATATACCGCCCGCCACCACAGGCACGGCGGCACTCATGGCAATGCACAATCCATAATCTGCCGATTATGCGGATTATGGGCTGTGCATTTTCAGGATAAGGGCAGGGCCCAAAGCGCGGGCCCGCCCACCACCACAACCCTAAAGCCCGGCGCCAAGCCGACCAACAGACATGACTAACTGCGAATACTCCATCATCGTACCCGTATACAACCGCCCCGACGAAGTGGCCGAGCTGCTCGAGAGCCTCACCGCGCAGACAGTGAAAGACTTTGAGGTCATAATAGTGGAAGACGGCTCCGAGCGCGACTGCCGGGCTGTGGCCGAGCAGTATGCCGGCAAGCTCGACGTCAGATACTTTGCCAAGAAGAACTCCGGGCCGGGGCCCAGCCGCAACTACGGCGCCGAGCGCGCCAAGGGCGAGTGGCTCATAGTGCTCGACTCAGACGTCGTGGTGCCGCCGGGCTACCTGCAAGCCATTGCCGACGAACTGGCCTCCGCGCCGGCCGACGCCTTTGGCGGGCCCGACCGCGCCCACCCGTCGTTCACCGACACGCAGAAGGCCATAAGCTACTCGATGACAAGCTTCTTCACCACCGGGGGCATACGCGGCGGCAAGAAAAAGCTCGACAAGTTTTACCCAAGGTCGTTCAACATGGGCGTGCGCCGCGATGTCTACCTGCGGCTCGGGGGCTTCTCGAAGATGCGCTTCGGCGAAGACATCGACTTCAGCCTGCGCATTGTCGAGGCGGGATGCCGCTGCCGCCTGTTCCCCGGGGCATGGGTGTGGCACAAGCGGCGCACCGACATGCGCAAGTTTTTCCGCCAGGTATACAACAGCGGCATAGCCCGCATCAACCTGCAGAAGAGGCACCCGGGCTCGCTCAAGCTCGTCCACCTGCTGCCCACGGTGTTCACGGTGGGCGTAATGGCCCTCTTGCTGACGTCGGCCGCCGGCAGGCTGCTCATGCACTACGACGACCCGCACCGCTGGTACTGGCTCTGCGCCGCGCCATGGCTGCCCATACTGGCCTACTGCGCCATCATAGCGGCCGACTCGGCCGTGCGCAACAGGAGCCTGAAGATAGGGCTGCTGTCGGTGGGCGCCGCCTTCGTGCAGCTCATGGGCTACGGCTTCGGATTCATCGAGGCATGGTGGAAGCGGTGCATATTGGGCAAAGACGAGTTCCAAGCTTTCGAGCGCAATTTCTACAAATAGCCACGCAGGCCGGGCAAGCAAGGGCATGGGAAACAACAACGACAACACCCCACGGGACGAGGCACGGCCCAGGCTCACCATAGCCGACTGGGCCGAAGACGACAGGCCGCGCGAGAAGCTGGCACTAAGGGGGCCGGCGGCACTGTCGAACGCCGAGCTGCTGGCCATACTCATAGGCTCGGGCTCGGCGGGAGAAAGCGCTGTGGAGCTGACCAAGAGAGTGCTCAACGACTGCCGCAACAACCTCAACACGCTCGGCAAGCTCTCGATTGCCGAGCTGACACGGTATAAAGGCATGGGGCCGGCCAAGGCCATCACGATACTCGCGGCATGCGAACTGGGCAAGCGGCGACAGATGGAGAAAGCCGAGGAACGCCCCGACCTCGGGTCGGCCACTGCCATTTACAACCACCTGCACCCGCTCATGCAGGACCTCGACACCGAAGAGGCCTGGATACTGCTGATGAACCAGAACTTCAAGCTGATAAAGCGCGAGCGCATATCGCACGGCGGCATAAGCGAGACGGCCGTCGACGTGCGCATCATCATGCGCGAGGCGTTGCTCAACAACGCCACCGTGGTGGCGCTGGCCCACAACCACCCGAGCCAGAGCCCGAGGCCGAGCAAAGACGACGACAGGATAACGCAAAAGCTCAACGACGCCTGCGGCACCATGCGCATATTCTTTGCCGACCACGTGATAATAACCGACGGACGCTACTACTCATACCGCGAAGAGGGACGGCTGTGATGCCACCCGCAACATCACGGCCAAAAACCACGTTAACTTTATTTAATCCAAGACGAAGCAAGCATCGCACGCAAACAGAGTTATATAGGCAGATGACAATGACAAAAACGACACTGACATGAAAAAAATTGCAACAGCCCTGTTAAGCGTGTGGCTCTTGGCCACGGCCGCCACACTGCAGTCGTGCGACAACGACGACGATGACTACTACATCTATCCCTACGCCAGGCCCACGGCCATTGTGACCGTGAAGCCCAACGCCGACAACTCTTCGTTCTACCTGCAGGTGGACGACTCGACAACGCTCATACCGACCAACATGAAGGTGTCGCCCTTCGGCAACAAGGAGGTGAGGGCGCTGGTAAACTGCACACCGACGGAAAACCCTACGGCCCACCAGGGGCAAACGGTGACCATAAACTGGATTGACAGCATACTGACCAAGCCCACCGTTGCCAACCTTGCCGAGAAAAACGACTCGGCCTACGGCAACGACCCCGTGGAGATAGTAAACAGCTTCGAGACCGTGGCCGAAGACGGCTACCTCACGCTGCGCTTCCGCACACGGTGGGCCTCGGGCAGGCCGCACAGGGTGAACCTGGTGCACCGCACCGACGTCAACACCCCATACCTGCTGCAGTTCTACCACGACGCGGCCCCCGAGTCGGCCGCAGGCCCCGTGGCCGACGGACTCGTGGCGTTCAGGCTCGACAGCACGTTCAACGAACCTGACACGACAATAAACATCACGCTACAGTGGAACTCATACAGCGGCACAAAGACGCACACGTTCAAGTATAAGCCGCGGAAAGACTGACACCGCCCTAAAGAAAAAGTGAGCACACCCTACGAGAACACAAAGGAAGACAGCGAACAGAACCTGGCCAACGGTCTGCGCCGGGGCGACACCACAGCCGTGGCACGCTTCTACACCATGCACGCCCCGTACCTCGCCGGGGTGTGCTCACGCTATGTGGCCTCACCCGACGACACCAAGGACGTGTTCCACGACGCCATGGTAAAGATAATGCAACACGCCGGGGAATTCAGCTACAGGGGGCCGGGCTCGCTCAGGTCATGGGCAACACGAATAGTGGCCAACGAGGCCGTCAACTTCCTGAGGGCAAGGCGAAAGACCGACTTCGCTTCGCTTGACAACATGCCGGACACACCCGACGAACCGACGCCCGACGTTACGGAAATAACACCAGAAGAAATACACAGCTTGATACGCAAACTGCCCGACGGCTACCGCACGGTGTTCAACCTCTACGCCATCGAGGGCAAGTCGCACCGCGAAATAGCCAACATGCTCGGCATCAAGGAAGCATCATCGGCATCTCAATACCACAGGGCAAGGAACATGCTTGCCCACATGATACACGAATATCGACAACAACGACAACAATGAAGCTCAGCCCATGAACCACGACTGGACAGACGACATACGCGACAAGCTCGCCAATTACACCGAAGAGCCGCCCACCATCGACCCGGCACTGCTGCGCAGCCAGATGGTGCACGCCGCGCATACGGCACGGATGAAGACGACACTGGCCTGGGGCAGAAGGCTCGTTGCCGCCGCAGCCATCGCCGCCATTGCACTGCCACCGGCCATGACGCTGCTCACAAGGCAGGGCGACACCACCCCGCCAACCGCGGGCCGGGGGGCTGACATGGTGAAAACGGCGACCACCGCCAGGCCCGACAAGGCCCAACCCACGACGGGGCTGAACACCACGGCCGGCCAGGCCGAGCCTAAGCCCCTGATGGCCTTGGCGGGCATCGGGCGCAGACCGGCACCGGCCCAAGATGGCCGAGCCCAGGCCGAGCCCGCCGAAACTAACGCGGCGGCCCCCACCCCCACCGACGGCACGGCACAGGTGGCAACACCGCAACAAGAGACGCAACAGCACGACAAGCGGCAGCAGCACGCCGCCAGGCAGCCACAGCCATACGGCCTCACGCAAGAGCATGGACTAACGCCACGAAGGCAACGCCTGAGGGCCGCACTGGCCATGGGTTCGTCGACAACGACCACGGGCGCCACCACGGCACTGCCGGCACTGCTGGCCAAGGCAGACCCGATAGGATGGCACGCGGCACAGTTTAGGGGCGACAACAGCCTGCCCACCCTGGCGCAAGACAACCCCACGACAACGAGCGTGAGCCACAACCAGCCCATAACAGCTTCGGCAAGCCTCAACTACCGCATAAACGACCGGTGGAGCGTAAGCGCCGGACTGTCATACAGCTACCAGCGCTCCGAGCTCACCGCCATAGGCGACAACTACGCAGCCCAGACCACCCGGCGACTGCACTACGTGGGGGTGCCGATAGCTGCCAGCTACACCTTTTGGGCCAACAAGCACTTCGGCGTATATGTCACAGCAGGCGGAATGGTCGAGAAGATGGTGAGCGGGCGCGACGAGACCAGCACCATAGTAGACGGCGCAGAGCAGTCGACCACACGCGACAAGGTGACCATAAAGCCGCTGCAGCTGTCGGCAAATGCCGCCATCGGCGCCGAGTGGCGGTTTGCGCCACGGTTGGCCATATACGCCGAACCGGGCATAAGCTACCATTTCGACAACGGCAGCAACGTCACTTCGTTCTATTCTGACAACCCGCTCGCATTCAGCCTCAACGTCGGACTGAGGTTCGACGTCAACAAATAAACCTTGGTGGCCAACCACAACGACAAGCGAAGCACACCAAACAATACCGCCAACTGACGACAAAGCACATCAGATGTCTGTTGCAAAGAGCGCAACAATTTTCCACCGCCACAACCCGAGGGCCTCTCACCAACGGCCACCGGGTTGTGGCTTGATTTTCCCTGCAATCACGGCCGAGACAACGGAAAGCGGCAGGCGCCATACCACACTGCCGCAGGGCGACGTTGCCGGCGTCAGTTAGCCGTTAGTTCGCAAAAACAGGTTAAAAACCGGCAAGCCAAGCAACCGGTGCTTGGCAATGCCGAACAAATGCATTAACTTTGCAGGAAATTATTTTCCACGATGTAAAAACAACTCACTATACACCACAAAACCACCCACGGGCCTGTTCAAGTCCGGTGTATAGACTGTTTTACGCGCAAACAACACTTACACATCTTAATCCCAACAAACAACCATGAGCTTGCAAGTTCAAGGGGTGGCATATGTCCATCCCGACAAAGAGCCCCTGTTCCAAAACATAAGTTTCACTGTTCAACAGGGCGAAAAATGCGCAATCATCGGAAACAACGGCATAGGCAAGTCAACGCTATTGTCAATAATGGCCGGCAAGACGGCCTGTGCCGCCGGCACGGTGGCATGCGACAGCACACCCTACCTCATACCGCAACATTTCGGCCAGTACGACAGCATGACCGTGGCCGAAGCCTTAGGCGTGGCAGAAAAGCTGGCTGCCATGGAGGCAATACTCGGCGGACAGGGCACGGAGCACGACTTCACTCTGCTAAACGACGAGTGGGACATAGAAGACCGGCTGGCGGAAGCGTTCGCCCGATGGCACCTCAACGGCATGTCGCCCTGCACGCCGATGGGCAAACTCAGCGGAGGCGAAAAGACCAAAGCGTTCCTGGCCGGGCTGAATGTCTTTCAACCGTCGGTCGTATTGATGGACGAGCCTACCAACCACCTCGACGCAACAGGCAGGAGCCTGCTCTACGAGTTTGTGAGCCAGACCAACCGGACGGTGGTCGTGGTAAGCCACGACAGGACGCTGCTCGACATGATGCCCGCTATATATGATATGTCTGCCTCTGGGATGAAATACTATCCCATGAGCTACAACATGTACAAGGAAACGGTTGACGCAGAAAACGCCGCCAAGGCCGCACGCCTGCAAAACCGGCAGAAGGAACTGAAGAAAGCCGAGATGTCGGCACAACGGGCTATGGAGCGCCAACAAAAGCACGCATCAAGGGGTGAGAAGCTAAGCGCGAAGAAATGCGTGGCCCGAATAGCCATGGGCAACATGCGCGACAAATCGGAGGCCTCGGCGTCAAGGCTCAACAAGATGCAACAGGAAAAGCTGGCGGCCATGAAGCAGGACCTTAACGCGGCACAAACCGAACTGCACAAACTGCCGGAAATGAAACTGGACATTGGCAACCCTACCATGCCAGCCAACAAACTGTTGGTGGAGACAACAGACGTAACATTCGGATATCCCGGCCGGGAACCATTGTGGCAACGCTCGCCATTGAGCATATCCTTATACAGCGGCGAGCGCGTATGGCTCCGGGGTGACAACGGATGCGGCAAAAGCACCTTGATAAAACTGTTGACTGGCGCCTTGAATCCCACAAGCGGCAATGTGCGCCGAAGCCAAACGCTAAACATTGTATGCCTCGACCAGGAGTATTCTTTGATTGATGACAAACAGACTGTTTACGCACAGCTTGAGGCTTACAACGGAAAGAGACCTGAGCACGAACTGAAAATGCTATTGAACCGTTTCTCGCTGACGGCGGCGTCGTGGAACAAGAAATGCGCCTTTCTAAGCGGCGGCGAAAGAATGAAACTGGCATTATGCTGCCTGCTTGTATGCGAGGATGCCCCCGACATGATAATAGCAGACGAGCCTACCAACAACATCGACATATCAAGCATGGATGTGCTGGCCGCCACACTGAGAACCTATACCGGAACGCTACTCATTGTAAGCCACGACAAACAGTTCATTCAAGACATAGGCATCGACCGAACCATAAGCATCTGACAGGAAGCCGCAGGGCCGGGACACCCCTACCACCATATAGGCAATGAGCGTGGTGCAGGGGTGTGCCACGGCCTTATTTCATGCCGCCACGACACCCGTGAATCATCCATCCACAACCTTCGACGCCATGACGGCAAGATTTACCTGTGAAAATACATTGTCCACTACCCTGCTTGGCGAATGACACCAGAAGCAGGCCTGGTCTTATCAACATCGGGCATGAGTTGGACTACCAAGGCAGAAGCACGTGATTGCGGAATAGCATAGACGGCTATGAGAAGAAGCAAACGGGGCAATCTATAAGGCAACGTAAGTAGAATACAAACATGCCGGGCTCTTCAATCTTAAAACTATAGTGGTCGTTTTAACGCCAAATGTAATTCAGAAATCACAATTATACAGATTTTCAATAGCAAATTGCCTGAATAAACTTATATTTGCAATCACAACATTAGCCTAAACAATCCATGAGCAGAGCCGTTATTACGCAGCGCACCGACACCTTGACCCACCCACGGCTGGGTTGGCACTTGCTGTGGATGCTGCACATGGCATTTTTCCTTTGTTTGCTTTCCGCCAATGCTTGCGCCTCCAAGGAAAAGATTGAAGGCAGCCGGATGGAAACGTACGGAGAATGGCGTTACGGCTACGACAAGGACGGCAACCTTGTGGAACGCTACAAAGGAAGCGGCAAATGGTGGGATGCCAAGCGTGAGCACTGGAAGTACGCATGGAACGATTTCGTTAAGTCAGATGAGCAAAGCGGAACTTGTTCAGGCTTTGCCATGGCAAGAAATCGCATTCTTAAGAACCAGAACGGAAGTCTTGCGGGTGTGCAGCGTCCCGACAGACACGGGCATTGGGTGGAATTCACTTATGATGCCCTTGGCAGACGACTGAGCAAATCGGCATCTGAGCAGACCAACTGGCTGTGGAACGGGAACGTACCGCTGCACGAATGGACGAGCGGACAACGTTATGAGGACAAGGGCTGGAAACCTTATGAGGAAGACTTCAAGACATGGATTTTTGAAGAAAGCAGTTTTGTTCCGTTGGCATTGTTGCAGGACGGTCATACCTATTCCATCATGACCGACCATTTGGGTACCCCTACTGAGATGTACGATGAGAACGGTGAGGAAGTATGGTACAGACGGCTTGATATGAACGGGAAGATTATCAAGGAGGAATGCCATAGAAGGACTTCCTACTATAAGAACGTGACGGTGCCGTTCCTCTTCCAAGGGCAATACTATGACTACGAGACCGAGTTGGCATACAACCGTTTCAGATACTATTCCCCAAATATGGGGTGTTATATCTCACAAGACCCAATCAGATTGGCGGGGGGGGGAAACGATTGTATGGTTATGTGAAAGATCCTAATACTTATATTGATTTATTGGGACTTAAAGGGTGTTATTTAAAGGAAGCGGAAGGTGATGACCATGATTATGTTTTAGAAATATCTCATTCTGTTTATCCTGAAACAACCGAACATATAGCACAGGCTATCAAGGATGGAAAGGCTGAAATCGTGACTATAGATAGAGCCAACGCTGGAAGTAGAAGGAAGGATTCATTGCGAGGTGTGGAAGTTAAAAAAGGAAAAGACAGAGATGAGTGGCCAATGGCCATGTTTGAAGAAGGAGGGGAAGGTGCTGATGTTAAGCATATCTCCCCTCAAGATAACAGAGGTGCAGGCTCTTCTATTAGAGCTGCCTTACAGAATTGTGATGAGAATATAAGAATAAAGATTAAAATTGTTTCATAATGGAAAATCAAATTCAAGACATTATCAAAAACGTTGATAGTATTGATAGTAAATTTATCAATAATCAAATTAAGAAAGTACTCAAGAAAATGAGTGTCAATTCTTCTGCTGACTTGATAAATCTTAAAAATGTAGTGTATTGCTTATATAGTAAAGGGTACAAGCAAGAGTTCTATAATTTGTTTCCAGTATTGTTAAGGCTGGAATATAAAAATTGGAACACATGGGTATTCATTGAACCTATGTTAGCATTGATATATTTTGATTCAAAGAAAAATGCTACTCATCAGCACTTCGCTGATGCTGCATTAAAGAAAATTCTTGATCAAAAAACAACAGAGGCATTGAAACGTAGATGTGATGGGGATTTCTTAGTTAATCGTAAGAGCGGATTAGATAAAGCTAAAGAATTGGGCAAAAAGACAGATATTAGAGATTGTTTACTCTTATATCTCAATGAATTGGCTATTGTGTATGCTTATGGGGGGAGCGAAAAGTATCCTCTGGCATTTCTTGAATCTGAGTTCTTGAAGTCTATTGATGAACTAAATTCAATATTGTAAATCACTATATTATATGTCTCACCGTATCGAATCAGAACAACGCAATTACTTCACTTCGGTTCAGTCCCAGTTGTCAGCGACCGTAGTCGAGCCATTGAGTTCGATGGGTCAGACATATAGTGAAAATGCCAAGTCAGGTGTATCTCCGAGCCTTAATGCCTTAGATATGGGTATGAAGGCAGCCATGACCCTTTCGGGTCTGGGTGATGCCGTATTCTCCTCTCTTGCCATTCCCGCTTTGGGTGCCTTGGGGCTCAAAGGTATGGCTTGCCTTCCCATCAGCAAGCAGCTTGACCCCGTGATGGGTGTCGATGCCCATATCATGGTGCCTCCGGGCAGTCCGGTTCCCGCACCTTATATCGGCATTCTCATCTATCCCAAGGACTTCCTTGCCATCGCCATTGCTTCTGTGATACCTCCACCACCCCCTATGCCCGAAGAAGGCGAAGGCGCTCCGGGTGAGGCAGACGCAGCAAAGGCGTGTGAGATTATCCATACCTTGGCAACAATGGCTATCGGTATGCTCGGTGCCACCGTCAAGATAGGAAATTTCATTCCGAGAGCCGTTGCGGGTACCACCACACGGAGCATTCCCCATATCGGCAACTTCGTTCCTCCGCCCATGAACCGTGGGCACGCCTATATGGGCAGTCTGAATGTACTTGCCGACGGCGATCCGCTCTCCGGCGGAGGCGCCCACCTGCACATGGACTGCTGGGACATCGGTCTTGTTACCCCGCATGCGGTCAAAAAAGAAGCCGATTATTTTGCATTGTTCCTTCCCACTGGCATGATTGTGCCCATACCGTGGTTCAAGCCTATTCTGACCAATCCCATTCCCATCCCCATCAACCCGATGGAAGCCGCCAAGCGTTTCATCATGGGACGTTTTGCCGGGTATTACAAGAAGAAGATGAAACGGATAGCGGATAAACTGCATGGGATGGTCAACGACAAGATTAAGAGCAATGCCCTGAAAAACGCGCTGCATAAGACCATCTGTACCGTTACGGGACACCCCGTGGATGTTGCCACGGGAAACTTCTTCACCGATGAGGAAGACTTCTATCTGTCCGGTCCGCTTCCCATCTCTTGGGAGCGCACGTGGTACAGCCAGAGTGATTATTCCGGACCGCTTGGTTACGGCTGGCACCACTCCTATGACATGGGTATTGTGGTGGATGCAGACATACTCACATTCCGTATGAATGACGGTCGCCCCGTGGCATTCCCCCTGCCGTCCAAGGGCAGCCCCTCGGTCATTGAGCGTGAACGCATTGAGGCGAGGGTCGATGAGGACGGCAACTATTCCATTTGGGATATAGAGGAAGACCTGTTCTACCATTTCACCACCCAAGAATATGATGAGGTAAGGCTGCTGGAACGTGTAAGCGATAACAACGGCTTCTGTATCCGCTTTTCCTATAACAGGAAAGGACATCTTACCTCCATTACCGACAGCGCACAAAGAGTACTCCGGGTAGAAACCGATGAAAAGAGCGGTCGTATCCTTGCCATCTATGCTCCCCATCCCGACATGCGTAAGGATGAGGAAGTGCTTCTGACCTCCTACCGTTATGATGAGGACGGCAATATGGTGGAGCAATGCGGTGCCGAGGGCGATAAGATGCTCTTCGACTACAAGGGCAGGCTCATGACCCGTGAGGTGTGGCGCAACGGACTGGAATGGTTCTTTGAGTATGACGGCACACAGACGGGGGCACGGTGTATCCACACTTGGGGTACACAAGGCATTTACAACCACAAGCTGGCTTTCTTCAAAGGGAAGACGGAGGTGCTCAACAGCTTCGACCGTAAGACCGTCTATTACCATAAGGACGGACTCGTTTACCGGAAGGAAGATCCCAACGGTAATGAGGTCTATACCTACCATAACCGCAACCGTCAGATTGTTCAAGAGCAGGATGCAGAGGGCGGAAGCTATCTGTTCAACTATGATGACTTAGGGAACCTCATTTCCAGCGCAGACCCTGAAGGGGGCGGCATACAGGCAAGTTATTTCAAGAAAGGCTTGCTCCGGAACCGTCCTTTTGAGGTAGTCAGTACCGATGGTGGTCGATGGAAGATGGAATATGACGAAGCAGGCAACCTGACCAAACGTACAAATCCCAAGGGCGCCTTCACCGAGTTCTCGTATAAGGACGGTCTATTGGACAAAATCGTTGACGAGTTTGGTGTGGAAACCCTTATCCGCTATGATGAGTGGCTTAACATCACTGAGGCAGGCGACTCTCGCGGCAACATCACACGCTACGAGTATGACCGTTTGGGACGCTGTACCAAGGTCATCAACGCCAAAGGCGCCGTACAGGAACGGAAGTATGACCTTTTGGGGCGTATCGTGGAAGTATCGGACTTTGACGGCAATCATATCGAGTTGACCTATGACGGCATCGACAACCTTCTTTGCTATAAGGACAACCACCAAAAGGTGGAATACGCCTATGAGGGGATGTGGAAGCTGATGCGCCGCAAGGATGAAAGAGGTGTGCTCTTCTTCGAGTATGACAACGAGGAACAGTTGCGTTCTGTGCTCAATGAGGGCGGAGAACGCTACCGTTTCACCCTCGACCCCGCAGGTCGTGTCATTGAAGAAATCGGTTTTGACAAGGCGGTGCGCTCCTATGTGCTCGACCGTGCGGGACGTGTCGTCAAGGAAACCCTTCCGAGCGGTAAGTTCAAGGAATACCGTTATGACAAAGCCGGACGGGTAACAAGAGTTTCTCACGGTTGGGACGAGGAAGAGGTTCACACCTACAGTTATTATGCTTCGGGATGGTTGCAGGAAGCCGTGAACGAGCATGCCACGGTCAGCTTCAAGTATGACAATATGGGGCTTCCGACCGAGGAACGCTCCAACGAGCACGTCATCAAGCGGACGTTCGACAAACACGGTCTCATCGCCACACTGAAAAGTTCGATGGGAGCCGACCTTGTATATAACCGTAACGAGTTCGGTGAACTGGTGGACTTCTCGGCACACCAGACAGAGGGCGACCTCAGTTTCAACTCCCGACACAGTTATGACAGTCTGGGCTTTGAGATAGAGCGAATGATGCCGGGCGGCGTGGCACGCAGCTTCGCCTATGACAATGTGGGCAGGCTGGTGGACAGTAGGACGCGCGTATCGGCACAGACACGCCGTCAGAGAAAATACCACTGGGGTGCGGCCGACAGGCTGCTCAGGACGGAGGACAGCCGTGAGGGAACCACCGCCTATGAATATACCTCTTGGGGGCATTTGCAGAAAGCCACCTATGCAGACGGACGTGTGGAATACCGCACGGTGGACAAGATAGGCAATCTCTTTGACGACCCCGACCGCAAGCTCCGCAAGTACCTTGAGGGCAGCCGGATGGAAACGGACGGAGAATGGCGTTACGGCTATGATAAGGACGGTAACCTTGTGGAACGCTACAAGGGAAGCGGCAAATGGTGGGATGTCAAGCGTGAGCATTGGAAATACGCATGGAACGATTTCGTTAAGCCAAATGAGCAAAGCGGAACTTGTTCAGGCTTTGCCATGGCAAGAAATCGCATTCTTAAGAACCAGAACGGAAGTCTTGCGGGTGTGCAGCGTCCCGACAGACACGGGCATTGGGTGGAATTCACTTATGATGCCCTTGGCAGACGACTGAGCAAATCGGCATCTGAGCAGACCAACTGGCTGTGGAACGGGAACGTACCGCTGCACGAATGGACGAGCGGACAACGTTATGAGGACAAGGGCTGGAAACCTTATGAGGAAGACTTCAAGACATGGATTTTTGAAGAAAGCAGTTTTGTTCCGTTGGCATTGTTGCAGGACGGTCATACCTATTCCATCATGACCGACCATTTGGGTACCCCTACTGAGATGTACGATGAGAACGGTGAGGAAGTATGGTACAGACGGCTTGATATGAACGGGAAGATTATCAAGGAGGAATGCCATAGAAGGAATTCCTACTATAAGAACGTGACGGTGCCTTTCCTCTTCCAAGGTCAGTATTATGACTACGAGACCGAGTTGGCATACAACCGATTCAGGTACTACGACCCAAGTACAGGCACATATATAAGTCAAGACCCGATAGGGTTAGCGGGCGGTAATCCGACCCTGTATGGGTATGTGTTTGATAGTAATACACAGATTGACCCATTTGGATTGGATTGTAAAGTTAAATCTAAGCCACAAAACCACCAACCGATTCCAAAATTTTTAGGAGGTAATAAAAAACAATTTTTTAGCAAACTCCCAAAAGATATACACAAAGAATTTCATAGTTTACTTAATCAGAAACTAAAGCAACACGGTTTGCCATTACCAGATAGAGGTCCTAAAGGAAGTGCTGCACTTTGGGATAGATGTATGGCAAGTAATCCAGGCTCTCAACGAAAAGCATTTGATGCAGTGTTAGATGCTGCTCGAGAAATTGATTTTAAGCACGGAACGGATATAACGAGTAAATTTTGGGAAAATATAATAAACGGAAGTTTTAAAGTACATCCATAATGGAAAAAGTATTCTATCAAATTAGCGACCCCACACAAAATGCTCCCGAAGGAGACGACAGTTGGATAGAGCAATTGAAACAAGAGAAAATAATGTGTGATTGTTGGAATATCATTAAACATACAGCAATTGATGTATTTCTAAATGAGAAAATAAAAAAGAGTTTTGCTCCAATTACCTACGCAAGAGGTACATTTATTGGAATGTTACATAAAGATATTGTTTCATTACTGGGCTTGCAAAATATTGAGAATGTATATTTTGTAGGAAAGGTTTATGATGTAAATAAAAGCGTATCCAAAGAATACATCTCTGTAGTCCCAAAAGTTTCAACTTTTGTAAGAGGAGACAAAGAATCAACGTGTAAAATATGTGATAAATGTGGAGCAGTTTTATATTTTCCTTTGCCATTAAATAGTTGGTATATTGTGGATAAATCTATCCCCAATCCCACTTTATTTCCAAGCGCTTTAACAGGTATTATTGTGAATGATGAAATTTTTAAGCAAATAAAAAAATCAGGAATTAAAAGAATTGGATATAAAAAATTGCCTGTATTAAAAGAAGCTGTTGATGATTGTGATAATTATTTTGAATAAATAAGAGAGCCGTAAAAACTACTTTAAATCGAGGATTGTTTCTGCTTTCTTTTCTCCGCTTTTTTTGCCGTAAGGAAACGGCTATGTTGACTGACGATGCCTACAACCGGTATAAACTACTTTTGAAAACCTATCCCAATATAGGACAACATGTTTCGCAATATCATATTGCGTCTTATTTAGGAATTTGGGCTGAATCTTTGAGTCGAATTAAATCCCTTAACATAGGTCAATGAGTTTATGTCTTTTCTATGCCTACCTTTGCAGCAAAAAAGATATGAACAAAATTATTTTATCTGTATTTGCATTACTCTTATATAGTTGCGGAACGACAAATACAAATATAGTTACGAGGAAAAATCTTCTTTCTCTCCATTTGAACGAGAAGCATACTCTATCCAATATCGTAGTAGAAAGAATTGTCATTCCGAAAGGAGGAAAAGCTGATTACCATTTGCATCCTTGTCCGGTTGTCGGGTTGATTGTCTCGGGAAACTTGTTGTTTCAGATAGACGGTCAGGCTTCTCTATATATGAAAGCAGGAGATGTATTCTACGAGCCCAAGAATCAACCCATTGCACATTTTGATAATGCCTCCACTACAAATGAACTCATATTTATTGCGTATTATTTGCTTACTGACAATGAGAAGAAAATAGAGTTACTGCCGAAGAAAGAAGAGTAGTTAGTTTAAATGTCTACACCTAAAAGAGAGCTTGTCCAAACGGTACTGTCGAATACGACACCGTCCAAAATCCTGTTCCCATTTACACAAATTTTGGACAGCGTCTAAAAAAGTGAATAATAAAACGTCATTGCTGATTCTAATCGCGAGTTATTTTATGACATTCCACCACCCCAATTTTATAAAAAGAAAAGTTTCAATTGCTACTATAATAATTAATCCTCCCCATATCATAAATAAACGATGTCCTATTTTTGTGTTTTTATATTCAGCAAAAATTACTTTCTTATATTCTTGGGTATATCTTAATCGACAGAAAATAAATGGGAATAATATAAGAATTATAGAAAAAATGATTTGTATTATCGGATAAATATGTAATCTGTTAGTAATGGATAGTAAAGGGAAAAACAATGTACAATACCAAGTTATTGCAATCATCATATTGCCGTCTCCTGGATTTTGTTCTTGAAGATGTATTTTTTCTCCAACATACCATATGTAATCTGTTATGAAAGATATGAAATTCATACTATTGAGTGTACGTTGTCAAACCAAAGTTCACTGTTGCAAATGTAGTTATTTATTTTGATAGTTGCTCTTTCTTATTCAGATAAATTCTATTTTTGATTGATTTTTGCTTTTTGATTTCTCTTATTATTTATCAATGGACTTTTCCTTTGCGGAGGAGCAGAAGTAATGGTTGAGTTTTACTAAATTCTTCATCGACCTGTGATAGCGTTCTTTCTTTCCTTGAGTCTGTGGATGCAATGGGGGCCGTGAATATGCTTGATATTATATTCGCTGCCGAGATAACTCTTAAGCCGAGAATCTATATAACATGGTCAATTGTCTGACAGGAGTTTAGGAGGATTATGAGCAGTCAGTCCGGCATTATTCATAGCCCGGTCTATTGTTCTTGAATCATCCTCACCGGTCATACTCGAACATAGCTCCCAATGGATGATATACCGGCTGTAATAGTCCATCACCGTGGAAAGATAATAACAATCCCCAGCCCTTGACCTTGAAGTAGGTAAAGTCGGTCTGCCACATCTCATTGGCAAACCGAGTCTTATGGCGAAACTCATCGGCGGCATAGACAAAACTGTGTTCCGTCCTCTCCAAGAGTCCTCTTTGACGCAGAATACGATAAAAACTAGATTCTGAGACAAAAATCTCACTCTCCGCCAAAAGCAGAACGGAGAATTCCCTTGGGGTAAGCTCCGGATGCGCCAAAGAAAGCTCCACCACCATTTGGCGCACATCATCGAGTATCGGTTCCATGTTTTGTAATCCTGTCGATGGCTGTCACGAAGAGCTTCCAAACCACCTTCGGTATATTATTCATACCTTTATACAAGGAGCGTCTGGGAATGCCCAAGCGTTTGAGAGATTCAGAAATGCTTAGTTCTGAACGCTTGACCGTCAGCACTATCGTCCCCTTCTCTTCGGCTCTATAGCGGATAAACGGTTCATACACAGGACTTATTTAATGATACAAAGTTAGGAAATCGAACCGAGAACCCTGTTATGTAAAATAGTGCAACGTACTGTAAAAGAATGAAATAAACACCTCAAAGTGGAACATTCCGGGCTTTTGAAAACAGTCCCTTGAATAAGGACGTATAGTTTGCTTCAATCCCACTAATTTTGCTTACTCTTGGAAAAGAAAAATCCCTGAACTTCTTTGAAATTCAGGGATTTACATCGTTTTGCCTTCTTAAAAAGTGGTGCCACCAGGAATCGAACTATTCCTCCAGGTGGCTGAATATCTTTGATTTATGATTCAGCAAGTAGTATAATCTCCCGCTATTGCTCCACCGGATTGTTGCAGCGTTCTGCGTCAGATTGCGTGGAGGTTTCCTTTATTGACTACAAATATACAACTTTCTTTTGAAAGTCAGGCATGTAATCATGAAAACTTCTCCACCTTGGTTCAAAATCCTTTTTGGACTTCCCAATGACCACCTTTATCCGGTCCTACACGCTTAATTGTTCCTTTCTCTTGAAGTGAAGCTAATCGCCTTTTCACACTGCTGTCATGTAGTCCCAATCGACCAGAAATCTCTTTTCTTGAAATGTAGGGATTCTCTTTAAGAAGTTCAATAATAGCATCTTCCTGTTTGCTTTGGTCGCTTTCTGGTCGTTTTCTGGTCACTCTTTTGGGTCGTTTCTGGCCCGCTTTGAATAATAGCTCTTTCCGGATACTCAAACTTGAATGTTGTCCAGATACCCGAAGCGTCATAGCGGAAGTCCGGCGTGGAGAATCCGTCATTCTTACAAGCCGTGATAATGCGCTCAATACCGCGTCCCCATGCTTCAATCTCACCTACACGGAAGAACGTATTGGCAATATCCGGGTTGTAAGGCATGCTTCGATGTGAGGACAATAAGGTTTCCACCGTCCATCCTTCGGGCAATACTCCACCGTTTATTATCTCCAGCTTGTTTTCATACACGCGGATTTGGATGGGAGAAGGTTCTGCATAATCTTTGTTGATGCAAGCATTCAATAACGTTTCACGTAGAGCCTCACGGGGCATGGGCAAGGTTTCTATCCGTTGGATGCCTTCGTAGGTAATGATGGCTTTCATGTACTTGGTACACAGCAAGTCCATCAGTTTCACGATTTGTTGGAACAGATTGCCATGCACTTCGTCCTGATACACCAAATCCATGCCTTCACGAAAGAAGCCTACCTTCACGAAAGCCCCGGTCACATACTTTTCCGGGTCGGGATGGAACAGCAAAGCGGCAGCACGTTTCAGATAACTGCCTTCATAAAGTCGCAGTTTCTCCAACAGTCCGTGATTATCGTCCATCAAGTCCGCTTCCTCCATTCGCCCGCTCCGTTTGGCATACTTGCGGAACAAATCAAACGTAGCGTTATCCAAATCCTCCGCTTTTAGATAAGGCACAGGCACACCGTCCCATGTCTTGCCTTGCTTGCGAAGCATGAAGCGGTCGAGTGCCGCCCATTTCAGTTCCTGATTGGTCGCCCCGCTCCGCTGGTAATATTTTCCACGAAAACTGATGGGATAAGGATAAGCCTCCGTCACAATCTCCAGATATGACTTTCCGTCTTTCTCTTTCAGATTGACATCAACCAAGATGCCCATCATGTCGCGCACCTTGTTCGGAATATCCTCCATCAGCTTCTTGGCATCCTGCACACCGCACACCTCGCCATTATCCTTTATACCCACATAAAGGACACCACTTTGTGCATTGGCAAAGCCACAAATCCATTTCTGGTATTCGTCACGCCAAGATTCTTTGAATTCTATGTTTTGAAATTCTGTTGGCATCATATTTTATCTAAATGTAAAATGTCATTATAGATTGTTTTTGCTAAGAAATCAGTTCTTCCTTGAGGCGAAAAATCTTTGTCTTCGTAACGATTTGCCAATCCTCTAGCCATTTTATAATTAGAATTTCTATAGAAGTCCAGTTTCTCTCGGAAAGACTTATCTTTACAATTTTGATTAATTCTATCTTCTAACAAGATTGTAATAATCGGCGTAACTCTTTAAATCACACGTGTAAACTTCTCTATTCCTCAGTTCGCTGCCAAGTGGCAAAAATGCAAAACATGGTGGATGTACGCAGACTTTCCGTTACGAATACATTACCTGTTTACTCTAAAAGAGAGTGTTCGTTTTACTCTGATTACGGGCTATCAAACAGTGGTTTGAATAGATTTTATTAGATATTTCTAACTAACAGGTGAAAATAATGGTCCTGACGGATTTTCCTGCACCCGTCTGCAATGTTTTGCAAAAGGATGATTTGCCTAATTAGAAAGTGGCGAGGTGGCGGTGAGTGTTCGTGTAATGGTAATAGCTGGTTGCAGAACGGTTCACGCCTACATGCAATGCGTACTCACTGCTATGTTCTTCAAACAGTTTCATAAATGGCTATTTTTCCCAAATCTCATTTAACCGCTGTTGCGTATGAAAGAGGCTTCCGTCAGACTCTTTGCCTGCTTCCGCACTCCTGTCGGCATCCAGTCGGCCGCCTAGTATATCCCCGGCCAGCTATGTTTTCTACGAAACTATAAGATAAAATGTACGTCATGACCGCAGAATCAGTATGAAATCTGATGGCGATTTAGGATTAATGGAATTGGAAAAATCATTTGTCGTTAAAGAGAGATATTTTAATATGAGAGCTTACATGATTTTATATTAACAGAAAATGACATAATTGATGAACTTTTCCAATATCCGTTTGGTCATATTCCAATAATATCCTAAATTTGTAGAAAATTTAGAATAAATAGCGGAAAAGAACAAAACATGAAAAGCGGGAGTCATATCTCAAGAAACTGACCATCAGGCGAGACAATGGGGAAGCCAAAATAATACTGGTTTTCGCAGATGTTGAACGTCATGGCTTTTAAGCTACGTTTACAGAAATTATCTGTTGGAGCAAGGAGTATCTCCCGACAATATCATCATACTGGACTTTGTCAAATACGGTGGCAAATATGATACCAACATAATTGATTCAAGAATCGTGAAAAAACATATTTAACGTGAGTTCGACGAATTCAAAACAAAGCAAGCTGTGTGTCAAATGTACG
>ERZ838577.1747-NODE-1747-length-27586-cov-4.813483_pt1 | contig 27586 bp, 29 predicted proteins | sample MGYA00519682_ERZ838577 | MGnify/ENA primary metagenome ERZ838577 (study PRJEB31850, sample SAMEA3708838) | human gut metagenome | biome: human gut; feature: human-associated habitat; material: faeces | place: China | collected 2014 ...
CGTTTCCTCCTATAATTTATGCTCGCGGGTGAGCTTGTTTAAAAATCTTCAACATCTTTTCCACCGAATTGTGAGTATACACCTGAGTGGCAGCCAAACTAGAATGTCCGAGCAACTCCTTGATCCCCTGGATTGGCGCCCCGTTATCCAACAGGTGCGTGGCAAAAGAATGCCTCAACACGTGCGGGCTGCGCTTTGACAAAGAAGTATGCTCCCCCAGCTCTTTCGTCACCAAGCGGTAGACAAAATTCGCGTAGATCGGATCTCCTTTATCCGTCACGAAAAACATACCATGTTCTTGTTCAACGATACGCTTTCTGGTTTCCAGATAACACTCCACGTCCTGCATCAACTCGCTCACGATCGGAATCTCCCGCTCTTTTCCTCCCTTACCGTGAACACGAATACAACGCCGTGAAAGATCAACATCTTCAACTTTCAATCCAACAATTTCAGAACGTCTCATTCCAGTATCGTAAGCCATCAACAAAATCAGGAAGTTTCTCAAACCGGAGAAACCCTCTCCCTTTTCCGCGTCGTTCAACGTGTTTTCCATATCCTCTTCTCTCACGAAAACCGGTAATCGCTTCGGTAGCTTCGGCCCGCTGATACCTTCAGCGGGATTCTCCTTTACCACCTTTTCTTTTACCAGAAAACGGAAAAACGCCTTCACGCTACTCAACTTACGTTTGCCAGAGGCAGCACTCAACTTATCCCCTGCAGCACTCAAGTCCCCCCTCATCTCCGCGACGATCCATGCTCTCACAAGCTTGGTCGTTATCCGGGAAAAATTCTCATCACTTTTTTTTAATCCACAGAATTCGTAGAACTGGTACAAATCAGTTTTATAAGCAGTTATCGTGTGAACGGAATAACGTTTCACGTCGCTCAAATACTTCAAAAACCTCTCTATCTGCATCATTCCTACTATTTTAAAGACGTAAGCAAGTTACGCCTTTTGTTTGGAAAAACAAAGAAAGTGATCGATTATTCTTCTGCTTGTTGTAAAGATTGACGATAAATAGCCTTCATCCGAGCAACTCTGTTGCGAATAGACGGCTTCGTGAAAGCCTGACGATCTCTCAGCTCTTTAATAACGCCGGTTTTTTCGAATTTTCTCTTGAATTTCTTCAATGCTCTCTCAATATTTTCGCCTTCTTTTAATGGTACAATTATCATGATTTTTAATTTTAAAAAATGAATACTTTATTATAATACAAAAACTTTGCAACACATCAACATGCTGCTAACGAACTAAATATATGTACATTCTTTACTATCTCAAAAATAATTGACCACCCCCTTTCAAGCGGATTGAAGTTTATATTTAACAATTCGAAAAACTGGCTGCAAAGATAAATCAATTAATCGAGATATGAAAATAATATCTCATTTTAAACACTCAAAGCCACTCACTATTAAGATCCATCGGCAAAAATCACGTCTTTATTGATAAATATGCCGAATTCTTAATGACACTGGCTTTCATATACACCCCGGCCCCCCGGACAACAAGCGATCCGAACAAAGCTTATATTTAAATGTATCACCATGGAAGAGTTTGAGGCCAACCCGGGATGACAACCATTTTTAAATGAATTGAGGCCGAAAGATTCGCCCTCAATTCATTTAAAACTTCAATTTAATAAAACCTTTTCACGGGTTCAACAAATCCTTGCAAAAATAATTAAGTATCCCGTTGATCATATCCAAATAATTCTTCGCCTTCATGTTTTCCGGGTTGATCCGCATCACTTCATTCAGATGATTCAAGGCTTGTGTCGTGTTCCCCATGGCATAATAAACAGCTCCCAACTCCAACAACACCAATTCACGTTCACCCTCGTTCTTTTCCAACATCTGTTGAAGCATCGCGATAGCGTCTTCTCTCCTGCCCTGTTTTGCCAATTGTTTTGCTTCTTCTATTCCCATATTCAAATCTCTTTATTATCCGATTGGAGATGCAAGCATCTCCAATATTTTCTCTTCAGACATACCCGAAGCCTTTAACATTCGGGTTATATTTTTCACCTGTTCTTCCCGTTGTCGCAATTCTCTAGCTTTTTGTTCAATCTCCTGAGATTTTCTCTCGATCTCCTGCTCTTTCTGCATTATCAACGTGTCACGAGCCTCGATTTCCGACAGGATTTCATCCTCGACCTCCATAGCACGACGGACATCAGGAGCCACCCCAGCCTTCAGCAAACGAGTCACGATAAGTTGCTCCTCCCCGACAAAAATATCCTCGTTTATCTCTAACAAGTGCGCATTTTCATCCATCTGGTAATCTTGATCAAAAACGTTAAGCAATCGTTCCAGTCGGGTCCGCGTCCGTCCCTTCAAGCAAGGGATCTGCACGATAATACTATCATGCGTCAGGCTCTCAATAAAAGGATCTTTTTGTTCAATCACCCGATCGTCATAATCGAGATAACGCCTACGGACATAAATCACAGGTTCCTGTAAGTCCCCTAACAAATGCCCAAGAATGTAAATCGAAATGATCGGCAAACCGAAACGAGGGTCATCTTCGCACATACTTGTCTTGCTCAAGTACTGAGTTCCCAAGTATTGCCGGAAACGCAAGGTTTCTGTTGCCAACCACGTTTTCTGCAACTCAATCAAAACCATGTGTTCGTCACCGTCCGGTTCCTTGATCTTTGCAGAGAAATCCATGCGAAACGACGAGATTCGGTTCTGCATCACCGAGGTATACTCATGTTGCCGCATCTGTAACGTCACGATTTCTTTCTTCAACAAGGCAGAAAGAAGCATTTTCGCTACACGCTCATCCTCCATCAAGAATTTGAAAACGACATCATATATCGGGTTCGCAATTAAAGTCATTATTTTCCTTTTTGATTTCAAACAAATGTACAACATTTGCATGACATTTCAAAACACTCCTTATCAATTTCAACCCACCTATCATCACCAGACACATGACATTCAAGCAACGAACTCGCCCATAAACACCTTTTATTTACAACGGTTTCCGCAAACACACGGAATTCGAAGCGTCCTTTCCGGTAGCTGTCGTGGCAAAAACATAAACAACAAGCCCGGCAACCTGGGCTTCTTCCGGGAAATTGACCTTCACGTTAAAAGTCTCACCCCGCACTCCCAGCTCCACGACACGGCAGCGGTGGTTGAGCGGGTAAAAAAGCACGCCAAATATTTTGTCGTCCAGCAAACGACCAATCGTGTTCAGCGGGAATTTCTGATGCTCAAAAGCAACCGCACGGTTTTCCTCATCGACTTCGATCGTAAGAATCGGAGTTACCAACGCCCCGGCCGCTACCCGCAACTTATCGTAATCAATGACTCCCCGGAACTCTCGGACCGCTTTTTTACGCCGACGGATCAGCTTATCCGGATTAATTCGTTCCACCGTGACCGCACCCGGCACGTTCACACTGGAGAAGCCATTAGCACCCTTGGGATAGCCGTTATCTCCCGGAAATCCCAAACGAATGGCCGGTCTCAGCCATCTCCCTTCCCGCACCACGGTCCCGAAAGCTACAGACTGTTGTTTTTGGGATTCCTGGGCAGGCTTTCGGCTCACCTCCGCCCCCTTGCAATAATTCTTCCCGTTAGCCCCCACGTAAGCAATCACATTCCCGAATTTTCCTCTAATTTTCCCGATAGGATTCATGAGTTCTGCCATATCCTCGTTTTTTTATTGTTTCTCTCGACAAACATACTGAAAGTAATTGACAAAAACAATCCTTTATAGCCTGTTTTCAGAAATAAATACATCATTAATTCTTGATGAATTTCGGACAAATTGTTTCATGAACCCTATACGAACCCTATATGAACCCTTTATAAACCCTATTATAATAAGATTCATAAAGAGTAATTATTGGATATTTAAAAGATTTTTAGTACTATTGTACCGGAATTAATCAGTTATAAACCACCTAATCAGGCATAAAATGGATAATATCTCACCACTTCTTGCAGCTTTACTGGCTAAAGGACCCGTTCGGGCTGACGGGTTTACTTATTACATGTACGGGAACACGTTACGGAAATGCAAATCCAAACGAGGCCCCAAGAAAACAAAAGCAGAAGGCGAAAAAAAGGGAGTGGAACGTTTCACTATCGCCCGGAAGATGTGGAAAGTTTATCGTTTGGCCATAGGCGACCTGCCTATCTGGCGGGTCATGGCGAGAGAAACGAACATGAGCAAGAGTGATTCGCTGTTTCACGCCACGAACGGGGGATGCCTCCGTCCGGGAGTCGGGGTGTGGGCCTTCCCGACCTTCCGTTTTTCGGTAGGGACGCTCGATGCCCCGCTGATCACGGGAATAGAGAGAGACGGGTGGCAAGTCACGATTCACTGGAAAAACGACGAGGATCGCTCGGAAGCATATCTGGCAGAACGGGTATTCATCGGCTACTTTTACGACTCGTTGCCGGATTCGCCTCAATTAATCAAAGACATTCCCGCACGCAGAGGCGACAGCAGCGTGACCGTGAACATTCCTATCGCCGGACAACCGGACGGAACTCCTCTACACGTGTATCTGTTCTTCGGCGACGAGCAGCTGAATCATTTTTCACCGAGCGGATATGCGAGCGTGTGAGATATTGGTTTCAAAAACCGATTCATTCCCCACGACATCCGTCACCTTCAACACCAACCGGTTTTTCCCGTTCACGAAAACCGGTTCGTTCACATCTCCTTCCAACAGGCGATTCTTAGCGTCATACGTGAACAGGCACCATTTCCCGTTCACCTCCACCCGGTAAGAAGCGATCCCCGACAGATCGTCAACAATCCGGAACCGGATTTGCCGCCCGGCCCGTCCGGCATAAATAATAACCGGGGCCGTCGTGTCCTGACGAACCGTATATTCCCCCAACACCCGTGGAGAAGCCTCTAGCCCGTCAGCAGTCCGCTTCGTCTTCAACGCGGAAAAACGGCCATTCTTTTCCAACAGGCAGATCACGGATTTATCAGAGAACTCCCCGTTCACCGTCAAGCGGGCATTTTTAAGCAAGGGATACATCTGTTTTCCGGTGGAAAATACCGTTATTTTCTCCGTGCTATCTTTTAGCCGCGAACAGACCTTCGGCTGGCAAACCACCGGATAAGACAAGGCATCCGCTTCCAGATAGAGGGCATAAATCCCTTTTTGCAAATGATTTTCCCGGTCATTCTTCAACAACTGTTCGCCCGCTTTTAATACCAGCTCCGGGGAAGCCGCCTTGCCTAATAATTGAAACTTGATTCTTGAACGATTTCCGTTAATATCCCGCAAATCCACTGCGACATCCACCATGCTATCTTTCTCGACAAGAACAAAACCTTTATCCCGGTTATTCACGGATAGCAAACGATCTTGATAATTCCCGCAAGTAGTGTAAACAAGCCGTCCCTCCCGGTACTGGTGGAAATCTTTTAGCTCATTCACCAGATAAGTCTGGTCAAAGGAAAGTTCGTTCATGGTCATGTGGAAAACCTCTTTGTCATCGACGGACACTTTTAAATCGTATACCCCGAGTTTATTCCACGAATCTTTCATGTAATCGTCGGACTGTACCCCGATCCCAACCCGACCCGCCGGAATTCCGATTTTTCCTCCCTGAAACACCCGGTTTCCGATATTCTTCACTTCTACCCGACGAGGAACGTTCCTCACGCCTTCCCTGGAAAACGAATAAACATACACGCCCCGCACACTAGGTCCCGTTTCGTCCTTCACGGAAAGAAAACGCAGGGGATTCAAAGCATGTTCACTTTTCGTGTCCCGTACCTCGAAATGTAAATGCGGTCCACCGGAAGAACCGGTATTCCCGCTATAAGCAATAGTGTCACCCGCACGAAAACGAATTCCCCGGGCGAGCATGTTCTCATCTATCTCAAAAGACTCCTTATTATATTGTATCTCCCGTACAACCGCGGCCACCTTGGGCACAAAACGATTCAAATGACCATACACCGTGGTAATTCCCCCTTCATGCTCGAGGTACAGGGCGTTCCCGTATCCCGTGGCCGAAACTCTTATCCGGGCCACGACCCCGTCTTTCACGCAGATCACGGGCAACCCCTCACGTCCCCCGGTCTTGAAATCTAACCCGGAATGCAAATGAGTTGCCCTCAATTCACCAAAATTTCCACTCAACAACGGAATATTTTTCAACGGGTAAAGCAAAGTATCCGTCTGCGCGCAAATATTTGATGATAAAAGGAGTAACATCACACTCCATACTCCAAATCCTCTCCACATTATTTTATTTGTCATAAAAAATCAATTAAATCCTCCGCAAAATTAATAACACTCTTGATATTTAAAAGAAATTATTTTATCTTTGTGGTGTAAAGATTATGTTATGACAGCAAAACAAGATGCCGTTATTAACGAGCTAAACATAAAAGTTGAACGACTGATAAAACTATATATATCCTCGCTGGACAAAAACAGAGAGAAGGATTCGGAGATTAAAGAACTTCGGGGCCGGATCGAGCAAATGAAAAGCGAGAACATGAAATTACATGAAGAAATCAAGACATTGAAGGTGGCGACCGCTATCTCGACCGGAGAAGGAAGTTCCGAGGCCAAGAACAGAATAAGCCAGCTTGTGCGGGAGATTGATAAATGTATTGCTCTTTTGAATAATTAGATATGAATGATAAACTTACTATTACGCTGAATATAGCCGGTAGGCCATGCGCCCTGAGTGTAGAGAGAGAAGAGGAAGAAATGTTCAGGAATGCTGCCAAACGAATTAATAGTAAGATCGCAAAATATAGGGAAAAGTACGCAACTGCTGATCCCGTTGATTTTCTAGCCGTTACCGCGTTACAATTCACGGTAGAATTGCTGGAAATTGAAAAACGAAACGACATCGAGCCGATTTTGGACGAGGTGAAGAGGATTAGTAGCCGGCTGGATGAAGTTGTGAAAGAGTAAAATTAAAGAAGAGTTCTTTGAAAAGGAAATAGATATACCCGCATTATTTCGTATTTAACTGGAAAACTCAACACTTAACCAATTAGAGTGAAGCTTAGTTAGCCAAAGACAGGCCTCAACCCTTCGGGGTTCCTTCGGGACGGTGGAAGCCTGAATCTGACGGCAGCTCTACCCGTGTCTAACAGGGGTTTTTTAAAGAGAAATAGTGCGGGTTTTTTGTTTGAACAAAAAACACCAAATATTATATAACAACTATAAATTCAAGTTACGAATATGATAACAATAATAATTACCGGTGTTATTGCTTTAGTGGTAGGATTAATAATCGGATACCTGCTAATCAACATGACCTTGAAATACAGGAGCAAAAACATCATCAAAGAAGCGGAAGCAGAGGCGGAAGTGATCAAGAAGGACAAGATTCTGCAAGCGAAAGAGAAATTCCTGCAAATCAAGGCGGAACACGAGAAACAAGTGAACGCCCGCAACAGCAAGATTCTTCTCGCCGAAAACAAGTTAAAACAAAAAGATGCCGAGCTAGCTCGCAAAATGGAAGAATGCCAACGAAAAATCAAAGAAGCGGAAACACAACTGGAAACGTTGGAAGTACAAAAAGAATTATTCGAGAAAAAACACGCTGAACTGGATAAATTCAAAAAACAGCAGATCGAACAACTGGAAGCAATTTCCGGAATGTCTGCCGATCAGGCAAAAGAAAAATTAATCAGTTCTTTGAAAGATGAAGCCGAAACGGAAGCCATGTCATACGTGAACGAGATCATGGAAGAGGCAAAAATGACGGCAAACATGGAGGCAAAGAAAATCGTGGTAAAAACCATTCAACGGGTGGCAACGGAAACGGCAACGGAAAACGCTGTCTCTATTTTCCATATCGACTCGGACGAGATCAAGGGACGTATTATCGGACGTGAAGGACGTAATATCCGTGCCTTGGAAGCCGCAACCGGAGTGGAAATCATCGTGGATGATACCCCGGAAGCGATCGTTCTTTCCGGCTTCGACCCGGTTAGACGCGAGATCGCCCGCCTTTCTCTTCACCAACTGGTGACGGACGGACGTATCCACCCGGCCCGGATCGAGGAAGTCGTGAACAAGGTAAAGAAACAAATCGAGGAGGAAATCGTCGAGACCGGAAAACGTACCACCATAGATTTAGGTATTCATGGACTACATCCGGAACTGATCCGCTTGGTTGGTAAAATGAAATACCGTTCTTCTTATGGACAGAATTTGTTGCAGCATGCCCGCGAAACCGCCAATCTCTGCGCCATCATGGCCGCCGAGCTGGGGCTGAACGTGAAAAAAGCGAAACGCGCCGGATTGTTGCACGATATTGGTAAGGTGCCTGATGACGAACCGGAATTGCCGCACGCTATTCTCGGTATGCGTCTAGCAGAAAAGTACAAAGAGAAACCGGATATCTGTAATGCTATCGGGGCTCATCACGAGGAAATCGAAATGACCACGATGATCGCTCCCATCGTTCAGGCTTGCGACGCAATCTCCGGCGCACGTCCGGGAGCTAGACGGGAAGTAGTGGAATCTTACATTAAACGTTTGAAGGAAATGGAAGATTTGGCCCTCTCTTATAACGGTGTGGTTAAAACTTACGCGATACAGGCAGGCCGTGAATTGCGGGTTGTCGTGGGTAGCGAGAAAGTATCCGACACGGAAGCCGAAAAGATTTCGTACGAGATCGCTAAAAAAATCCAGGACGAAATGACTTATCCCGGACAAGTGAAAGTAACGGTTATCCGCGAAACGAGAGCAATCAATTACGCGAAATAGTTAAAAATCCAGCCGCAATGGCTGGATTTTTAAGTTACAAGTTACAGGTTGGCAGGTGACAAGTTCACGACAAGCATAGAAGTAGGGGTATAAAAAACTGTAATTTACAAAGCCGAAGGTTTAACCTGCAAATCGAAACCAAATAATACCGGACAAATGTTTGTCCGGTATTATTTGTTTTACTAAATTTGGTTGCCCAAAAGTAAACGATATATGGAGCCAATAAAATCATCAGAATTAATCACGAACGATGATGGAAGCGTCTTTCATCTTCATCTTCACCCCGAAGATTTAGCAGATCAGGTGATCCTCGTGGGTGACCCTTCCAGAGTAGAAATGATTGCCTCGTATTTTGACCAGATTGAGGTTAAGAAAAGCGATCGGGAATTCAGCACGATCACCGGACAGTATAAAGGACACCGGATTTCTGTTATCTCTACCGGGATCGGGGCTGACAATATCGACATCGTGATGAACGAACTGGATGCTTTGGTAAATATAGATTTACATACGAAAGAGATAAAACAACAAAAGAAATCATTGAATATCGTACGAATCGGGACTTCCGGTTCCGTGCAGGCTGATGTCCCCGTTCATTCATTCGTAATCTCGGAAATGAGCCTGGGAATTGATGGCGTGTTACGTTTTTACAAAAACAACGAAACGGTATGCGACGCTGATTTTGAGGATGCGTTTATCGCGGCATGCCATTGGACACCACGGGCTGCCCGCCCATACGCAGTTAAAGCATCCGGGGAACTGGTAAACAAATTGCACACGGAAGGAGTTACCGTAAAAGGAGTCACGCTGACTGCGAACGGATTTTACGGTCCGCAAGGACGTGTTCTGCGTCTACCGATTGAAATGCCGACAGTCAATGATGAAATTGCCCGTTTCAGTTTCGGGAATTACAAGATTGTTAATTATGAAATGGAAAGCGCGGCTATCGCGGGGCTGGCAGCTCTCATGGGACACCAGGCGACCACGATTTGCCTGATTATCGCTAACCGGGCAACCGGGGACGCTTCTTCCAATTATAAACCGTACATGAAAAAATTAGTTGAATACACGTTAAATTCTCTCATACGTTAATTACTTATTTATTATGATTCAAAGAATACAAACCATCTATTTGCTTGTGATAGCACTCATCATGACGATCCCATTGTATGTACCGATCGCTCAATTGCTTATCCCGAATGCCGCAAGCTATAATTTTTTTACTTATGGAGTGGTTATGATTGGAGAAAACACGGAATTGCAGGCTTACTACTGGGCTTTGTTTATCCTGAATATCTTCACGATAGGTTTACCCCTCGTAACCATTTTCCTGTTCAAGAAACGTTTCCTGCAAATACGCCTGTGTATCGTGGAAATCATTTTACTCGTGGGTACGCTGGTCCTGATGTGGTTCCATATCAGTCAATTTGCCGGTAAAATGAACGCGGACATTCTCTACAAATTCAGTTTTATACTCCCCGTGATCTGTATCATCATCGCGAACTTGGCCATGCGGGGTATATTTAAAGATATCAAGTTACTCAAGTCTCTGGACAGAATCAGATAATTATCAAAATAATCATAAACCAATAACGAAAAATGAGAAAAGTACACTTACTGGTTACATTAGCGTTAGTTTGTTGCAGCACGTACACGATGGCTTGCACGAACTTCTTGTTCACGAAAGGATCAACGAAAGACGGGTCTACGATGGTTACTTATTCCGCCGACTCCCATGTTCTATACGGAGAATTATATCACTGGCCCGCGATGGATTGGCCTGCCGGAAGCATGCTTGATGTCTACGAATGGGACACCGGTAAATTCATGGGAAAAATCCCGCAGGTAGCACACACGTATAACGTGGTCGGAAACATGAACGAGCATCAGTTGGCTATTTCTGAAACCACTTACGGGGGACGCAAAGAACTGGAAACACAAACCGGAGCTATTATTGATTACGGTAGTGCCATCTATATCACGTTGCAACGTGCCAAAAATGCACGCGAGGCTATCGTGGTGATGACCGACTTGATCGAGAAATACGGCTGGGCAAGTAGTGGAGAATCAATTTCTATCATCGACCCGAACGAAGTTTGGATCATCGAGATCATCGGCAAAGGCGAAGGCGAGAAAGGCGCGGTATGGGTAGCCCGCATGGTTCCGGACGGGTATGTTTCCGCACACGCTAACCAGGCCCGTATCACGACGTTCCCGTTAGAAGGCAAAACTTCCATTTCCTCGGATAAAATGAATAAAATCTACGACCCGAACATCACGACCGTGTATGCCAAGGACGTGATCTCTTTCGCGAAAGAAAAAGGCTTCTATCCCCAGGAAGGAAAAAATAAAGATTTCAGTTTCTCGGATACTTACGCACCTGTTGATTTCAGCGGAGCCAGGGCTTGCGAAATTCGCGTATGGGCGTTCTTTAACGCCGTGAACCCGGATATGGCCCAGTACTTTGATTACGCGACCGGAAGAAATATTCAACGTGACGGCAAAGGGTACGCCACGAACCGCATGCCTTTGTGGATCAAGCCGAGCGAGAAAGTTGACGTAATGCAAGTAATGGATTTCATGCGCGACCACCTCGAAGGAACCGAACTGGATATGAGCAAAGACATGGGCGCAGGTCCTTACGAATGTCCTTACAGATGGCGTCCGATGAGCTTTAAAGTAGATGGTAAAGAATACGTTCACGAAAGAGCAACGGCCACCCAACAAACGGGATTCACGTTCGTAGCTCAATGTAGAAATTGGTTACCCGATGAAATCGGTGGTATCCTTTGGTTTGGAGTGGACGATGCTGCCAGTTCGGTATATTTCCCGATGTATTCCGCGGCAACCGAAGTTCCTTTTGCCTTTGCCGTGGGTAACGGAAGTATGATGGAATTCACGAACAAGGCCGCATTCTGGGTATTTAACCAAGTGACCAATTTCGCATATACCCGCTACAACTTGATTCACCCGGAAATTCGTGCAAAACAAGTCGCCCTTGAAAAACAATACGTTGATTTCGTGCAAATGATCGATGCCGGAGCCAAAGATATGTTGGGCAAAAATAGAGAAGAAGCGGTTAAATTTCTCACCGATTTCTCTTGCCGTACCGGAAATCATCTGGTTGACACGTGGAGAGATTTCTACGGATACCTGTTCTGCAAATACATGGATGGAAACGTGAAAACGGCTATCCCCGGAGAGAAAAACCCGAAAGTAGAACAACCCGCTTTACCGGAGTGGTACCTGCGGATGATTATCGAACAGACCGGGAAGAAATTAGAAGTCGTGGAATAACCACGATTTCTAATTTCTGTTACAAGTTACAGGTTGAGCCTACGGCTCTGCAGGTTACAAGTTTTTGCCACTGTTATCATGAACTTGCCATCTGTAACTTGCAAACTTGTAACAAATAAATATTCCGATACTTGCATCGGAATATTTATTTTTATACCTTTGCCACTCGATTTTTAAACGTACGTAGTCTCTTACATGAAAGACTGAAGTCGTAATACTGCGTTCGATAAATAAACTTTTTAAAATAAAGACAATGGACTTAATTAAAGTTGCGGAACAAGCTTTTGCACGAGAAAACGCTACAGAACTTCCCGTATTTTCAACTGGTGATACCATCAGCGTACATTACAAAATCGTTGAGGGAAGTAAAGAACGTGTTCAGATTTTCAAAGGTGTAGTTATCCAAATCAAGGGTACGGGCACCACGAAAACTTTTACGGTTAGAAAAATGTCTGGTAACGTAGGAGTAGAGCGTATTATTCCTTTCAATTCTCCTTTCATTCAATCAATCGAGGTGAACAAGAGAGGTGTCGTTCGTAGATCCAGAATTTACTATTTCCGTGATCTTACCGGAAAGAAAGCAAAAATTAAAGAGAAGAAGTATTAATTTGCGCTTTAGCCATATAAAAAAGCCTCGTTTTGAACGAGGCTTTTTTATTTTCCTCCAACCGGAAAATAATCAACTTCAATTTTGTTTCCTCTTCATCATATCGTAACTTTAAATCACAAAATTCGTACGGTAAAAACGAACATATTATGACAATCCACTTACAATTTAAATAAAAAAGATATTTTTCCGACGAGAAAATCCTAACTTTGTAAAAAGGTAATTAAAATGACCACTTATGGAAAACAACGAGATAGTAAAACTAGCTAGAGCCAAAGCCGAGAAATGGCTGGATAAGGCTTATGACGAGAAAACACGGGCTGAGGTAAAACGGATGCTGGATAACACAGACACGGGAGATTTGGTGGAATCTTTTTATAATGATCTGGAATTCGGAACCGGAGGTTTACGCGGCATCATGGGGGCCGGAACGAACCGGATGAACATATACACCGTGGGAGCAGCCACCCAAGGATTTTCAAATTATATCAACCGCATGTTCCCGAACGAGAAAAAAGCCGTGTGCATCGGACATGATTGCCGACACAATTCCCGATACTTCGCGGAAACGGCTGCCAATATTTTCTCGGCAAACGGAATCCACGTGTATCTGTTTGAAGACCTACGCCCTACCCCGGAAATGTCGTACGCCATCCGGGAACTGGGATGTAAAGGGGGTGTTATCCTGACCGCGTCGCATAACCCGAAAGAATACAACGGCTACAAGGCTTATTGGGATGATGGTTCCCAACTCGTCCCCCCTCACGACAAGAACGTGATTAACGAGGTAAAAAAGGTACTTGTCACGGACATCAAGTTCGAACAAGCTCCCGGGATGATCACGATTCTGGGTAAGGAATTTGATAAAAAATACCTGGATAAGGTAAAAACACTGAGCCTTTCCCCTGAAGCGATAAAGAAAGAACATGATTTGAAAATCGTGTTCACTCCCTTACATGGAACCACTTACGAACTGGTGCCGGAATCTCTTCGAAACTGGGGATTCACGAACATATATCCCGTCCCTGAACAGAGTATCCCTGACGGAGACTTCCCGACCGTAGCTTCCGCTAACCCGGAGGAACCGGCTGCCTTCAAAATGGCCTTGGATTTGGCCCGCAAAATAGATGCAGATCTAGCCATGGCCTGTGACCCGGACGGGGATCGTATCGGTATTGCCGTGAAAAATGACGAGGGGATATGGACATTATTAAACGGAAACCAGACCAATATCATTTTCACGGAATATATTATCCGCCGTAAAAAAGAACTGGGACAACTCACAGGGGGCGAGTACACGGTTAAAACCATCGTCACCACTGAATTAATAAAAGAGATTGCAGAGAAAAATAATATCATTTGTTACGACGTGTACACCGGATTCAAATGGATTGCCGACGTTATCCGTAAAGAAGGCGGGGAAAAATTCATTGGAGGCGGGGAAGAATCATTCGGTTACATGCCGGGAGCATTCACACGAGATAAAGACGGGGTATCCGCCACGTCCCTCATGGCTGAGATCGCGGCCTGGACGAAGATGCAGCACAAAACTCTCTATTCTTTCCTGAAAGAGATTTACGCAAAATATGGATTTTCTCAAGAAAAAATGATCTACATCGTGCGCAAAGGTATTTCCGGAGCCCAAGAGATCAAGGCGATGATGGAAGAATTCCGCCACAACACTCCCAAAGAGATCAACGGAAGCCAAGTCATTCTGAAAAAAGATTACCTCACGTTGGAATCCACGGATTTCCGCACGGGAGAAAAAACGCATCTTAATTTTGAAACGACTAGTGATGTGTTGCAATTTTTCCTGGCTGACGGGAGTAAAATCTCTGTTCGTCCTTCCGGAACTGAACCCAAGATCAAATTCTACTTTGAAGCCAGGGCTCAAATGAAAGACACGAACGATTACGAGCGGGCTCAACAAGAGGCAAACGCCCGAATTGATGATATTATCAAAGACTTGAAGATTCAATGACGCGGAGAGGGATGTCAAACTTAATAAACACCTCCGTTGGTGTAGCCGACGGAGGTGTTTATTAAGTTTGACATCTCCCGCAAAACATCAATCATTGACAGCCTCGATCATCTCGTCCTTAAAATTGATCAGGTATAATTTTTTACGAGCGCGGGTAAACGCCGTGTACAACCAACGCCAATATTCATCATCATAAGCTTCTTCGACCATCCACCCCGGATCAATAAACACGGCATCCCATTGTCCTCCCTGTGCTTTATGGCAGGTGACGGCATAAGCAAATTTTATTTGCAAGGCGTTATAATACTCGTTCTCTTGTATTTTTTTGAAACGCTTCTGCTTGGAAGCAATGTCCAAGTAATCCTCCTCGACAGCCATATACAACCGCCGATAATCCTCGTAACTCAAAGCCGGTTGTTCTGTTGTCAACGTATCCAGCATAACCCATGCCGTGATTTCTTCCTCGTAACCGTAGATGCTCAAGCGTGTTTTAACAAAATGGAATCCGTATAAATCCTTGTATTTCCCGACTTTCTCCACGGTTGCAATGTCCCCGTTAGCGATAAAATCGACCTTATCGTATTCCGCTCCCCAGAAGTAATTATTCTTTACAATCATAATCTTATCTCCCCCGGTAAAAGCGTCTTCCCGGTACAAGATTCGAGAACGGATACCCGCGTTAAACCGGTTAGCCCGTTTATTGGAACGACAGATTACCATCGTTTCATCTATCCCGAATGAACTGTAACACAAATCCAGTTCTTCCAACAGATCGCCCCCTCCCACCCTCACGATATCCGGGAAACCCGAAACCCGGAGTAAAAGTTTAGCGTAAGGTCCGGCCCCGATCATTTCCCTCACTCTGGTGGCGTTAAACAATATACCGGATTGCTCGGACTGTCGCATGATATCCGTCAAATTAGCCTCGTAAATCTCCATCCCGTAACTCGCCTGCAAGAAATCTGCCTCCAAGGCGGGACTCACATCTACTCCGATCGGCGGTAATTGAGCGGTATCCCCGATCAGCACCAACCGATTATTACGCCCGTTATACACGAACTCTATCAAATCATCTAACAAAGAACCCGTGCCAAAATTCGAATCCTGCGAATTCATCGAAATCATGGAAGCCTCGTCCACGAAGAATAAGGTGTTGGCGTTCCCGTTAAATCCTAAATTAAAAATACCGACTCCTTCCTGTGCATTTTTCTGTCTATAGATTTTTTTGTGTATCGTGAAAGCAGCTTGACGCGAATAACTGGAAAATACCTTTGCCGCCCTTCCGGTAGGAGCGAGTAACACGACCTGTTGCTCGAATTGTACCAGTGTGTTAACGATAGCTGCCACCAACGAAGTCTTTCCCGTTCCCGCAAATCCTTTCAATAAAAACAAACTTTCGGGATGACGATCGAAAAGAAAAGCAAGAAAACGTTCCATCGCAACCTGTTGCGTAGGCGAGAAGTCAAAGCCAAACTTCTCTTTTACAATACTTTCAAAATGTTCGGTTATCATCATTAAATTTAATAGACAAAACTGTGCCGTGATCTTTTTTTTTTTTATATTTGCCGACACGACAATCCGCAAAGGATTCGTGTATGGTATTGTATAAAATACCGTGTAAAGATAGAAAAAACAGCTTAAATTAACGACGAGAACTAACTTGTTTAATATATAATAAATATACTGACGAAAAAGATGAAAAAACTTATTATTCAAATTCTTTTAGCAGCTGGAGCCCTCTACTTGGGATACTTGTGCTATCAAAGCGTGCAGAATCCTATTCAATTTCAAAAGTTGAAGGACCAAAGATATGCTAGGATCATCCAAAAACTGAAAGACATCAGAACCGCTCAGGATGCCTACAAAAGTATTCATAACGTGTACACGAGTAGTTTTGATACATTGATCTATTTCGTGAAACATGACTCGTTGAAGACCGTTCGCTCTATCGGAGAGCTTACCGATGATCAGCTCGAAGAAGGTATGACGGAACAAGAAGCTCTTAAAAAAGGGTTGATTATCCGTGACACGATCCGCGTTTCCGCTTTGGAGCAATTATTCGGAAAGAACTACCCGATTGATGACCTCCGCTATGTTCCGTTTACCAAAAAGAAACATCAATTCTTGATGGGCACGAACATGATCTGGACAGATTCAGGTATCGAAGTTCCCGTTTTCGAAGCTCGTATCTCCAACATGCAGATCTTTGAAGACCTGTTTGATGAATACGAAGATGCGATTCTGGAAGAAAACGGCGAAAGAATAAGATTAAATAAATACCCCGGATTAAAAGTGGGTAGCGTAAAAGAGGCAAACAATAACGTGGGTAACTGGGAGTAATTTCTCAAGTACGTAAACGAATAATACATGCAAAGCATTTATTTTGTTGACCCTAATTTTACTTACGAATTATCTACAAAATCGATATTATCCATCCGTTATGCAACGGATGGATTTTCATTTTGCGTGCATAATGCCGCGGATAAATTAGTCGTGTTCGTTCATGAACCTCATGTTGTTGATTCGAGAGAGGCCGCCGTGGCACGTTTAAAGAATTACGTGGTAAATGATGCCATCTTGAACCTTCGTTTCAAGAAAGTATACATCATGCCCTGTTTCAAAGAAAAACTTCTTGTCCCCGGAGCCTTTTTCGACAAGAATAATGTTGCCACTTTATACACGGTAAATCAAGAGATTACACCGGACGACATGCTCCTGTATCATCATATCGAAAGCATTGATGCCTACCTGATAGAAACTATCATTGCCTCGTTTAACGATTTTATCCGGGAACATTTCCCCGTGGTCCAAATCGTGAATGAAGCTTATCCCTTTATCCAAGGAGCCGTGGCAAAAGCCTTACACGATACGGAACAGATATTCTTGGACATTCAGGATAATTATTTCGATATTCTATTTATCCGTAACACGGGAATTCAACTATTCAACTCATTTAGTTATAAAGCGGCAACGGACATCGTGTATTTCCTGTTGAACTGTATCAAGGAATGCGGAATTAACAAAGAAAAAGTACATCTTTCCATTTCCGGCCCGGTATCCAAGGACTACAAATTAAAAGAATTACTTTCGGCTTATCTCCCGAATCCCTATTTTGCCAAAGAACCCCTGTTGAATAGTATCCTTCAGGATAAAGAGTTCAACGGTTCCCATTTTACTCATTTACTAAATCTTCACCGATGCGGATTATAAGCGGAACACACAAGGGCAAAGTCATTGTCCCGGATAAAAACTTCAAGGCACGCCCCACGACGGATTTTGCCAAAGAGAATTTATTCAACGTGCTCAACAACTACATTGATATAGAAGATACATCCGTGCTGGATTTGTTTTCCGGCACGGGAAGTATCAGTTATGAATTCGCCTCGCGTGGGGCAAAAAAGATCGTTTCGATCGAACTGAATTATAATCACTACTCCTTTATAAAGAAAACAGCCAGTCAACTAGGCTTTAAAAACATGACGGTTTTTAAAACCAACGTGTTCGTGGCTTGTAAAAAATTAAACGGAACCACGTTCGACATTATTTTTGCCGACCCTCCCTATGACTTGAATGAGATCAAGGATATACCGGCAGCCATTTTCGATAACAATCTGTTGGCCCCGGACGGGATAGCGATCATCGAACATCCCGGAACCGTCGACTTCTCCTCGGAACCCCATTTCTTCGAACACCGCCAATACGGTAGTGTAAACTTTTCGATCTTCAAAAGACAATAAACATATCTAATAAATGTAACATTGATGTAACCGAATCGTATTATTTAGGAAACCTTTTCAGTCTACTTTAGCTGCCGAAAACAAGAGGTATTTAATTTTAATATTAACTAAAAGTTTGACAAATGAAAAGGATTTTAATTAGTGTGGTTTTAGTTGCTATTTGTTTAAGCAGTTTCGCTCAACAACAAGAAGAAAAGAAGAAATTTCAAATTAAAGGGCAACCTATCGTTACCGTGTTTGCCAATTATCACGCAGGAATCGGGAGGGCGAACAAAGAATCCGGGTTCGCATTGGATCGTGCCTATCTCGGTTACCAATTCTCTTTAACGGAAAAACTCGGCGGAAAAGTTGTTTTCGACATGGGTTCCACGAAAGTATCCGGTTCGGATCTTGAAAGAGTGGCTTACGTGAAAAACGCAATGTTAACCTGGAAAACCGGAAACTTCTCTTTGGATTTCGGTTTGATCGGCCTGGAGCAGTTTAACGTGCAGGAAAAATTCTGGGGATATCGCTATATCATGAAGTCTTTCCAGGATGAATACAAGTTCGGTTCCAGTGCTGACATGGGAATTCTGGGTAAATACAAGTTCACGAAATGGCTTTCTGCCGACGTGACGATCAGCAACGGGGAAGGGTACAAGAAATTGAACGGTGACAACAAGTACAGGTATGCCGCAGGCGTGACCGTTACTCCTCTTGAATCATTAACTCTTCGCACTTATTACGATCTGGCCAGCAAAAATGTAGAAGATGACGATACGAAAGATCAACAGAATCTGGCCTTCTTCGCCGGGTACAAACACAAACTCTTCTCTATCGGTGCCGAATACAACCAAATGTTCAATACCAAGTACAAAGAAGACAAAGATCAATCCGGTTATTCTGTTTATTCAACCGTTAAATTGGAAGAGAAATTCAACATCTTCGGAAGATACGACAACCTGAGTTCTAAAGACGATTGGAGCAGTGCTGACGGACAAAGAATCCTCGTTGGTTTGCAATACGCCCCGATCAAACAGTTGAAGATTGCCCCGAACTTCTCTACATGGAATCCAAGAGACGGTGAATCAAGCTCTTTCGTCTATCTGAATATTGAATTCAAGTTGTAACATTATTGTAACAAATGTGCAACATTCATGTAACAAGATTCATCTAAACTTGCAGTGTAATAAATGAATCAGAAGACGTTGAAATTAATACTATCAGAAATGAAAAACTTACTTATCATTATTTTGGCGATTGCTATTGCATCTTGTGGAAACTCTAAAAAGAAGGATTCGGACAACAAGAAGATGAATATTGCTGCAGCTGGCGCAACCTTCCCGCTACCGTTCTACAACCTGGCTTTCAAAACCTACCAGGAAAAAACGGGTAACACGGTAACCTACGGGGGTATCGGTAGTGGCGGCGGGATCAGAAGCCTGAAAGACAAGATCGTGGATTTCGGGGGATCGGATGCTTACCTTTCAGACGCGGAGATGCAGGAAATGCCCTACGCAACGGTACATATTCCCACTTGCATGGGAGCCGTGGTAATGGCCTACAACATGCCGGAATTGAAAGATTTGAAACTTTCCGGAGAGGTCGTTGCAGACATCTACCTGGGCAAAATCACCAAATGGAATGATGCTAAAATTCAGGAATTAAATCCCAGGATAACTCTTCCCGATAAAGGAATGACCCCGGTATACCGTTCTGACGGTAGCGGTACGACCTTCGTTTTCAGCGATTACCTGACAAAAGTAAGTAATGACTGGAAAGAAAACGTGGGAACCGGGAAATCTCTAAAATGGCCGGTAGGTCTGGCAGCTAAAGGGAATCCAGGTGTAGCCGGAACCATCAGTCAGACTCCGGGAGCTATCGGATACGTGGGATCGGAATACGCATTCTCCCTGAACATCCCCATGGCGCAAATGAGGAACAGTTCCGGTAACTTCATCATACCAAACACAGAGAGTATCTCGGCTGCAGCCAAAGGAGAAATGCCTGCCGATACCCGAACCATGATCACCAATTCATCCGCACCGGATGCTTACCCAATCAGTTGTTTCACCTGGATCATCCTCTACAAGGAACAAGCCTATGCCAACAGAACTCTGGCACAAGCACAAGCTACCGTGAAATTACTCGACTGGATGTTAAGCCCGGAAGCACAAGCCTTAACAACCAAAGTTCACTACTCTCCCCTCCCTCAAACAGCCGTGGCTAACGCCAAAACACTATTAAACTCTATAAGTTTCGAGGGCAAACAAGTCCTAAAATAAACAAAGTTACAAGTTCGCAAGTTGCAAGTTACAGGTTCAAAACTTGCCTACTTGCAACTTGTAACCTATAACTTGTAACCTGTAACCTGCATTATGCGTGATCTTATTTTTAAACGATTACTCTCTGTTTGTTGTATCCTGATTTTACTGATCAGTGCCGGAATGATCTATTCACTTGTCAGCGGATCCGTTCCCACTTTAAGTCACTACGGATTCTTCCAATTCATCGGGTCGACAGAATGGGATCCCCACCCGGATAGAGAGACTTACGGAGCGCTCTCGTTTATCGTGGGCACGCTTCTCACTTCTTTTTTGGCGCTGATATTCTGCATTCCGTTCTCTTTACCCGTAGCTCTTTTCACCGGAGAATTTTTCCGAGGTAAAAAAGTGGCTGTTTTTATCAGTTCGATTATAGACCTACTCGCCGGAATTCCCTCCATTGTTTACGGTTTATGGGGGTTCTACACCTTCCGCCCGATCATCATCGAATTAGGCATCAACTCGCAAGGGTTCGGGATATTAACATCATCTATCATACTGGCAATCATGATTATTCCCTATGCATCCTCCCTTAGTGGCGAATTTATCTCTATGGTTCCGAATGAACTGAAAGAAGCTGCATACAGTTTGGGAGCAACTCGTTTCGAGGTGATAAAAACTGTAACTTTCCCCTCGGCCGGTTCCGGAGTCTTCGCCAGTTATATTTTAGCTCTTGGCCGGGCGTTAGGTGAGACGATGGCCGTGACCATGCTTATCGGGAACACAAACAATTTACCGGGTTCTCTTGCAGACACGGGTAACACCATGGCAAGTATCATTGCGAACCAATTCGGAGAAGCCGACGGACTTAAATTAAGTTCCCTAATCGCTATCGGATTATTACTATTCCTGATCACGGCTCTTATTAACCTCGTGGCAAAACTCGTCATCAAGAAACTTAATTGATCGCAAAATGAGTAGTTTAAGATATAGAACCATTAAAGACAAGACTTTCTTTTATACCACTTGTTTCCTGGCTTCCCTGACGGTAATCCCGCTATTCGCAATCATCTGGGAACTAATCAAGAAAGGATACAAACAAATCAACTGGAGTTTTTTCACGGAAAGCGCTCCCAGCACGCTGGATGCCATGCTGGCCAGAAACACGGGAGACATTATCCCCGGTGGTATTGCCAACGGGATCACCGGTACACTGCTTATGGTGGCATTGGCTGCCGTGATCGCTATTCCGATTGGAATTATGGTCGGCATACATTTATCGGAACACCCGAAAACAAAATTTTCAAATATCACACGCTTCCTGACGGACTTGATTCAGGGTAGTCCCTCCATTGTCATCGGTATTATCGCCTATGCCTGGATCGTGAAACCCCTGGGAAGTTATTCCGCCCTTGCCGGAAGTGTTGCCCTCAGTATCATGATGCTTCCCTTGATCATCCGTTCCACGGAAGAGACTTTAAAAATGCTTCCGGGCAGCCTGAAAGAAGCTGGCCTTGCCCTGGGAGCCTCTTACACCAGCGTTATATTAAAAGTATTATTGCCTGCCGCATTCGGAGGATTGTTCACCGGTATTCTGTTAGCCATTTCACGGGTAATGGGAGAAACAGCCCCCCTTATGCTAACCGCCCTGGGAAGTACCGCTGTGAACTGGGATGTTCTTAAACCGACAAGCGCCGTCCCCCTGTTGATCTGGGAATTCTACAACGATCCCAACCTGATCGACATGATCTGGAGCTCGTCTCTCTTCCTGTTAATGTTAATCTTGGCCCTCAATATAATAGCAAAACAAATAGCAAAAAAATGGAGAGTCCAATAATTCTCCGATCGTAAATCATATAATCACTCCATAAACATGAATCCAATATTACAACTCAAAAACGTATCCATCTCATATACTCCCGGAAAAAATGCCGTGCAGGAAGTTAGCGCTGATATTGTCGAAAAGAAGATCACGGCAATTATGGGGCCTTCCGGATGCGGGAAAAGCACGTTGTTACGAGCCATCAACCGGATGCACGAACTGTACCCGGATATCAAAACTACCGGAGAGATTATTCTCAACAACAAGAATATATTAAAAACCAACCCCATGGAGGTTCGCCGCATGGCAGGAATGGTTTTCCAACGCCCGAACCCGTTTCCCACGATGAGTATCTATGACAACGTGATCGCCGGTTACAAATTAAACGGTATATCCCTCCCGAAACAGGAAAAAGATAAACTGGTGGAGGAAAGCCTGAAAAATGTCGGTCTCTGGGAGGAAGTGAAAGATTCTCTGTTCAAAAAAGGGACATTTCTCTCAGGAGGTCAGCAACAACGTTTATGCATTGCCAGGGCTTTAGCACTAAAACCCAAGGTATTACTCATGGACGAACCGACATCCGCCCTGGACCCGATAGCCACGAACCGGATAGAAGAACTGCTATTGGATCTGAAAAACGAATTCACCATCCTGATCGTTACTCACAACATGTCACAAGCAGCCCGCATTTCGGACTACTCGATGTTCATGTATCTGGGAAACCTGATCGAATACGACGAAACACAAAAAATGTTCACAAATCCAAGTGATAAACGTACCGAAGAATACCTGACGGGACAATTCGGATAATTCTGTAATTTATGATTTTAGACGAAGTGACTCCAATCGCACAAGGCTAATATTTTAGTAATCATAGAATCATCGAATCGTCAAATCCCTGAATCTATTTATCTTTTAGTTTTTAACTTTCAATTTTTAGCTTAAATCATGTCTACCATAAGAGAAAAATACCTGGAGAAAATCAAAGAAGATTTTGAAGTCCTGTCCACTATCGTGTTACAACAAATGGAGCTTATCATGATAGCCACCGAGGACAACAAGAACACGGAACTATACTCGAAAATCGAGCAGAACGAAGTCATTATCGACAGCCTGGAAGTCAAGATCAGGGACGAAGTTATCAACTCGATCGTGCTCTATTGCCCGCGAGCCAGTGATTGCCGGAAGATCATGTCGTACCATGACATGACCGCTTACCTGGAACGAATTGGCGATCTATTATTGAACATAGCCGACTTTCTCCGGGAAGTGGAACTTCAGGGTTCCCTTTACGACACTTTTCACGAGATCATTTTATTGCAACTGGAAACAGTTAAGAAAATGACACAAAATGCTATCTTTGCTTTTACATGTGAAGACGAAAATTTGGCAAAAGAGATTATCCGGACAGATGATCTAGTGGATAACAACCACAAGGAGATTGTTCACGGAATACCTCTTCATTTTGTAGGCAGGACGATCAAAGACCAGGACATGCTGGATGCCCTCTCCTTAAGCGGGATGTCATACAACATCGAGCGGATCGGCGATAATGCCACAAACATCGCGGAGGCCGCCATCTACTTGCTAGAAGGGAAGAATGCAAAACATATTCATAACAACTAAACTTGGAAAACAATGGATAAACAGCGAATTCTAGTGGTCGATGACGAAGAAGATTTGAGAGAAATTTTGAAATTCAACTTGGAAAGCGAGGGGTATCTGGTAGATACCGCACCTTCCGCGGAAGAAGCCTTGAAAATGCTCTCCGAAACCTATGACCTGATCTTGCTAGATGTCATGATGGGAGGTATGTCCGGTTTCAGAATGGCAGAAAAACTCCGGAAAGATCTTCACAATGCAACCCCGATTATCTTCCTGACTGCTAAAGACACCGAGAACGACATGCTTACCGGCTTTAATATTGGTGGGGATGATTACATATCAAAGCCCTTTTCAATCAAAGAAGTTTCGGCCCGGGTAAAAGCCGTGATGAAAAGAGCGGGTTCGTTGGATGCTTCTAACAAGAAACAAACGATTGATGTCGGGAAAATGCATATTGATTTAGCCACGAAATCCGTTTCGATCGACGAACACATCATCCCGATCACTAAAAAAGAGTTCGAGATTCTGAACATGCTGGCACAATCTCCCGGAAAAATATTCTCCCGCGAGGATATTCTCAACAAAGTATGGAATGACGACAGCTACGTGCTCGAACGCACGGTCGACGTACATATCACCCGGTTGAGAAAGAAACTGGGCGAGCAAGGGAAACATATCGTCAACCGCTCCGGGTATGGCTATTGCGTGGAACTTTAAACGTTAACACAAAAACTATTTTCAATGAAATTATCCTATAAACAGAAGTTATTCATTTACTTCTTCATCGTGTTTGCAGCTTTCACTGTCATCATTATCTTTTTCCAGCAAAGCCGGGAAAAAAGCTACAAGACAGAAACCCTACGTACCACGCTGGACGACTACTCGGACATTATCGCCCGGTATATCCAACAACATCATCTGATCGATCATCAACACATCGACTCGTTGAACAACATGCTGATCCTCCTGCCTTCGAACCTGCGATTAACCATTATCAATCACGATGGCAAGGTGTTGTATGACAACAATCTGGACAACGAGAAAGATATCGAAAACCATTTGCAACGTCCCGAAATTCAGACCGCCCTGATCCAAAAAACGGGAACCGCCACACGTCTTTCACAAAGTACCGGGATCGAATATTACTATTTCGCCAAGGATTACATGAATTTCTTTATCCGTGTCGCTCTTCCCTATGATATCGAGGTCCAGAATTTCCTGAAAACAGATAATATATTTTTATATTTTATCACATTACTATTCTTCATCACGCTGATTTCATTGATTTACCTCTCCGACCGTTTCGGGAAAGCCATTTCCAGTTTGAAAGATTTTATCGTCTCTGCCGATAACAATAATGTCAATTACAAGAACATTCACTTCCCTAACACGGAACTGGGAGAAATCGGTGAAAAAATCATTCGTAATTATCAACTTCTGGAGGAAAGTAACAAGCAAATCAAGGTAGAACAAGAGAAATTGCTTCGCCATTTTCACTACTCGGACGAAGGTATCGCCATCTTTTCTGCCAAACGGGAAAAGATATACGCAAACACGCACTTTATCCAATACTTGAATACCGTTCTTGACGAACCCACATTCAAAATCGAAGGTTTACTGGAACAACCGGACTTTAAGGAAGTGAACGACTTCCTGCAAAAGAATACCCCGGTAAACCCCAATACCACAAACATTCCCGTGTACCAAAACAAAATCAGCAAAGGAGGCAAGCATTTCGCCATAAAATTGCTAATTTTCACGGACAACAGTTTCGAAATCACACTGAACAACATTTCGGATAACGAGAAAAACAGACTGTTGAAACAAGAGATGACAAACAACATCGCCCATGAATTGAAAACTCCGGTAAGCAGTATCCGCGGTTATATCGAAACGCTCCTGGAGCAACCCAATATCGCCCCGGATAAACAACATTTCTTCCTTGAACGTACCTATTCACAAATCGTACGTCTGTCCGACCTGATCCGGGATATCGCTTTGATCACCAAGACTGAAGAAGCCTCCGAACTTTTCGAGAAAGAGGGGATTAATATACATAACACGTTGCAGGAAGCTATTGAGGACCTGCATGATCCAATTATAGCACATGGTATTTCGGTAAAAAACGAGATCGATCCGAAAATCTTTATCGAGGGCAACAAAACATTGATCTACGCCATTTTCCGCAATCTAATTGAAAATTCGATCAATTATGCGGGTGACGGCATCACCATCGGGATAAACAACTATACGGAAGATAGTGAATTTTACTACTTCTCTTACTACGACACGGGACGAGGAATTGAAGAAAGCCATTTAAACCGGATATTCGAACGCTTCTACCGGGTATGCGAGGGACGCAGCAGACAAACGGGAGGTTCCGGCTTGGGACTCTCCATCGTGAAAAATGCTATTCTCTTCCATAAAGGCGATATATCCGCCAAGAACAGAAAGGATGGGGGATTAGAATTTTTGTTCTCGTTAAAAAAAACACTCTTTTAAACTAATAAATCCCGAACCTGAAAAGGGAATCTGGCTATTACAAATACTGTAATAGCCTTTTTTGATGCATTTTAATATTATTCAACGCAACCATTTCAACAATTATTCATCTATTTCATAGAAGATTGAAACAATCGACAAAAAACAACAAGTAATAAAAAGGGGTTAATACATGAAAATTAAAAAACTAGTAACGCTAATTATTCTTTCGCTCTCAGCCGCACTCGCTTTCACTTCTTGTAGTGATGATGACGGGTACAGCTTGGACAAATTTTGGTTAGAATTCGGTACTATTGAAAAAACAAGCGATCAAGACTATAAAATCATACTGGATAAAGGTCCTATACTGTTTCCTTCTGTTTCAAACGTACCGGTTCGTTATCTGGAAAATAAAATGCGTGTGTATGCGGATTTCACCATCCTACAGGATGCCAATCCGGGAAGTAGCGTAGACCATTACGTGAAAGTAAACGACTTACAAAAACTTCTTACAAAACCCATCGTGCCCTACACCGAAGCGATCAGCGACAGCTTGGGCATGGACCCGGTTGAATTACCGGAATACTGGATTGCCAATGATTTCATCACCTTCCGTTTCTTCTATGCCGGAGGGGGCGAAACTCACATGGTAAATCTCACAAAGCACAAAGAATTGATCGAGGACGGGAAGGCTTTGTTGGAATTCCGGCATAATGCTTACGGAGATCCGGTAAAAGAGAGTATGAACAGTTATGTCAGCTTCCCGCTAAAAGAAATATTTAGCGAGGTAACAGACTCTATTCAACTGCATATCAAGTACAAGGGTTTTGACAAAGAAAAATCTATCGACATTACTTATCGTCCTCGTAAATAGGTCTCATAGTGACGATGAGATGTAACGAGGAGTTTTCGGCACCGAAGACTCCTCGTATTTTTTATACCAAAACTCTTTTTTTTCAAGATTTCTTCATCTAATGTTTGGTAATTACACAAATCTACCTATCTTTGTACCCGCTTTAGACAAGCAACTGTTCTTTGAACAATGGGGAGATACCAAAGTGGCCAACTGGGGCTGACTGTA
>ERZ838577.1764-NODE-1764-length-27352-cov-5.747701_pt1 | contig 27352 bp, 26 predicted proteins | sample MGYA00519682_ERZ838577 | MGnify/ENA primary metagenome ERZ838577 (study PRJEB31850, sample SAMEA3708838) | human gut metagenome | biome: human gut; feature: human-associated habitat; material: faeces | place: China | collected 2014 ...
AGGCTGGTGCTGGATGCACTCCCGTTATGACTGTGTTGTGGTAATTCATCGGTAGTCAATTTTAGTTTAGAAAGGATGACAAAAATGAAATGTTTCCAAATCGAAAAAAATGAAGTCTTAATTATTGACGGAGAAAAACAGTACGTTGATACCGTCGAGAATTTCAAAGCAGATAGTGGTATTAAGTCGTTACCAGTACGCGTTTGGTATAGCGATGAACAAAAAGATGTCGTTATCAAAACTAACGAGAAAACTGCGGAAGAATGGAAAAACTATCCGATTGCTGAATATGACGACTATATCGCGGCCATCGACGAATACATCGCGGCCAAAGCGCAACGCGAGTACATCCCGCCGACTTTTGAAGTACTTAAAGAACAAGCCCTCAATTATCAGTATGCCGAGTATGTAAAGAAGCGCGATGCGCTGGTCTATGTTGACGGTATGGGCTTTACGACGGACGCCGCGGGTCAGCAGGATTGGCAAATTGCGCTGACGCTGATGGGGGATTCGGGACAGTATAAAGTCTATGTTGAGGACGGAAAAACGGCGACCTTGAAGACCGTAACTAAATCTCAGATGATGGCAGCAGGAGAAGCCGCCAGAGCGCAGCAGCTTGCGGCGTACAGCAATTTCATAGCTGTTCGCGAAAATATTAAAAATTGCCAGACTGCGGAAGATTTGCAGGCGTATTTACCGCCAGAAACCGCATAAATAAGCCGTTTATGCAGCGTTTTAACATTAGTTACATATTAGTTACAAATGAAAAGGATAACTAGGCCATATAAAAATATCCTAAATAAATACGTGGTACAGGTTAGTTACAAAAGGTCAATAGCTTTTTTTAGCTGTCGTATGCTTTTATGAGTATATATACCGTCTGTAATGTCTTGTATGGCGTGGCCTAGTATCCGTTTTATGGTTAATTTATTCGCTGCTTTGTCGTCTAGCCAAGTAGCGCAGGTATGTCGGCATTCATGCGGCGTGTGGTGACAATGCGTCGCGTCCATGACTTTATTAAAAAAATGACGGAAGCGATGATAGGTTAATGGGTTGCCGGCATTATCTGCGATTAGTGTTTTCCCTGGTTGGGACATCCACCAATGATAGTATTCGAGCATCTTTTTTGATATAGGCACAAGACGATTTTGCCCTGCTTTAGTTTTGCTATGTCTGATTTTATATACACGGCTGCGTAATTTGACGTCAGACTTTAGCACATTGATAAATTCGGAGGGACGCGGGCCGCTGTAGCACATCATCAAAATGCATTTGGCCCACGGAGCCAGAGGGTGCGCATCATCGTCTGCAATCGCCCGTACCCGGTTTAACTGTCGGGTAATAAAAGGTTGCTTTTTGTACTTTTTACGAGGTTTATCTACATCAACAAAACGGCTGAGGTCGGCAGTTTGAGGTAATATTTGATATTTGACGGCGTACTTGTACACGTTATGCATGACTTGGCGCACTCTTTTTTGAGTTGCATAGCCGACGCCGCTTGTAGATATTTGTTTTATGACTGCTTGCAGATCAGCTACGGTTATATCTCGTAACGGACGTGTTAATAAGGAGGTGCATTTATTAAAAGCAATATCATAATTTTTGGCGGTAATGCTGGCAATACGTGGTCGGCGCTCTTGCATATCTAATTTGTAAATTTCAGCAAATGTCATTTTAGTTGGGGTATATATGACAAAATTTTTATTGTAGTCTACTAAATAAGCAAGGGCGTCCTCGTAATTTGCAAAATACGCAATATATTTTTGTTTGCCGTTTATTGTTTTGCGCACAGCCCAGGGGCGGCGCCGACTACCGGAAAGGCGAGTAACGCTGCCGTACCCGTTTGGCAATTTCATGTAATCACTCCTAAAAATCTATTAATTAGGAGCATACCAGAAAGGAGCAGCGAGCAGCAAATGAAACTTATCTTATGTGATACAAATAAAGCATTATGCCACGCATGGCAAAGTGTCTTTTCTCACGAAAAAGATGTGAAAATCCTCAACAGTAAATTTGAAGGCATAGAAACATATGATTGTATTGTAAGTCCTGGAAACTCTTTTGGATTAATGGACGGAGGGATTGACGCAGCCATTATTGATTATTTTGGAACGGATTTAATGCTATACGTGCAAGATAAAATTAAATACGAATATTATGGAGAGCAGCCCGTCGGAACTTGTTTAATTGTGGAGACTGGGAATAAAGCACATCCGTATCTTGCACATACGCCAACTATGCGAATCCCGCAAAATATTTCCGGGACAGATAATGTATATAATGCTATGCGTGCTATGCTGATTGCAACGAAAAAAGTCAGCACAATCGAAACCGTACTTTGCCCAGGTCTGGGAACTTGTACGGGAAACGTGAGGCCGGAAATCGCCGCAGCTTGCATGTATCTTGCGTATCAGAATATCATGAATCCGCGGCCCATTAATTGGGAACATGCCGTTGATATAGAAATGGCGTTGCGAGGTGTATTATGTCAGCGGTTATAAACTGGCTTAGAAGTATTATCCCTGTACAAATCGAGATAGAATGGGGGGCAATCGTGTCTGGAATAGGAGCGTTTTTTACACATTTGATGGGCTGGAACGATACGATGGAGGCCCTTTTGGTTATTATGGCTATTGATTATTTGACAGGGATAGCAGCCGCTTATATTAACCCGAATTTAAAATTAAATAGTAAGAAAGGCTTTAGCGGATTTTGTAAAAAAATGGTTATTCTTTGTCTTGTAACGTTAAGTCACGAGCTGGATAAAGCATTGGGACAAGCAATAACCCAGCCGTTTGTTGTATGGTTCTTTATAGCAAACGAAGGCTTATCGGTAATAGAAAATGCCGGCAAGGCGGGATTACCGATCCCACAAAAATTGAAAGAAACATTAGAACAATTATCCGTAGAAAAGGAGGCAAAAAAATGAAAGAAGTAACTTTGCAGGAATTAAAACAGATGGCCCGCGTAGCTTATAACGACCTTTGGGCCGGAGCCCGGAACATGGGCCGAGACGTAAAACTATATTTGCACTGGACGGGCGGCAGGTATGACCAGGCGTTTGACGATTACCACGTCAATATTACGGGAGACGGGCGCGTATGGGTATCTACGGACAACCTGGCCGAGGTTAAAGAGGCTACGTATATGCGCAATACGGGCAGCGTGGCGATCACGCTATGCTGCGGCTTTCATGCTACGAGCGAAAACAATTTAGGCCCGTGCCCACCGACAGAAGCGCAGATTAACGCCATGGCGCAAGTCGTCTGCGTGCTGGCCGACGCCCTGGACTTGACTATTGACCTGCAGCGTGTCATGACGCACGCCGAAGCTGCTGATAACAGGGATGGGATATGGTGCCATGAGCCGTACGGACCGGACAGCACGGTCGAGCGCTGGGACCTTTTAGTCGTCCGCGAAGGGGCGGCACGTTGGAGCGGCGGCGACGAAATGCGCGGCAATGCAAATTACTACCGCGCCCAGGGGCTCATGAAAAACGCATAAGGAGGCGGACATGTGGACAAGAAAAAAATGGCTGCTTGTCTTCTCTTGCTGCTTGTTTGCTTGGGCGTCGGCTGGCTCATATACGAGCGCAGCAGCGGCGGAGACGACAGCGGAAACGATAACAATGTCAACGTCACAATACAACACGCTGAAAACGAAATTCGCGACACTGGAGCTGAAATTGACACAGCTAAAACAGAACTCGACCGCGGACAAGACGCAATTAATAGAGCTGAAAACGCAATTGGAAAACTGGAAGACAGCAGCGGCCAACGCGCAGACTTCATTGACGAATGCGAACAACTCGTTGACGAAATTAGAAACATCTTTACAGACGTTGACGCAGCAAATAGACGACCTGCAACGTGAGCAGAAAAGACTAAACAGGCAGCGCAATGCCTGGGCCGCCTTGGCTGGCATTGCAATGGTATATGCGATATGCAAATAATAACAAATAAGACCCTCGATAGTTATCGAGGGTCTTATTTGATTGAAATTGTTTTAATTTGCATAGACACAAATTCCGAAAAGCCGATCAGATACAAAGAAAAGTTTTCCGTGTTCGGCTTTAAAGCGTGTGGTGGAGATGAGGAGAGTCGAACTCCTGTCCGTAAATGCCGCCCCATGAACTTCTCCGAGCGCAGACCTTGTTTTATCGTCTCAAACAGCTGTCGTACAAGGACAAACTACGCTGTTCCAGCCTGTGAGTTTCCCACTGCGGCGGCCAGGCTCATGCCGTAGGGTATCCCGCTAAGTGACGTCTGCAAACTGCCCGCGGGATTAGCAGCAAGAGACGTTAGCCGCGATTAGGCAGCTAAAGCAAAGTTTTGTTCTTTTGCGTTTAATTTAAAGGTTCACCGTTTTGCGGCCTGATGAAACGCCGGCTCGCTATTCATGATACAACCATCCACGTCGAAACCTTTACATCCCCATGGATTTATATAGTATATCATACCCTATGGGTTCTGACAATTCTTTATTTTTGATAATGCGGCGAAACAGAAAGAGTATGCGGCAAAGAGTCTTGAAAGATTTGCAAATAAAATATATACTAGTTGCAGAAAATATGTTGGTTTTTACGGAGGTTTTACGGGAAAAATACGTAATTTATGCTATAATAAATGTGTTAAAAAGAGTATTCTAATAAGAGGCTTCAAAGAAAGGGGACGGCCCTTTGTTATATATTGTCAAATGGATCTATTCGTGGCTGCTGCCGCTGGGCGGCATTGTCTTGGCCCTGGGGTTTCTTGCCGCGTATCAGCGGCGCCGCCAGTCGGCAGGCGTCAAATGGCTGGCCGCCGTCGTTCTCGTATTGTATGCCCTGTCGATTGCGCCGGTGTCTAATTGGCTGCTGCGGCCCTTGGAACAGGAGTATGAACAGCCTGCGGCGCAGGCGCTGGACGGCGACGTCATTATTATGCTGGGCGGCGGAGTGCTGGCCGGCGTGCCCGATGTAGATGGAGAAGGACAGCTGAGCGGCGCTGCGGCCAATCGGTTTTTAACGGCCCTGCGCCTTCATCGCGCCCTCGGCCTTCCGCTGCTGCTGTCAGGCGGGAAGGTGCTGCCCGACGACGCCAGCGAGAGCGCCGTCGCCAGGCGCATGCTGCTGTCCCTGGGTGCGGCGGAATCTATGATTTATACTGATGAAGAGAGCCGCAATACGGCGGAGAACGCCGCTTTTTCCAAGGCCATCTGCGAGGCCAACGGCTGGCGTCGCCCTATCGTCGTGACCAGTGCCTTTCATATGGAGCGGGCGGCCTATTTGTTCCGCCGCGAAGGCTTGGACATCACGCCGTATCCTTGCGATTACCGCGCCGGAACGGGAATATCTCTCTATTCCTTTGTTCCCCAGGCCAGCGTGCTGGCCGATTCCTGCCTGGCGATAAAAGAGTATGTCGGCTTGGCGGCGGCTAGGGCTGGGCTGCAATAATTACGGTGGAAAAAATATCGGGACAAATTTCGCCCAAGCTATTGCAAAAATGTACCCAGTGTGGCATACTATGGGTGTAAGGTGAATTAAACGAGTTAGTCAATTTGAATAGGTTTTGTAAAAAGGAGTGTATCGACAATGATTAAAGTTGGTATTAATGGTTTTGGCCGTATTGGACGCTTTGTTTTCCGCGCTGCCCAGACTCGCGACGATATCGAAATCGTAGGCATCAACGACCTCTGCCCTGTAGATTACATGGCATATATGCTCAAATACGACACGATGCATGGCCAGTTCGACGGCACGATTGAAGCCGACGTTGAAAACAGCCGCCTTATCGTAAACGGCAAAGCTATCCGCGTAACGGCTGAAATGGATCCGGCAAACCTCAAATGGGACGAAGTCGGCGCTGAATACGTCGTCGAATCGACAGGCCGCTTCCTCACCATGGATTTGGCTGAAAAACACCTCCAGGCCGGCGCTAAATACGTCGTTCTGTCCGCTCCTTCCAAACAGGGCGAAGACGGCCGTCAGGCTGATATGTTCGTATGCGGCGTAAACACCGATACATACAAAGGCCAGACGATCGTTTCCAACGCTTCCTGCACGACAAACTGCCTGGCTCCGATCGCCAAGGTCCTCAATGACGCGTTCGGCGTTAAAGAAGGCCTCATGACGACGGTACATTCCACGACGGCTACGCAGAAAACTGTCGACGGCCCGTCCCTGAAAGACTGGCGCGGCGGCCGTGCTGCAGCTGGCAACATCATTCCGTCCTCCACGGGCGCAGCGAAAGCCGTAGGCAAAGTTATTCCTGAATTGAACGGCAAATTGACAGGCATGTCCATGCGCGTTCCGACGCTGGACGTTTCCGTTGTCGACCTCACGGTCAACCTGGCAAAACCGGCTACGTACGATGAAATCTGCGCCGCTATGAAGAAAGCTTCCGAAGGCGAACTGAAAGGCATCCTCGGCTACACGGAAGACGCCGTCGTATCGTCGGACTTCCTCGGCTGCACGCTCACGTCTATTTTCGACGCGAAAGCCGGCATCGCTTTGACAGATACATTCGTAAAAGTCGTTTCCTGGTATGACAACGAAATCGGCTATTCCAACAAGGTTCTCGACCTCATTGCCGTCATGAACGACTACAACAGCAAAAACTAATTTGTAGCGACGCATTTCCCAACGGGTAAACAGCCTCCCGTTACAAATATTCAAGACCGAAATAGAAATACAATGAAAAGGCAGGGATTGCGAATTTCCCTGCTTTTTCTTTTCTTCACAGCCGGGCTGTAAAGGTAAAGAAGGAGATAGAAGTATATGACAAAAAAGAAACCTGTAATGCTGGTTATTATGGATGGATTCGGCTGCAGCGACATTCAGAAGGACAACGCCGTGGCGCAGGCCGATTTGAAGGTGCTGCCGGCTCTCTGGAAGGAATATCCCCACGCGCATTTAGGCGCATCGGGCGAAGACGTAGGCTTGCCTGACGGCCAGATCGGCAACTCCGAAGTCGGCCATCTGAATATCGGCGCCGGCCGCATCGTCTATCAGGCCCTGACGAAGATTACCAAGGATATCCGCGAAGGCGCGTTTTTTGAAAAGCCCGCTCTTGTCGGAGCGATGGAAAACGTCAGGAAACACGATTCGGCCCTCCATCTGCTGGGCCTCGTATCGCCGGGCGGCGTGCACAGCAGCGAGCAGCATTTGTTCGGCCTGCTGGAAATGGCCAAGCGGTACGGCCTCCGCAAGGTATATGTCCATGCCTTTCTCGACGGCCGCGACGTGCTGCCCCGCAGCGCCGGCGAATACCTGCAGGAATTAGAAGACAAATGCGCCGAGCTGGGCGTCGGCGAAATCGCGACGATCAGTGGCCGGTATTACGCCATGGACCGCGACAAGCGCTGGGATCGGGTTGAAAAGGCGTACCGTGCCGTCGCGCTGGGCCAGGGCCATGAAGAACCGGACGCGCAGACCTGCCTGAAGAACTCCTACGCCTCCGACGTATCCGACGAATTCGTCGTTCCGACGATTATTCATAAGCATCCCGTAGCCGACGGCGACAGCGTGGTGTTCTTCAACTTCCGCCCCGACCGGGCCCGCCAGCTTACGACGGCTTTTGTCTGCGACGATTTCGACGGCTTTGACCGGCCGAAGAAATTAGACGTGTACTTCGCTACGATGACCCGCTATGAAGACGATTTGCCGGTTCACGTCGTATATGATAAGGAAACGATAGCCAATACGCTGGGCGAGGTGCTGGCCAAGGCCGGCAAGAAGCAGCTGCGCATTGCCGAAACGGAAAAGTACGCCCATGTGACGTATTTCTTCAACGGCGGCGAAGAAACGCCCAACGCCGGCGAAGACCGAATTCTCGTGCCGTCGCCGAAGGTCGCTACGTACGACCTGCAGCCGGAAATGAATGCTCCCATCGTCACGGATAAGGTCGTCGAACGGATTGAAAGCGGCGAATACGACATGATCATGCTCAACTTTGCCAACGCCGACATGGTAGGCCATACGGGCGTGTTTGAAGCCGCCGTCAAGGCGGTGGAAACCGTCGATACGTGCATCGGCCGCATCGTAGACGCCCTGAAGACTGTCGACGGCCAGCTGCTGATCATCGCCGACCACGGCAATGCGGAACAGATGGCTGATCCGGAAACGGGCTCGCCCTATACGGCTCATACGACGAACCACGTGCCGTGCATTTTAGTCAGCGAAACTTATAAGCACGCCAAGCTGCACGACGGCATTTTAGCCGACGTCGCGCCGACGCTGCTGACGATGGCCGGCATGGCCATTCCCGCCGATATGACGGGAAAATGCTTGATCGACCTTTGATGCCGCCGATGAACACAGTGGTTGTATCGGCGAAGCAGCAAATGTCTTTAGATGGAGGTAAAGATGGAACAAGACACGCTCAGTATCTTTCAAAAAATCGCGCCTGATATCATGGGGACGATTAAAGAACGATATTTGCTGCTGCGTCATATTTCCGACGCAGAACCGGTAGGACGGCGCACCCTGGCCGGCTTGTCGGGGCTGTCCGAACGGGTGGTGCGCTCCCATGTGGACGTGCTCCGGCGCAGCGGGCTGGTACGGTTTACGACGATGGGAATTTCCATGGAGCCGGAAGGAAAGGCCCTCATGCCGGACTTATTGGAGTGCTTCCTGCGCTTGAACAATTTAGACGATATGCAGCGGCGGATACGGCAGGCCTTGGGCTTGAAGAACGTGTACATTGTTCCCGGAGACAGCGATACGGATAAAACGGCCTGTGAGGAGCTGGGGCGCAAGGGCGCGCTGCTGCTCAACGATTTGCTCGGCAGCGTCAGCATCGTGGCCATCAGCGGCGGCTCGACCATGGCGGAAATCGCCCGTATGCTTCCGGAAAGCAATGCCGGCGCGACCATACTGCCGGCCCGCGGCAGCATGGGGAACCACGTGGAATTCCAGGCAAACTATATTGCGGCTGCTGTCGCCGCTAAGACGCACAGCTCGTACCGCATGATTCACCTGCCCGAAGGCGTAAGCGAATCGGCCCTGCGGCTGATGTTCGAGTCAGACGCCCAGGCCAGGGAAAATGTCGCTATGACTTCCCAGGCCCAGGTCGTCGTCTTCGGCATCGGCCGCGCCGATAAGATGGCCAAGCAGCGGGGCATGACGGAGCATCAGCGGCAGACACTGGAAACGCTGGGGGCACGCGGCGAATCGCTGGGCTGTTACTGCAGCCTGGACGGGCGCATCCTGTACGGCAGCAACAACATCGGTATTTCCTTGAAAGATATAAAGCATCATCCCCACGTCATCGCCGTGGCCGGCGGAGCGAGCAAGGCCGAGGCGATCGTAGCCGTCATGCGCACGTGCCGGACGGGCATCCTCGTGACGGACGAAGGCGCGGCAGAAAAGATGATGAAAATGATTTAATACGAGGTTTTTCCAGCGTCTAGCAGACGCTGACGAGTATATATGTATCGTTACGATATGGAGGAGGATTTTTCCATGAAACAGACAATTACAGATATTACAGTGGACAACAAACGGGTATTCGTCAGAGCGGACTTCAACGTGCCCCTCGACGGCGACTGCCGTATTACGGACGACACGCGCATCCAGAAAACGCTGCCGACGATTAAGTATCTGCTCGACCATCATGCAGCGGTCATCCTGGCCAGCCATCTCGGCCGTCCGAAGGGAGAAGCCGTTCCCAAGTATTCGCTGAAACCCGTTGCCGAACGCCTTTCCGAATTATTGGGTATCCCCGTAAAATTTGCTCCGGACTGCGTCGGCCCGGAAACGAAAGCCATGGCCGAAGCGCTCCAGCCCGGCGAAGTCCTGCTTCTCGAAAACCTTCGCTATCATAAGGAAGAAGAAAAGAACGATCCCGAATTTTCCCGCCAGCTCGCCGAATTGGCTGAAGTCGGCGTAAACGACGCCTTCGGCTGCTGCCACCGGGCGCATGCCTCCGTTGCCGGCATTACGGCGTACCTGCCTATGGCTGCAGGCTTCCTGCTGGAAAAGGAAATCCGCTTCATCGGCGGCGCCGTAGACAATCCGGCCCATCCCTTTGCGGCGATTATCGGCGGCGCGAAGGTTTCCGATAAAATCGAAGTCATTTCCAATCTCCTGCCGAAGGTCGACCTCATGATCATCGGCGGCGGCATGGCCAATACGTTCCTGGCCGCCCAGGGCTACGGCATCGGCAAATCCCTCGTCGAAGCCGATAAAATCGATCTGGCGAAGAGCCTCATCGCCCAGGCTCAAGAACAGGGAACGAAGCTTCTCCTTCCCGTCGATGTCATGGTAGCAGCTGCCTTTGACAACGACGCCGACCACAAGGTCGTAGACGTCGCCGACGTGCCGGCCGACTGGATGATCCTCGACGTAGGCACGAAGACGCAGGAACTCTTTGCCAAAGAATTAGCTTCTATGAAACTTATCGTCTGGAACGGCCCTATGGGCGTATTTGAAATGGAAAACTACGCGAAAGGCACGGAAGCCGTGGCGAAAGCCGTAGCGGCTTCGGATGCCGTATCCATCGTCGGCGGCGGCGACTCCGTATCGGCCGTCAACAAGACGGGCCTTTCCGACCAGATCAGCCATATTTCCACTGGCGGCGGCGCGTCCCTTGAATACCTTGAAGGCAAGAAACTGCCCGGCGTCGAATCGCTGAGCGATAAATAATATATCATCATATTTCAGATAGGAGGATGCTCTCATGAGAAAAACTATTATTGCCGGCAACTGGAAGATGAATCATACTGGCAAGGACGCCAAGGAAACGATTACGGGCCTCGTCGGCCGCGTAGTGCAGGACGTCAAAGCCGAAGTCGTCGTTGCTCCCGTATTTCCGTATCTGCCGATGGCTGTGGAATTGACGAAAGGCACGCCGATCCACGTAGCCGCGCAGAATATGCATTGGGAAGAAAGCGGCGCTTTTACGGGCGAAGTATCTCCGGCTATGCTCGTAGATATCGGCGTAACCCACGTCATTATCGGCCATTCCGAACGCCGTACGTATTTCAACGAAACGGACGAAACGGTCAATAAGAAAACGAAAGCCGCCTTGGCTCATAACCTTACGCCTATCGTATGCTGCGGCGAAACGCTGGAACAGCGCGAAGAAGGCATTATGCAGTCCTGGATTGAAGGCCAGATTGAAAAGGCCCTCGAAGGCATCGGCGCCGACGACTTGGCGAAGGTCGTCATCGCCTACGAACCGATTTGGGCTATCGGCACGGGCAAGACGGCTACGGCCGCTCAGGCTCAGGAAGTTTGCTCCATTATCCGCAAGAAAATCGCGGCCCTCTACAGCGCCGACGTTGCCGACAGCGTGTCCGTCCTCTACGGCGGCAGCGTAAAAGGCGGCAACGTAGCCGAATTGACGGGCTCTCCCGATATTGACGGCGGCCTCGTCGGCGGCGCCAGCCTGAAAGTCGACGACTTCATGGCTATTATCGACAACGCCGTTGTAAAATAATCGCATTTCGCTCGAAAATACCGTTGGTAGACCTTGCCGACGGTATTTTTTTGCGCCGTTTCATAGTATGATGAATACTATAGACATAGCGAGGAGGCGTTTTATTGTGAAGGTTATCGATTTGACCCATACCATACGGGAGCATATGCCCGTGTTTCCGGGAACGGAAGAGCCGTCCCTGCAGACGGTAAGTACCTGCGAAACGGACGGCTTCAAAGAAACGAAGATTTCCATCTGCACGCACGTCGGCACCCACGCCGATCCGCCAGCCCATGTATTAAACGAAGGCACGACGCTGGATCAGTATGATGCCGGCCAATTTATCGGCAAGGCCCTGGTCGTCGACTGCCGCCGCGTAAAGGAAGGCGGGGCGATTACGATGGATTGCCTGCGGCCCTATGGAGACAAAGTAGAAAAGGCAGAGTTTCTGCTGTTTCACACAGGCTGGGACGCCTACTGGGGAACGCCCCAATACTTCGGCGACTATCCCTGTATAGACGACTCCGTGCTGGAATACGTCGTCGCCGGGGCGTATAAAGGCATTGGGATCGATACGTTCGGCATCGATCCCATAGGCGACGAAGAGCTGACGCGGCATAGGAAGCTGTTTCAGCGCCGGGAAATGATCAATATAGAAAACCTGAAAAATCTTCACCTGTGCGGCAGCGACTTATTTTGGTTCGGGTGCTTTCCGTTAAAAGTACATCAAAGCGACGGCGCGCCCGTCCGAGCGGTCGCCTGGTTTGAATAGAAAAATCCCCCCGGCAGGAAAGAGGCCTGCGCGAGGGGATGTACTATGGCAGAATCTGCCGGATGAAGAGAAAAGAGAAGGCGAACGGTTAGATTTCTACGTTGAAGTGTTTCAGGATCATTTTTTCCGCTTCGGCGTTCCAGAGGCCGTTGTGAGCTTTGCAGCATGCGTCCAGTTCGAGGAAGAACGGGTCTGTTTCGCCTAATTTGGCGAAATCTTCAATGGCCGTCATCGGCATGTCGAACTGCGTATAAGCCAGCTTTTTGCCGCCCTTGATATGCGGCAGGTTCAGCGTCGTGTCGATGATGCTGTCGATGCCGCCGACGTGCGTTACCATGACGGCCGGGTTGATGATGCCTTTGGCAGCCAGGTTGTTGGCTTCGATGAGGTCGTCGTTGTTGCCGCCCGTCGTGCCCATGATGTGGGTGCTCGTGTAGTGGCAGTCGTACAGGTTGATTTCAGCTCGGAAGTTTTTGTCCGTCGGGCCGGAGAAGAAGTTCATGCAGCCGTCGAAGGCCAGCAGCCTGTTGCCCAGTTCGGCGACGGCGCGGACCGGCGCGTATACGAAAACGTCGTCGTAGCCGTGGCCGTCGGTGATCTTCATGAGCTCTTCATAGGGGTCGTCCATGGCTCCCGTATTGATGTAGTGGAGTTCGACGCCGTACTGGGCGGCGTATTCGGGGGAAATGACTTCTTTCGCCCGATTGATGCGGCTTTCGTCGATGTCCGTTACGATGATGCGTTTCGGCTTGTTTTCAAAGCGGATGCCGTAGCTGACGGCGCCTAAGCCCATGGGGCCGCAGCCGCCGAGGATGATGATATTGCCGCCTTCTTTCGTGCCCATAGCGTGGTTATAATTGTGCTTGTTCGTGTGGTAGTTGGCCCGGTAGCCGCCGATGATGCAGCTCATCGGTTCGCCCAAGGATGCTTCGAAGAAGCTTTCGCCTTCGTAGGGCATCAGAGCGCCTAATTCCATGACTTCGTGGGGGAAGATGCAGTACGTGCAGTCGCCGCCGAAAAATTCATAGGAATATCCCGGCGAAGCCAGGCTGCCTTTATAGTTCAGCGCCGGCTGCTGGGCGAAGCGCATGCCCGGCTTGAACTGGTCCTGCCATTTCTTGCCGACCTTGACGATGACGCCGGCAAATTCGTGGCCCGTAATGATGGGGTTCGTGTCGATGTTCTGGGGAGCCCGTTTATGCTTTTTTCCTTGTTCGACTAATTTATATGTAGACATGCAGATGCTGTCCGTAATAATTTTGGCTAAAATTTCATCGTCTTTGATTTCCGGGAGTTCAAATTCTTCCAGGCGCAAATCTCTCGTGCCGTACATTCTGACTGCTTTTGTTTTCATCATATATACCTCCTGAGTATCATGCTTAATATAGGGTTCTGTATATGAGTATACGTTGACCTCTTAGTTAGCGAACATGTTGTAGATTTCATCGACAGAGCTGTGGACGACGTCTTCTACGTCGTCTTCGTCGGAGCAAGTGACGGCAATATTGCTCAGAATGTCGACGTGTTCGTCGCCGGCAGCGGCAATGCCGATGACCAGCTTGACCGTCGTGCCGTTCCAGTCCGTGCCTTCGGGGAAGGTCATGATGACCAGGCCGGCGTACTGCACTTCGACCTTGCCTTCTTCGATGCCGTGGGGAATGGCTACGCTGTTGCCGATGGCCGTATTGAAGACAGTTTCCTTGTCCAGCATGGCCTGGGTATAGTTTTCCGTCGTATAGCCGTCTTCGCAGAAAATCTTGCCGATTTCCTTAATGACGTCTTCCTTGGCCTTCGGCTGGCAGTTGAGGATGATGTTCTTTTTCTGTAAAATTTCCATGATGATGTTCTCCTTACGTAAGTTTTATGAGCAATGTATTGAAATACAGCTTGAGGATGCGCTGCAGCTCGGAACGGATGAGGCCTTCTTTGCGGCTTAGGACGGCTTCGTTGAAGCTGTCGTCTATGACCAGGGAGCTGCTGATGAAGCCTAGCAGGTCTGTGTACAGGCGGGTAGGGCCGGCGGCGGGCATCGCCATGAGCAGAATCATGCCGACGCCTTGAAAGTAGGGGTCGGCAAAGCTGCTTTCCGACGGCATACAGGTGTAAAAGGCGGCATGACTGACGGCGCAGGTCCGGCAGTGCAGCAGGGCGAAGCCTTGGTCGGGAAAGATTTGGCTGCTCAGCCGTTCCCGCTTCATAATATCTTCATACAGCTGCCGGCTTTGCGATTCCGATTCGGCGACTTGGCCGCAGAGCCAGGCTACGGCCTGGTCAAAGGGCAGGGACGCGTCGGCAGTATACATGGCGTAGCCCTTCAGGATATGGGCGATTTCTTCTGCTGATTTGTGGGTTTCCGCCAGTTCCTGTACGAACTCGTCGGGCTGCTTTTCACCTTCTTCACGATGGACCCGCTTGCGGATGTGGGCGTATTCCTCGATCTTGCATTGGATGCGGCTCATATCGGACTGGGTGATGAGCGGCGAGATGCGGACGGCGTCGATATCCGGACGGTTCAGGGGCAGGCTGCTGACGAAGAAATCCGTGGCCCTAATGACCTCCGGCGTCAGGTCGCCCTTGCCGTAGGTCTTGAGCGAGACGGCGGCGGACAGCTTGTTGCGCAGCCGCGTCATCATCAGGCGGGCGACGCCGAAGCCGCTGGCGCAGACGATGCCGACGGAAACCTTTCGCGTAAAGGCCGTTTTCCCCTTCATGCGTTCCAGGGCCGCGCCGAAGTGAATCGTCAAATACCCGATTTCTTCTTCAGACACGGCGGCGCCGATGGACTTTTCCAGTACGCGGGCCGCCCGGCTGGATTTTTGAAACGTGTCGTCGTATTCTTCCTTGATATCGTCCAGCAGGGGGTTGATGATGTTGAGGTGATTGGTCAGGCGGACGATGGCCGGCTGCAGGTGGACGAAGAGCCCGCGGATAAATTCTTCGTCACAGCGCAGCATATAGGCCTGGTGGGAATCGAAGGCGTCTATCATGGCGTCGATGAGGTTGATCAGTTTTTTACCGTTCAGGTCTGTCGGCACCGTTTCATCGGGCACGTTGGTGTAATGCATATTTGCGCCTTTGATGTGCAGCAGCAAATAAGACAGCTCCAACTCGGGCATATGCAGGTGAAATTCTTCTTCGATAGCCTGGAGAATGCGCTGTGCCAGACGCAGGTCTTCGCCGTCTTCCTCCAAGGGCAGGGATTGCTCGTCTGACGGCACGTTGCCCTGCTGCATGCGTTCGACGCTGATGGCGATGTGGATGATCAGGCCGATATAGGCCGAGTCGGTGAACTGGCGGAGCTTGGGTTCGTTCATCTGTCCGAGCAGGGCGTCGATACGCTGGATCGTGCGGCTGTTGAGCAGGCGGTAAATGCCGTTGTCCGTCACGTTCATGACGGCTTTCGCCAGGGCGGCGTGGGGATCGGTAATTTCTTTTAATTTGTCTACGGGAGCCGTTTCGCTGATGAAGCGCCGCATGGCTTCGCGGTAATTTTGTTCTGTACCGTTCAGGACGACGCCGAAGCCGGGCTTTTTCAAGATGGATAAATTATTTTTCCGCAGCCAGGGGCCAAGGGCTTCCAAATCGGAAGCGGCTGTCGACTCGCTGACGCCCAGGAGCCGGCTGTAATGGTACAGCTTTTTCGGCGTCCGGTCCCGCAGCAGTTCGAACAACAGGTAGCGCCGCCGTTCCCTTTTATCGGACCAATCCGACCGGCCCGAAGCGTTTAAGGCGTCGGCCAGGCGCTGCCTTGCCTGCGGCGTGCCGGCCAGCAGGAGGCCCGCTCCTTTTTTGCGCGTCAGCGTCAGCTGGTACGGCGCGAGAATCGTCGTGATGTAATCCAACTCGCGCTGGACTGTGCGCTTGCTGATAGCCAGCTCATCGGCGATTTGCTGTTCGTGCAGAAAATCCTGATGCCGCAGCAGGATAGATAAAATTTGTTGGATGCGCAGTGTGAATTCCGTAGTATCACCTCCTCTGCGTGACGGGAACCCCGTGCGATAACACGGCAGGTTTTTACGACGGCGGGAGCTGGACCGAAGCCAGTTCTTCTACGAGCGTCGCGTATTCAGGCGCGGCCATGAAGTTGGTAATCGTAATGAGACGGGCCTGGGGCGCGCTGGCTTTGGCCCGGTCCGCCAGGTCCTGATGGCAGACGACGAGCTGCGCGTCTTTCGGCACTTCCGAAACGGACGCGTGGCTGACCTTGATGTCCGTCAGGCCGGCTTTTTTCAGACGCTTCTGCAGGACGGCGGCGCCCATGGCGCTGGAACCCATGCCGGCGTCGCAGGCAAAGACGATGTTTTTAATTTCTTTCATGTTGACTGCCGGCACTTCGGCGGCCGGCGGCGTTGCCATGCCCTTGGACTGGGCTTTCATGTCTTTCATCTTCTGCTGGGCTTCGGCGAGGGAGTCCGACGATTTGGCTCCAGACATGCGGATGATAGGCGAAGCGATGAGGAAGGATACGCCGGCGGCGATGAAAATGCCGATGATGACGGACAGCGTAGACCCTTTAGGCGCCATTGCCAGGTACGAAATGAGGCTGCCCGGAGAGGGCGGGCCGGATAAACCGAGGTCGAAGAGCGAATAGTAGAACAATGCTGATACGCTGCCGCCGATCGTAGCCAGCAGGAGCATGGGATTCATGAGGACGTAGGGGAAGGAAATTTCGTGGATGCCGCCTAAGGCGTGAATGATGAGCGCGCCGGGAGCGGAGTGCTTCGTCATTTTATCCTTAGAGAACAGCCAGTAGGCGATGAGGACGCCTGCGCCGGGGCCGGGGTTCGTTTCAATCATGTAGAAAATTGACTTGCCGGCCTGTGATACCTGCTCGGCTCCCAGGGGTGTGAAGATACCGTGGTTGATAGCGTTGTTCAGGAACAGTATCTTTGCCGGTTCGACGAAGAGGCCGATGAGGGGGAAGACGCCGTAGGTGACGAGAATCTGAACGCCTGCCGTCAGGAAGGTGAGCAGGATGCCCATGACCGGGCCGATGAGATAAAAGCCTACGATGGATAAGAGCATGCCTATGATGCCGACGGAGAAGTTGTTGACCAGCATTTCAAAGCCCGGCTTGATGCGGCCGTCTACGGCAGCGTCGAACTTTTTGATGACCAGGCCTGCCAGGGGGCCCATGACCATGGCGCCCATGAACATGGTGTACGATGTGCCGCAGATGACGCCGACCGTCGCGATGACGCCGATGACGGCGCCGCGGTCGCCGCCGACGGCCTTGCCGCCCTGATAGGCGATGAGCAGGGGCAGGACGTAGGTCAGGAACGGGCCGACCATGGCAGCCAGCTTTTCATTTGGCAGCCAGCCTGAGGGGATAAACATGGCCGTAATAAGACCCCAGGCGATGAAGGCGCCGATGTTCGGCATGACCATACCGCTGAGGAAGCGGCCGAACGATTGAATCTTTGCTTTCATTGTTGTACCTCCTAAAGTGATTCAGTGCGCACGCTGCATTCCGGACTGCTTGTGTTTCTGATAGCTTAAGTATATCGGCAGGATGGGGCAAACGCAACAAATAGTAATGTAACTTTGTCACCCATGAAAGTGACAATATCTGGAGAATGCATAGCCTTAAATCTTTTAACGCTCCGGCAGTGCACCCGCAAAGACGGCCCGCTGCGCCTATAAAAAAATTCATGTAGAATATGCCATATTGGCAACGCCTTTTCTAGAATAATGAGGTCGTATATGGTATAATGCAGAAAGACACAGCTATGTAAAATATAGGTAAACAGTGTGTAATTATTACGTAAAAATGTGTTTGCAGACAAGGAGAACTGATTAGTATGGCATTCCATTTAAAGCCCAAAGAAGAAAAGTTTTTCGCATTATTAGACCAGCACGCGATGCTGAGTTATCAGGCAGCCGATCTGCTGCGGCAGGCCATGAACGACCAGATTCCTAAAGAGGAAGCGCTGGAAAAAATCGATTCCCTGGCCGATGAAGCCGACGAGCTCGTATTGGAGACCATGAAGCGTCTGCAAAAAACGTTCATCACGCCGATGGACCGCGAAGACATCCAGCAGCTTATTGACGAATTGGATGCGGTCATCGACAATATCAGCGAAATCATGGATAAGATGTGCATGTACCAAATCGGACAGGCGACGGAGGGTGCTAAGCAGATGACCGTCATCACGGCCAAAGCGATGAAGGAAATCTGCAAATCCATCGGCTACATGAAGGATTTAAAGAAAAATTACCTCAAGGTCGAAGCCCGCAGCCATAAGGTGCTGAAGCTGGAACAGGACTGCGACGATTTGTATCATAAGGAAATGGCCAAATTATTCTCGGAATGCAAAGATCCCATTGAAATCATCAAATGGAAGGAAGTTCTTCAATCTGTCGAAGATATTACCGACGAATGCGAAGATCTGGTTACTACGTTCAGAAAGGTCGTCTTAAAGTATGCCTGAGCATTGGTTAATATGGGCCATTGTGCTGCTGGCCGTGCTGTTTGACTATATCAACGGGTTCCACGATACGGCTAACGCCATTGCTACCAGCGTGTCGACGCGGGCCATTACGCCGCGCCATGCAATTATGATGGCCGCCGTGCTGAACTTTGCCGGCGCGATGGTCAGTACGGGCGTCGCCAAGACGATTGGCGGGGATTTGGTGTTAAATCCGGCCCAGATTAGTTTGGAAGTCATCGTAGCCGCTTTGATCGGCTCTATTATTTGGAATATCGCGACGTGGTATTACCGTATACCCAGCAGCTCGTCCCACTCGCTCATCGGCGGCGTTATCGGCGCCGTATGCATCAGCGTAGGCCCGGCGGCTTTGGATATGGGCGGTATTGAAAAGATCATCTTATCGCTGATCTTATCGCCGGTCATCGCCTTGGCGACGGGATATTTCGTCATGATCGCCATCCTTTGGATTGTCCGCAAGTATTCGCCTATCGCCTTAAACCGCCAGTTCCGCAAGATGCAGCTCGTGTCGGCCAGCCTCATGGCCTTTTCGCATGGCTCCAACGACGCCCAGAAAGCGATGGGCATCATCGCCCTGGCCCTGTTGAGCGGCGGATACATCGATACGATGGAAATTCCCACGTGGGTAAAGCTGGCCTGCGCCACGTCCATGGCCTTGGGCACGTCTGCCGGCGGGTGGCGTATCATTTCCACGATGGGGACGAAGATCTTCAAGATGGAATCCATCAACGGCTTCGCTGCTGACTTGAATTCGTCCTTGGTTATTTTCTCCGCGACGTTCCTGCACTTGCCGGTCAGTACGACGCACGTCGTATCGGGCTCTATCATGGGCGTCGGTTCGGCCGAACGGGTTCGCGCCGTCCACTGGGGCGTAGCCCGCAGCATGGTCATTGCCTGGTGCGTTACCATACCGATCAGCGCCGCATTGTCGGCAGTTATCTTTTTGATTATCGACGCCTTGTAAGGGCGATGTAATACCGGTCTTGATGATGAATGACAGGCATTCGTCATCAGGACCTTTTCTTTTTTTTTATTTTAAACTACACTTTTTTAGTGAATTATTGTATAATAGACACATGCAAGGAGGGATTAGAGTAATGAGATTAAATCAAGCGACTGATTATGCTTTCCGCATGGTGCTGTACCTGGCGTCGCTGCCGGAGGGCACGAAAATAACCGGCGCTGCCTTAGCAGAAAAACAAAATATCCCCGAGCGTTTTTTATTAAAAATCATGAGAAATTTGACGGCTGCCGGCATCATGAAATCGTACCGCGGCGTCGACGGGGGCTTTGCCCTGCAGCGCTCGCCGGAAGAAATCACCTTGTTTGACGTCATCGAAGCCGTAGAAGGCCAGACGGAACTGCAGCGCTGTCTGCATGACATCAGCTCGTGTTCCCGCGGCTGCAGCGGCATGTGCTCTATTTACAATGCCTTTGCCGATATCCAGCGGGACTTGGTAACAAAATTGAAGGCCATTGATTTTGCCGAACTCGCCCGCCAGGAATCGCAGCTTCAGGCAGCATGCGGAGCTGCAGGCGACGGGCCGCTGGAAAAAGCGGCGTCGAACGAATTATAATTGATGTGGAAAAGCCGCAGCGGAGACAAGAGCTCCTGGCTGCGGCTTTGTTTTTGTACGGGCCTGCGACTTTATTTTGAAGTAAAAATAGTGTACAATGAATTTACTTAACCATGATTAGTTTGTTGTCGTAATGGAGAAATAACATGAGCGTATCTATTCAGGGGTTTATCAGCAGCTTTCGTCTGCTTGACATATTGGATATTCTGCTTGTCGCCTTTGTGCTGTATAAACTGTTCATTTTGATTCGCAACACACGGGCCGTGGCCTTGATCAAGGGGCTGCTGGTGCTCGGTGCCGTGACGGTCGTCAGCCGGGTCCTGGATCTGCACGTCATCAACTGGATGCTGCAGCAGGGCATGACGGTCATATTGGTTGCCTTGCCGGTCGTCTTTCAGCCGGAGCTGCGGCGCGCCCTGGAACAAATCGGGCGAGGCCGGTTTCTGCAGTCGGGCCATGTGCTGAACGCCAAGGAGCTGGAGCGGCTTATCGATGAAATCGTGGCGATTACCGATTCGATGTCCAAAACGAGGACCGGCGCGCTGATCGTCTTTGAACGGGAAGTCGGCTTGAACGACTACATCGACACGGGCGTTCCCATCGACGGCGTCGTGTCGCGGGAGCTGCTGGGAAACATCTTTATTCCCAATACGCCCCTTCACGACGGGGCCGTGATTATTCGGGATGCCTGCTCCCGCTCACGGCGGACCGTTCCTTGTCTACGGAGCTGGGGACGCGGCATCGCGCGGCTATCGGCCTCAGCGAGATGGCCGACGCCGTCGTCGTCGTCGTCAGTGAAGAAACGGGCTCTATTTCATATACGTACGGCGGTCATATTTACCGTCACTTGGACAGCAACGCCCTGCGCAACGTGCTGAAGACTTTCTTGAACAAGACGCCTCAGGGATTAGCCAATATTTTCAAGTGGAGGCCGTGATATGATGAACAAGCTTGACAAAAAATGGCAATTAAAGATTATCTGCCTGTTAATGGCGATCGTGCTGTGGTTCTTTATCATCAACGAACAGAATCCCATGAGCGAAGGCAGCTATACGGTGCCGATTGTCGTGGAAAACCTCGACTCGCAGTATATTACGTCGAACGTGCCGAAGACGGTCTACGTGCGCCTGTCCGGGCCGCGCAACACGATTATCAACGTAGGGCCGTCGGATATTAAGGCCTATATTGATTTGTCCGACGCCCAGGAAGGCGAAATGAGCGCCCCCGTCCGCATTGAAATTCCGGCGGGGACGGAGCTGAAAAAACAGAGCATGACCTCGGCCGATATTATGGTCGACGTATACACCGTGCGGGAATTGGCGCTGACGCCGCATTTGGTAGGGCAGACGAAGAACGATATTTTCGTCAGCAGCCTGAAGGTCGTGCCGGAAAAGGTCGTCATCAGCGGCGCCCGCCGTCTTGTCAAGCAAGTGGAACAGGCTGTCGTGGAAATTCCTATCGAAGACAGGATAGACGATTTTTCTATCATGGCTCCTATCCGGCTGGTGGCGGCGGACGGTTCCCGCGTCGAAGGGCTGGAAATGACGCCGTGGCAGAGCAATATCCGCATATCTATCGGTCATAATGCCGTGACGAAAGACATTCCCGTTTACGTGACGACGGAAGGGGACGTGTCTCCGTCTGTATCGCTGAAAGAAATTAAAATCAATCCGGATACGGTTGCCGTAAAGGGAGACGCGAATATTCTCAAGAATTTATCCCGCATCGACTTGCCGCCTATCGATATTTCAGGCTTGAAGCAGGATAAGAAATGGAAGATTATCGTATCGCCTGTAAACGGCGTCATCTTCGAGCCCGATACGATCGAAGTTGCCGTAGACGTGGAATAGTAAAGGAGCGAATTGCGTGCTAAGGGTAATGAATATTCGCACCGGCGTGCCTATGAAGAAAACTATAGAAGCGCTGGTAGCCAAAAAGCTTCGCTGTAGCCCGGCGGATATAGAGCATATCTGCGTCGTGCGGCGTTCTGTAGACGCGCGGCGGAAGCCGAATATTTATCTGGTATTTACAGTAGACGTCGCCTTTCATGACGAAGAAAAGATATGGCGGCGCTGCCGGGACGCTAAGGATGTCCGTCGGATTGCGGAAACTGCATATGTTCCGCCGCAGCCCGGCGACGTCGTGCTGAGGCATCGTCCCGTCGTCGTAGGGACGGGGCCGTCGGGATTAGCCGCGGCGCTGGCCTTGGCTCGCGGCGGATATAAGCCGATCGTATTCGAACGAGGCTGCGACGTGGATACGCGGACGGCCCATGTGGAAGAATTCTGGAACGGCGGAACCTTCCGGCCCGAGTCGAACGTGCAGTTCGGCGAAGGCGGAGCCGGCACGTTTTCTGACGGCAAACTGACGACGCGGGTAAATCATCCGCTCCTGCGCCATATTCTACAGACTCTGGTTGATGCAGGGGCGCCGCCGGAAATTTTGTATGCCTATAATCCCCACGTAGGGACGGATATTTTGCGGAACGTTGTAAAAAATATGCGTCATATGATAGAATTGGCAGGTGGAACGGTTTGTTTTCAGAGCCGCGTGACTTCCATACGGCGGGATGAACGGGGAAGGATATGCGCCGTCACCGTCAACGGCGAGGAGGAATATGAGACGGACGTCGTCGTCTTAGGCATTGGGCACAGCGCCCGGGATACGTATTACATGCTTTACGACGAAGGCGTCGTCCTGGAAAAGAAACCCTTTGCCGTCGGCGTGCGCATCGAGCATGACCAGCAGGTCATCGATCGCGGACAATACGGCTGCGACGCAGCGGAATTGGGATTGGACCCGGCTGATTACGCCTTGGTGTACCATAGCCCGGAAGGCCGGTCGTGCTATTCTTTCTGCATGTGTCCCGGCGGAGCCGTCGTGGCGGCAGCGTCAGAAGAAGGGCGGGTCGTGACGAACGGCATGAGCCTGTATCGGCGCGACAGCGGCGTGGCCAACAGCGCCTTAGTCGTCAACGTGACGACAGACGACGTCGGCAGCGGGCCCCTGGCCGGCATCGAGTTTCAGCGGCGGTATGAGGAGCTGGCGTATAAGGCCGGAGGCAGTAATTACCACGCGCCGGCTCAGACCGTAGGAAACTTTCTCAAGGGCTCCTCTCCGGCAGAAGGGGCGGTGCATACGTACCGGCCAGGCGTGACCTGGACTGACTTGCATGGCGTGCTGCCGGACTTCGTGACCAGTACGCTGGAACAGGCTTTACCGTACTTTGGCCGCAAAATTCGCGGCTTTGACGACGACGGCGTCGTCATGACCGGCGTGGAAACGAGAACCAGTGCGCCCGTGCGCATCGTACGCGGCGAAGACCGCATGGCCGTCGATGCGTCGGGATTGTATCCCGTGGGGGAAGGCGCAGGGTATGCCGGCGGCATTATGAGTGCTTTTCTCGATGGATTGGAAACGGCAAATGAAATCATTCGTAAATATCAACCTTTGGAGGTAGTTGTAAATGGCTAGATTGTTTGGTACTGATGGTGTGCGGGGCATTGCTAACGATTCCCTGACGCCGGAATTGGCATATCATTTAGGCAGGGCCGCCGCGTATATTTTTGGACAAAATAAGGAACACCCGACATTTCTTATCGGCCGCGACACGCGCCGTTCCGGCACCATGCTGGCCAGCATTTTAGCAGCGGGCATCGCGTCTGCCGGCGGCGAATGCTATATGGCCGGCGTGATTCCGACTCCGGCCGTCGCCTATTTGACGAGAACGCATCACATGGATGCCGGCGTTGTCATTTCGGCGTCCCACAATCCCTTTGAATACAACGGCATTAAGTTCTTCGACGGGTACGGATACAAACTTCCTGATGAAATGGAAGACCGGATTGAAGAATATATGCTTCGCGACGAACGAGCCGGTCTGCAGAGCCGGCCTGTAGGCGCCGGCATCGGCACGATTTCCTTGTGGACGGATTTGCAGCAGGAATATGCCGATTTCGTATGCAAGTCGACAAATGTAGATTTATCGGGTTTAAAGGTTGTGTACGACGGTGCCAATGGCGCGGCCTATTCTATCGGACCGGAAATCCTGAAGCGCCTGGGAGCCGAAGTCATTGCCATTCATACGGAGCCGAACGGCGTGAATATCAATGACAACTGCGGCTCCACCCATTTGGAAGATTTGAAGGAAACGGTGCTGCGCTGCGGCGCCGATATCGGCATTGCCAATGACGGCGACGCCGACCGCTGTCTGGCCGTCGATGAAAAGGGGCAGGAGATGGACGGCGACCAGATCATGCTGCTCTGCGCGCTGAAACTGAAAGAAGAAGGCCGCTTGAAGCAGGATACGGTCGTAGGAACGGTAATGAGCAACATCGGCTTCCACAAGGCCTTGAAAGACATGGGATGCCGTACGGAAACGACGGCTGTCGGCGACCGGTATGTCCTGGAAAAAATGCGCAAGGACGGCTATTCCTTAGGCGGCGAGCAGTCAGGCCATATTATTTTCCTCGACTATAATACGACAGGCGACGGACTGCTGACGGCGGTGCAGCTTCTCAGCATCATGAAGCAGCAGAACAAGCCGCTGTCGGAATTAGCGGCCCTCATGACCCGGTACCCCCAGATTTTGAAGAATGTGACTGTGCAGACAAAATCGGGATGGGAAGAAAACAATCTCATCATGGCGGCTATTTCGGCGGGAGAAGCGGAATTGGGCGACGAAGGCCGCATCCTGGTCCGTCCGTCCGGTACGGAACCGCTGATTCGGGTTATGGCGGAAGGGCCCGACCTGGAACAGCTTCAACGTATCGTCGACGATATTGCCGTCGTCGTAGAGCATGAAATGGGTCCCTCCAAGTAGGTATTGACCTAGGTGATAAAATATATTAGAATGTGGGAATGAAGTGATGAAGCTCGCTTCATTCCTGTTTTTTTTACAGGCGTTTGGAAATCCTTCGTAAAATGGATAGCGCTAGTGCCCGCCGGCAGCGGCGGGCGGACGAGGAAGAGGAGTATCGAACATGTCAGCGGATGCCTCTCGGCAGCTTCAGTCGTTACATGGCGGAAAAGCATTGCGGCAACGGAATGGACAATGTCGTCGTGGGAAGCAAATACACACACTAGGAGGTTATATGTATGTGCGGTATTGTAGGGTATATTGGAGGAAGAGAAGCAGCTGATTTTTTGATGGACGGCTTGACGAAGCTGGAGTACAGAGGATATGATTCTGCCGGCATCGCCGTGTATCATGACGGCGCTATTGCCGTGCGCAAGAAGAAGGGCCGCCTTGTGAACCTGGCCGAAGAAGTGAAGGCTCATCCTGTCGTCGGAACGGTCGGCATCGGCCATACGCGCTGGGCTACGCACGGCGGGCCGTCGGATCTCAACGCTCATCCGCATACGGATGAAGCCGGCAATTTCGCTATCGTTCACAACGGCATTATCGAAAACTACATGGAGCTGAAGGAAGAGCTGCTGGAAAAAGGCTATCGCTTTAAGTCGGAAACGGACTCGGAAGTCGTAGCCCACTTATGCGCTGACATGTATGACGGCGACTTTACGCGGACTGTACAGCGCGTGCTGGCCCGGCTGCGCGGCTCGTATTCCCTCGTGTTCATGAGCCGTTTTGAACCGGATAAGATCATTTGCAGCAAAAAAGACAATCCCCTTATCGTCGGCCTCGGCGAAGGCGAAAACTATATCGCCTCGGATATTCCAGCCATTTTGAGCTATACGCGCAAGACCTATATCATGAATGACGGTGAAATTGCCATCGTAAAAAAAGACAACGTATGGGTTACCGATTTGGAAGGAAATCCCATTTCTAAAAAAGTCTTTGAAGTCAACTGGGATGCGGAAGCAGCCGAAAAGGGCGGCTATGAACATTTCATGCTCAAGGAAATTTACGAACAGCCGAAAGCCATTAAGGATACGATGGGCTGCCGCATTTCCGAAGACGGCTCGCACGTGCAGTTTGAAGAACTGAACTGGACGACGGAAGACGTTACGTCTATCGGCAAGATTATGATTACGGCCTGCGGCACGGCGTATCATGCTGGTTTGCTGGCAAAATACTTTATTGAAAAATTGGCCCGTATTCCCGTTGAAGTAGATATCGCTTCGGAATACAGGTATAGAAATCCTCTGACAGACAGCAAGACGCTGTGCATCGTCATCAGCCAATCCGGCGAAACCATTGATACGCTGGCTGCGTTGAAAGAAGCGAAGCGTTTAGGCGCTCGTTCCCTAGCGATTACGAATGTCGTCGGCTCGTCTATTTCCCGTGAAGCCGATCAGGTAGCCTATACCTGGGCCGGCCCGGAAATTGCTGTCGCGTCGACCAAGGCTTATACGACGCAGCTTGTAACATTGCTGCTGCTAGCTCTGTATATGGGACGTTTGAACGGAACGCTGACTGCCGATGAAGAGTCCCGCATTCTTCATGACTTGACGGCTGTTCCCGATTTGTGCCGTAAGATTTTTGACTGCGCTGACGAAATCAAGGCGATGTGCAGTTCCTTCGAAGGCAAAGAAGACGTTTTCTTTATCGGCCGGTCCATGGACTACGGCTTGGCTATGGAAGGCGCTTTAAAATTAAAGGAAATTTCCTATATTCACGCCGAATCGTATGCCGGCGGCGAATTGAAGCACGGCACGCTTTCCCTCATTGAAGAAGGCGTTCCCGTCATCGCTTTGGCTACGCAAAAAGACGTGGAAGAAAAAATGATCAGCAACATCAAGGAAGTCAAGGCCCGCGACGCCTATGTCATCGGCGTAGTGCAGGAAGGCGATACGGAAGTACGGAAGACTGTAGATACGTTGATTACCGTTCCGGCTTCGGATAATTTTGTCGTACCTATTATGGCGATTATTCCGTTGCAGCTGTTGTCCTACTATATTGCAGTCAGCCGGGGCAACGACGTCGACAAGCCGAGAAACTTGGCGAAGAGCGTTACCGTAGAATAAGTAATAAAGGCGAAGAAGGCAGAGAATTGCTCTCTGCTTTCTTTTTTTTATAAAAAATCTCTTGACAACAGGACGAAAAGGGGATATACTAAACAAGCTGTTGCGGCAGGGCGCCGCGGCAGGCCGGATAGCCGGTTCGCTTGAAAAGAACTTCAAAAAAGTGCTTGACAAGCCCGGGCGAGTCTGGTAAGATATACAAGTCGTCGCGAGACGGCATGGCCTTTGAAA
>ERZ838577.1778-NODE-1778-length-27217-cov-11.566306_pt1 | contig 27217 bp, 21 predicted proteins | sample MGYA00519682_ERZ838577 | MGnify/ENA primary metagenome ERZ838577 (study PRJEB31850, sample SAMEA3708838) | human gut metagenome | biome: human gut; feature: human-associated habitat; material: faeces | place: China | collected 2014 ...
CAGATCCGCCGGGTGGACAACCTGATCTTCCGCAAGATCAACCAGTTTGCCCGCGCCAACGGTGTGGAGCAGGCCACCCCGATGCACGGTTGGATCATCGGGTATCTTTACCGGCACCGGGAGGAGCAGGTGTTCCAGCGGGACATTGAGCGGGAGTTTTCCATTACCCGTTCCACCGTGACCAACATCCTGCAGCTGATGGAGCGCAAGGGCTACATCCAGCGCCAGAGTGTGCCGCAGGATGCCCGGCTGAAACAGCTGGTGCTGACGGAAGAGGGCGTCCGCTTCCATGAAAACACCATCCTCTCCTTCCACCAGACGGACGACTATGTGGCCGGGCTGCTGACGGAAGAGGAAAACGCCGAGCTGCTCCGGCTGCTGAACAAGCTGCGGGACGCGCTGAAGTAAACCCTCTCAGCTTCGCTGCGCTCAGCAGCTCCCCCGAGGGGGGAGCTTTTTGGGCGATATTTTTGGATTTTCTTTTCCGGTGAAAAGCTGCTTTCCCGGAACAGACAAAAGCTCTCCCTTTCGGGAGAGCTGGCACGGCGCAAGCCGTGACGGAGAGGGTTCGACTCTTGTCAAAACGCCGAAAAGATGCTTGTGAAAATGTTAATTATGAACAATTTCCGAAAGTTTTGCAAACATCTTGACATTAAATCTGTTTTGTATAGAATTGTTCTGTACCAAACAAATAAAATTAACAGGAGGTAACTCAGATGATCAAAAAGCTCGTGTCACATCTGGGCGAGTACAAACGCGCCGCAGTCCTGACACCGCTCTTTGCAGCCCTGGAAGCCGTGATGGATGTGCTGCTGCCCACCATCATGGCCTTTATCATTGACCTGGGCATTGAAAAGGGCGATATGCACGCCATCGTCAAGTATGGTCTGCTCACCTTTCTTGTGGCAGCCATTGCGCTGCTGCTGGGCGTTCTGGCCGGTAAATATGCCGCCGAGGCATCCACCGGCTTTGCCGGCAATCTGCGCGATGCCATGTATGAGAACATCCAGCACTATTCCTTCTCCAACATCGACAAGTTCTCCACGGCGGGCCTTGTCACCCGTATGACCACCGACGTGACCAACGTGCAGAATGCGTTCCAGATGATCGAGCGCATGTGCGTGCGTGCCCCGGTGCATCTGGTGTTTGCACTGTTCATGGCTGTGGTCATCGGCGGCCCGTTGTCGCTGGTGTTCGTGGTGGCGGTAGTCTTTCTGGTGGCGGTGCTGGCCAGCATCATGATCCCCACCTTCCACATCTTTGACCGGGTGTTCAAGAACTACGACAACCTCAACGCCTCGGTGCAGGAGAATGTGTCCGCCATCCGCGTGGTCAAGAGCTTTGTGCGCGAGGGCTTTGAGAACGAGAAGTACACCAAGGCCTGCGAGAGCCTGTACAACCAGTTCGTCAAGGCCGAGAGCCGCCTGAGCTTCAACAACCCTGCCATGCTCACCGCCGTTTACGGCTGCAACATCGCCCTGAGCTGGCTGGGTGCCAAATATGTGCTGCATGGTGCCATCACCACCGGTCAGCTCAACGCCCTGTTCGGATACATCATGAACATCCTCATGGCTCTGATGATGCTGAGCATGGTCTTTGTGATGATCGCCATGTCGGCCGCTTCCGCCAAGCGTATCGTGGAAGTGCTGGACGAGACCACCGACCTGCCCCCGGCTAAGCAGCCGGTGCAGCAGGTGAAGGACGGCAGCATCGAGTTCGACCATGTTTCCTTTCAATATAAGCATGGTTCGGGCCGTCCGGTGCTGAACGATATCACCTTTTCCATCAAGCCCGGCGAGACGCTGGGCATCATCGGCGGCACCGGCAGTGCAAAGTCCAGCCTGGTGCAGCTGATCCCCCGCCTGTACGATGCCGAAAGCGGTACCGTGCGGGTAGGCGGCGTGGATGTGCGGGATTACAACCTGGACGTCCTGCGCCACGAAGTGTCCATGGTGCTGCAGAAGAATGTGCTGTTCAGCGGCACCATCCTCGACAACCTGCGCTGGGGCGACGCGAACGCCAGCGAGGAAGAGTGCATCCGCATGGCCAAGCTGGCCTGTGCGGATGAGTTCATCGAGCGCTTCCCGGATAAGTACAATACCTGGATCGAGCAGGGCGGCTCCAACGTGTCCGGCGGCCAGAAGCAGCGCCTGACCATCGCCCGCGCTCTGCTGCGCAAGCCCAAGGTGCTGATCCTGGACGACTCCACCAGCGCGGTGGACACCGCCACCGACGCCAAGATCCGCAAGGCCTTCCGGGAAGAGATCCCCGGCACCACCAAGATCATCATTGCACAGCGCATCTCCTCGGTGCAGGATGCAGACCGCATCCTGGTGCTGGACAATGGCCAGATCAACGGCCTGGGCACCCACGAGGAGCTGCTCAGGACCAACGCCATTTATCAGGAAGTTTACAACAGCCAGACCCAGGGCGGCGGCGACTTTGACAAGCAGGGAGGTGAGCAGTAATGGCACAGGTAAAAGAGGTAAAAGGCCCCGGCGGTCCCCGCGGCATGGGCCCGAAACCCAAGGTGGAAAACCCGGGCAAGCTGCTCAAGCGCATCATGGATGAAGTGTTCCGCAACTACCTGCCCCACTGCATCCTTGTGCTTATCTGCATCGTGGTCAGTGCGCTGGCCAATGTGCAGGCCAGCCTGTTTTTGCAGACTTTGATGGACGATTATATCGTGCCCATGACCCACCAGCAGAACCCCAGCTTTGCACCGCTGGCCGGCGCACTGCTGCGGGTGGGCTGCATCTACCTTGTGGGTATTCTGGCCGCATGGATCAATGCCCGCGTTATGGTCAACGTAACGCAGGGCACGCTGCGCAACCTGCGCACCAAGCTGTTCACCCACATGGAAAGCCTGCCCATCTCCTATTTTGACACCCATCCCCACGGCGATATCATGTCCGTGTACACCAACGATGTAGATACCCTGCGCCAGATGATCAGCCAGAGCATCCCGCAGCTGGTGTCCAGCGTCATCACCATCGTGTCGGTGTTCTTCAGCATGTGTATGCTCAGCTGGCAGCTGACCATCGTTACCATGCTCATGGTGGCGCTGATGCTCTTCTGCTCCAAAAAGATCGCGGCAAGCTCCGGTAGGTACTTCGTGCAGCAGCAGCGGGATCTGGGCAAGGTGAACGGCTACATCGAGGAGATGATGGAGGGCCAGAAGGTGGTCAAGGTGTTCACCCACGAGCAGCAGACCCTTGACGGCTTCCGCCAGCTGAACGACCAGCTGAAGGAGAGCTCCAAGCAGGCCAACGCCTTCTCCAACATCATGATGCCTGTCAACGCCCAGCTGGGCAACATCGGCTACGCCGTGTGCGCGCTGGTGGGTGCCGCCATGGCCGTGGGCGGTGTCAGCGGCATGACCCTTGGCACGGTGGTGGCCTTCCTCAGTCTGAACAAGGGCTTCAATATGCCCATCAGTCAGGTGTCCATGCAGGCCAACAGCGTCATCATGGCACTGGCCGGTGCAGAGCGCATCTTTAAGATGATGGACGAGCCCAGCGAGACCGATGAGGGCTATGTGACCCTCGTGAACGCCAAGTACGACCGCGAGGACAACCTCGTGGAGACCGAGGAGCGCACCGGCATCTGGGCCTGGAAGCACCCCCACCACGACGGCACCACCACCTACCACAAACTGGAAGGCGACATCACCTTCACGGATGTGGATTTCGGATATGTGCCGGAAAAGACGGTGCTGCACGACATCAACCTGTATGGCCGTCCGGGCCAGAAGATCGCCTTTGTCGGCTCCACCGGTGCCGGCAAGACCACCATCACCAACCTGATCAACCGCTTCTACGATATTCAGGATGGCAAGATCCGCTACGACGGCATCAACATCCACAAGATCAAAAAGTCCGATCTGCGCCGTTCGCTGGGCATCGTGCTGCAGGACACCCACCTGTTCACCGGTACGGTCATGGAGAACATCCGCTATGGGCGTCTGGATGCCAGCGATGAAGAGTGCATGGCCGCCGCCAAGCTGGCCAATGCGGACGGTTTCATCCAGCGTCTGCCGGATGGCTACAACACCATGCTGACCGGCGACGGTGCGAACCTGTCGCAGGGCCAGCGCCAGCTGCTGGCCATCGCCCGCGCCGCCGTGGCCGACCCGCCGGTGCTGATCCTCGATGAGGCAACTTCCTCCATCGACACCCGCACCGAGGCACTGGTGCAGCGCGGCATGGACGGCCTGATGTATGGCCGCACCTCCTTCGTCATCGCCCACCGCCTGTCCACCGTCCGCAATGCAGACTGCATCGTGGTTCTGGAGCAGGGCCGCATCATCGAGCGCGGCAGCCACGACGAGCTGATCGCCAAAAAGGGCAAGTATTACCAGCTCTACACCGGCAACCTGGCCGAGAACTGAGCATAAAAAATACGGAGCATCGCTGCAGCGATGCTCCGTATTTTTTATGTCTGTTTATTCCAGCCCGATCTGCTGGGCGTATTCTTCCAGCAGTTCCCGCTCCAGGAATGGGGTCTTGACGCCCATCCGGTCGCGGTAGGTCTCGTGGCCCTTGCCGATGACGGCGATCAGATCGCCCTCCTGTGCGTGGTCCACGGCGTAATGCAGTGCATCCAGCCGGTCGGGGATCTCCACAAATTTTGCGTCCGGGTTGCCCTTGTTCATGCCCACCCGGATATCGGCGAGGATGTCCTCGACCTTTTCGAAGCGGTTGTTGTCCTCGGTGAGGATGGAGAAATCGGCCATTTTGGCGCAGGTCTCGCCCATGCCGTAGCGGCGCAGCTTGGAGCGGTTGCCGCCGCAGCCGAACACCACCACCAGACGATGGGGCTTGTAGGCGCGCAGGGTGGTAAGCAGGCTCTCGGTGGATACCTCGTTGTGGGCGTAATCCAGCAGGATGGTGAACTTTTTGCTGATGGGCACCAGCTCCACGCGGCCCTTGACGACGCACTTGCCCAGACCCTCGTGGATGGCGGCATCGGGCAGGCCCAGCACCTTGCCCACGGCCAGCGCGGCCAGCGCGTTGTATACGCTGAACTCACCGGGCATATTCACCCGGACGTCCATGTCGTCCTTGCCGGAGACGTGGAAGGCCACCCCCAGAAAATCGTGGGTGCGCAGCAGCTCGCAGCCCTCGGCGCGGTAGTCGGCCCTCTCGCTGCGGCCATAGGTCACCAGCTTGCAGGTGTGGCCTTCCAGCAAGGCCTCGGTGTTCTCGTCGTCGATGTTCACGACGCCGACGTCGCACCGCTTGAACAGCTGGCCCTTCCAGCTGCGGTACTCCTCAAAGGTCTTGTGCTCGCCGGGGCCGATGTGGTCCGGCGAAAGGTTGGTGAAGACGCCGACGTCGTAGTGGATGCCCGCCACGCGGTCCATCATCAGGCCCTGGCTGGACACCTCCATCAGCGCCACATCACAGCCTGCATCCACGAACTGGCGGAAGGTCTTTTGCAGCTCGTAGCTTTCGGGGGTGGTGTTTGCGGTCTCCTGATGGCGGCCCATGAAATAGATGCCGTTGGTGCCGATCATTCCTACCTTTTTGCCGGCGGCTTCCAGCACGCTCTTGATCATGTGGGTGGTGGTGGTCTTGCCCTTGGTGCCGGTGACGCCGATCACGGTCATCTGCCGGGCCGGGTTGCCGAAGAGGTTGCAGCTCATCAGCGCCATGGCATAGCGGCTGTTCTCCACCTTCACAACGGTCACGTCCGGCATGGCAGACAGGTCGATGTCGTGCTGGATGACCAGTACGCTCACGCCTTTGGCGGCGCAGTCGGCCGCAAAGGCGTGGCTGTCGCGCTGAGTGCCCACGATGCAGACGAAGGCCATGCCCTCGGCTGCCTTGCGGCTGTCGTAGATGATATCGGTCACTTCGGTCTCCAGGCTGCCCTGCACAAGGGCAAAGGGGACGCCTTCCATCAATTGTTCCAGTTTCATACATGAACCTCACTTCTTCAGTTTGCAGCCCCGGTGCCTGCCGTATCCTGCGCGGCGGGGGCCGGGTCTGTCTCTGTGGTCGGAGCCTGGGCATCGTCCGCAGGCTGTGCAGCGGCGTCCGCCGGGGGCGCTGCTTCATCGGCGGCACCCTCTGCGGTGCTGTCCGCCGTTTCCTCTGCCGGGGCCTCTTCCGGTGTCGTCGGCTCCGGCACGACATAACCGGACGGCAGCTCCGGCTCGCCCTGCGCAAAGGTGAATTTGCGGGTGCTGGACATGCTGATGTGGGTGAAGTCCAGCGTACCGGTGTCGGTAGCTGCACAGCCCTTGCCGTCCTCATTGAGCAGCACATGCCGGGCCAGCTTGAGCTTGTAGTCCAGTTCGTTCAGGGTGCCCAGCCGGACGCTGATGCGGTCCTGATACAGGAACGCCATCTCCTCCGGGTCAGCGAACTCGATGCGGGTGACATCCCCGCGCATCCCGGCGGTATCCAGCGCCGTCAGCAGGGTGCTGAGGGCTTCCAGCCGCTTATCGCCCGCCTCCTCTTCCACGGCAGCGGAGGCGCTGGCCGCGTCGGAGGCACTCTCCGAAGCGGTGCTGCTGTCTGCCGATGTTTCCTCCTCGAAGCACAGCTGCTCGCCGGGGTCCGAGAAGACCGGCTCGCCGCCGTACAGCGTGGGCAGGCCGGTGGGCTGGGCGGAGTCCGCCGCCAGGATCTTCAGCCCGGCCGAGAGGGTCAGCCAGCCCTTTGCCGTCTGCATGGCGTAGGCGGGCTGGGCTTCCGTCACTCGCACGACCACGGTGCTGGGGTAGTCCCGCTCCACCCGGATGTCCTCCAGCATGGGGAAGACCTTTTCCAGCGCGGCAGCTTTGGCAGCGGGGTCAAAACTGAAGATGTTCTCTTCTTTCTGGACGCCCAGCGCCTGCAGGATCTGCTCGCTGGAGTAGCCGCCCGCTTCGCTCACCACGCCGTCCGCCGTCCGCACCTCAATGGTGTTGATCTTGAACAGCATGGTGACCGTCAAATAGATGCCTGCCGCGATGACGCAGAGCAGCATGGCCAGCGCGGTCAGGCGCTGGATGGCTCTGCGGCGTCGGAGGGCCTTGCGGGTCATCTTCCGTTTCTTTTTTCCTTCCCGGCGGGCGGGGTCCCGCAGGTTCGCCTGCGTAGGGCGGAGCCGCTGGCCGCTGGCCGGGCGCCGGGCGTTCGGGTTCTGAGGCCGGGCCTGCCCATTGCGGGGCCGCTGGCTCTGCGGGGCGCTCGTTCTCCGCTGGTTCTGGCGCGGCGCATTGGGTGCCCGGTTCCGGGAGCGATTCTGCTTCTGGACGGGGCGGCCTCCGGTGGGGAACTGGATGCTGTTGTCCGGGTAGCTGCCGGAGCCGGTATCCCGCGCCGCATAGCGGCTGGGCCGGGGCGCATCGGGGTCATAGTTCGGGTTGGTCACCGGGTGTCTGCCGGGCGTCGTGGAGCTTGGATAACCCACATTGCTCCGGTCTGCCGGGCGGCTGGGCCGGGTGTCACGCGCCTGATCGTAGACCGGGCGGCGCTTCCCATTTTTCTTCCGGTTCTGGGGTCGGTCTGCCATTGGGCCGCACCTCCTTTCCTTTGGATTTCACGTTCTGTTACGGGGTCTTGACCAGCCGGAGCAGGGCATTGGCGATGCGGTCCAGGCTGTCGTCCACCGAGAGCTTCCGGGCGTTCTGGCCCATCTGCGCCAACTTGCCCGGCTCGGCCAGCAGATCGGCCACAGTGGCCACGAGTGCTTCGCCGGTCAGATCTTTTTCCTCAATGACCACCGCAGCCCCGGCTTTTTGCAGCTCCATGGCGTTGTAATACTGGTGGTTCTCGGCCACATTGGGGCTGGGGATGAGGATTGCAGCGCGGCCCACAGCCTCCAGCTCGGCCAGCGTCAGAGCACCGGCGCGGCTGATGACGAGGTCTGCCGCGGCCAGCAGCTCCGGCATGTTGTTGATATATTCCTTCACGACAAGGCTGTCGCCGGGGGCAAACCCCTTCTCTTTTTCGAGGTTCTGGAACAGCTCCACGCCGTACTGGCCGGTGGCATGCAGGTGCAGCACCGGCTTCTGATTTTTCTGCTCCCAGGCGCAGAGGTCGGCCACGACCTCATTGACCCGTCGTGCTCCCAGACTGCCGCCGAACGACAGGATGACCGTGCGGTCCCCTGCCCCCAGTTCGGCGCGGATGGCGTCACGGTTCCCGGCCTGGGCGAACACCTCCGGCCGCACCGGGTTGCCCACCACGCGGGTCTTTTCGGGGGCACCCAGCTTTTCCACGGCGGCGGGCACGGCGGCGAACACGATGTCCACATCCGGGGCCAGCAGCTTGTTGGTCACGCCGGGGAAGGCGTTCTGCTCATGCAGGGCGGTCTTGATGCCCATTTTGGCGGCGCAGCGCACCACCGGGCCGGACACATAGCCGCCGCAGCCGATGACCAGATCGGGCTGCACCTCGCGCATCATCTTCCGGGCCGTGGGGCCGGAGAGGGCCAGATTCCACAGTGTGATGAGGTTCCGCTTGATGTTGTGCAGCGAGAGCTTCCGCTGGAAGCCTGTGATCTCGATGTGGTGGAAGGGATAGCCCGCCTGGGTCACCAGACGGTACTCCATCCCCTCTTTGCGGCCGGCAAAATGGATCTCGGCCGTCGGGTCTGCTTTTTTCAGTGCACCGGCAATCGCCAGTGCGGGGTTGATATGGCCGGCCGTGCCGCCGGCAGCGATCAGAACACGCATCTTGGTTCCTCCTTATGATTCGGTCCGCGCTCTGCGCGCGGTATCCAGCACGATGGTCTTTTCCCGGCGGCGGGCCTCCCGCTCCTCGTGGGCGCGGCGGCGCTCCTGACGGGTGCGCTCACCGTTGCGGCCAATGTTGACCATGACCCCCATCTCCGCCAGCAGCAAGATCAGGCTCGTGCCGCCGGAGGAGAAGAAAGGCAGCGAAATGCCGGTGTTGGGCAGCGTGTTGGTGACGACCGCGATGTTGCAGAACACCTGCCACGCGATCTGCGCCATGATGCCGATGCCCACCAGTGTGCAGAAGCGGTTCTCAGCGTGGAAGGCCAGCCAGAACCCCTGCACGAGGAAGATCACGAACAGCACGATGACCAGCACGGCCCCCGCAAAGCCCAGCTCCTCGCAGACGACGCTGAAGATGAAGTCGTTGGTGCTTTCGGGCAGCCAGAGCTGCTTTTCGATGCTGTTGCCCAGCCCCAGGCCCGTCACGCCGCCGGAGCCGATGGCGTACAGACTTTGCAGGGTCTGGTCTGTCATCTTGGTCAGGTCCTGCGTCCAGCCGTCCAGACGGCTCTGCAAGTAAGGGATGGAGTCGATGTGCTGCAAGATCGTTTCCAGCAGAAAAATGCCGGTTGCACCCCCCACCCAGGTGATGACGCCGCCGTTGCCGCCCAGCAGCAGGATGGTGCCCACCATGGCGGTGGTCAGCACGATGCCGGACATGTGCGGCTCCATCACGAGCAGCAGGATGACCGGCAGCAGCGGGAGCAGCGGCAGGAGCAGCTCCCGCACCAGCCGCTGCTGCAGCCACGGCCCCACCGGCACCTGGCCGCTGCGGCTGGGGTCCAGTTTTTCCAGCCGGGGGGCCTTGGCCGCGATGTGGGCCGTGAGCAGGATCATCTCAAACTTTGCGATCTCCGAAACCTGCACCGTCATACCGGCCACGCGCAGCCAGCGCTTGCAGCCGTTCAGCGGGGTGCTGAACAGCACCAGCACCAGCAGCGCCAGCACAAGGAAATACCCCGGCCAGACCAGCCTGCGGAGCAGACGGTGGTCTACATAGGAGAACAAAAACATGGCCACAAGGCCCAGCCCCAGGCAGAGCACCTGGGATTTGATGTAGTGCAGGCTGTCGCCAAAGCGGAGATAGCCTGTGGTATAGCTGGCGCTGAACAGCATCACCAGCCCGAATACGATGATGATGCCCAGCGTTGCCAGCCAGTAGAGCAGAATGGGAGACCAGGGGCCGGGGTCCCGCTGCAGCAGCGCGAACGGCTCCGGCTTTTTTCGGCGGATGGTTGCCATCTGCACACCTCCTCAACTGATTTTTGCCCATTGCAGGGCCAGCGCCGCGCCCAGCAGGGCGAGCACGCAGAATGTATAAAAGATCTGCACCGCACTGCTGCCGCGCAGCTCCATCCAGCGGTGGAGCGGGGCCGTGCGGAAGAGCTGCTTTTTCCCATGCGTGGTTTGATAGACCGCGATCTGCACCGCCACCATGCCGCCCTCCAGCCAGTAGGGCAGCCCCAGCGGGAGCGCAAGGTCCGGCCAGCCGATGCACAGCGGCGCACAGCCCAGTGCCCCGGCCAGAAACAGGCTGCCCACGCTGCCCAGCCGCAGCCGGGCGGGTGGGAAGTTCCAGAGCAGGAACGCCATCAGTGCCCCGGCCAGCGCCGCCGGGAAGACGGCCAGCGGGAACCAGCCGAGGATGGTCATGCAGAGCATCAGGCCCAGCTGGGCCGCAAATGCGGTGCCGCAGCACAGGCCGTCGATGCCGTCCGCGATGCGGACACTCTCGGCCAGCGCCACAAGGCCCGCTTCCCAGACCAGCGGAGCCAGAACGCCCAGCTCCACATAGCCCAGGCCCGGCAGAGCCAGCCCGGTGGCAAGGCAGCGGCTGGCCCCCAGCAGCAGGATCACCACGGCACCGGCCCCCGCTTCCAGCAGCAGGCGGGTGCCCCGGCGCAGGCCCAGCGGGGCACGGCGGCGGATGCGAGTCAAGTCATCGGCCAGGCCGACACCGCCGAACAGCAGCGCCCCGAACAGGGCGATGAGCAGCCGGGTGGAGAGCAGGCCCTCCGTGCCCAGCAGCTGCGGTTCGGCCACGCAGGCGGCAGTCCAGCCCACACCCACGGCAGCCAGCACCCCCACCATCAGGCAGAGCCCACCCATCGTGGGCGGCTGGGCCGGGCGCTCCGGCGCTTCGTCCGGGTCCTGGCCTGGTGCAGCGTCCGGCCGTTCCGGCTCCGGCGGGCGGGTGGGCTGCTGGCGGCTCTGGAAGGCCCGCAGCAGCGGCACCATCAGATTCCCCATCGCCGCCGTGAGGACGAACCCCAGTGTCGATGCGACGATCAAGGCAAAACGGATCATATCACTGCTGCTCCTTGTAGAAGAGTTCCAGCACCTTTTCCAGCGCCATGCCGCGGCTGGCCTTGACCAGCAGCGCATCGCCCGGCTGCATCAGCCGGAGCAGGGCGTCGGCGGCTTCGCGGTAGGTGTTGGCGTGCAGGGTGGTCAGGCCCTTGGCCGCAGCCACCACAGCCGTGCGTCGGGCCTGCTCGCCGTAGGTGATGAGGGTGTCGATGCCGCTTTCCGCCGCCTGACGGCCCACCTCCTCGTGGGCCTCACGGCTCAGGTCTCCCAGCTCCAGCATATCGCCCAGCAGGGCAAAGCGGCGCTTGCAGGGGTACTCCCGGAACATGGCCAGCGCGGCCTTCATGCTGTCGGGGTTGGCGTTGTAGCAGTCCTCGATGACATCCACGCCGTTGCTGTGCACGATCTTCTGGCGCATCCCGGTCTGCTCAAAGTTGCTGATGCCCCGCAGCACCTTCCGGGCATCGAGGCCCAGCCGGGTGGCGGCGCAGTAAGCGGCCAGCGCATTGGCCACGTTGTGGCGGCCCATCGCAGGGATGTGCACCATAAAGGTGCCCTCCTCGTGGTCTTCGAGCACGAAGCTCATGCCGTCGGCCTCCTGCTGGATGGACAGGGCGCAGACATCCGCACCCTCGTCGCCCAGGCTGAACCAGACGGGCCGGACATGCTCCGGCAGCTCTGCCTTCCGCAGGAAGGGGTCGTCGCCGTTCAGCACCAGCGGAGCGCCCTCCGGCAGCCCGGCGCAGATCTCCAGCTTGGCCTTGCAGATGTTCTCCTGACTGCCCAGGTTGCCGATGTGGGACACGCCGATGCAGGTGATGATGCCCACATCCGGGCGGGCGCAGCGGCTCAGCCGCTCGATCTCGCCCAGGTGGCTCATGCCCATCTCGACGACGGCGTATTCCGTTTCGTTTTCGATGCGGAACATCGTGCGGGGCAGGCCCAGCTCATTGTTCTGGTTGCCCTCGGTCTTGATGGTATTGCCGAAGCCCTCGATGGCAGCATAGCACATCTGCTTGGTGGTGGTCTTGCCCACGCTGCCCGTCACGCCCACGACTCTGGGGTGGAACTGGCTGCGGTAGTTGGCCCCCATCACCATCATGGCATGGTAGCTGTCCGCGCAAAGCACGGCCTTTTCCGCCGGGACGCCCTCGACCGGGTGGTTCAGCACCACACAGAAGGCCCCGGCTTCCAGCGCCTTGGCTGCAAAGTCGTGGCCGTCGAATCGTTCCCCCGGAAAGGCTACAAAGATGCAGCCGGGGCAGACCTCGCGGCTGTCGGTGGTCACAAGGGACACTTCGGCGTCCCCGGTGTCAAAGCCTTCCGGCGCAAGGCCGTTCAGCAGAATGCTTGCTCTGATCTTTTCCATACGATACTCTCCCTTTTCCTGATATCACTCGATCGTCTTCCATACGAGATGCCGTTCCTCTTACCAACAGCCCCCAGCCAGTCGGTGCCTCACTCCCCGGCTGCCAATGGCTCTCCCTTGGGGAGAGCTGGCGCGAAGCGCCTGAGAGGGCTTACCCGCAGGTGATGGTCACGAGGGTGCCGCGCTGGACGCTGGCCCCCGCCGCCTCGCTCTGCTCCTGGACCAGGCCATTCGCGTCGCCGGCCACAATGCAGTTGAGCCCGGCCGCTGCCAGCATCTGGCGGGCAAAATCCGCGCTCTTGCCCGTCACATCCGGCACCTCCGTGTGCCTGCCTTCGTATGTATCGGTATACAGATACACCGTGGTGCCGTAGGGCACCTCCGCGCCTGCGCGCGGGTACTGGTAGGTGACCACCGCGCCCGCCTGGCTGGCGTCGCTCTCGGCCAGCTGGTGCTTGAGGCCCTTGATGTTCAGCGAGACCTGCGCATTGCTCCACTCGTTGCCGATGAGGTTGGGCACCTTGACGGTGGTGCCGCTGCGGTCAGTGCCGTCGGTGGCGATGCCAAGGTAGGGCGCGATCTCACTGATGATGTTGCCGACGACGGGCGCAGCCAGAATGGACGAGTAGTCCGTTTTGGCGTTGTTGGGGTCGTCGAGCATGACGTAGACGAGGATCTCCGGGTCGTCGGCGGGCAGGACCGCCACAAAGGAAGCGACCTTCTTGTAGTCGCCATCGCTGCGGCGGTCCATGTTCAGCTGCTCGGACGTGCCGGACTTGCCGCCGATGCGGTAGCCTGCCACGTAGGCGCGGCCGCCGCCGCCCTGGGTGCCGTCCGCCACTTCATATTCCATGATCTGACGGATGGCCTTGCTGGCGCTCTCGCTGATGACCTGGCGGCGGACATTTGCCCCCACCTCTTCGATGACGTTGCCGTTCTGGTCGGTGATCTTATCCACCACATGAGGGGTGACGAGATAGCCGCCGTTGACGGCAGCGGAGATGGCCGTGCAGACCTGCAGCGGCGTGACCGCCATGGCCTGACCGAAGGCCGACGAGGCCAGCTCGACTTCACCCAGGCGGCTCTTGCTGTAATACTGCATGAAGTTCGTCTCGCTGGGCAGGTCCACGCCGGTGCGCTCGGTGAAGCCGAAGGCGTCAAAGTAATCATAGAACAGGCTGGAACCGATGCGCTGGCCCAGCTGGATGAGGTAGATGTTGCAGCTGTTCCGCAGCGCTTCGGCCAGATTCTGGACGCCGTGAGCCTTTTTGCCGGCACAGTGATAGGTCTCCTTGGCGACGCCGTAGGCACCGGAACAGTTCAGCGTGGTGTTGATGGTCGCCTTGCCGGAGTCCACCCCCATGGCCGCCGTGATGACCTTGAAGACGCTTCCGGGGTAGTACAGCTCGGTGATGGTCTTGTTCTTCCACTGGATGTCGCGGTAATAGCCGGAATAATCGCCCTCCGGGTCCAGCACCTTGTTGCCGTTCGCATCTGTGACATAGCTGCCGTCCTCATTCTTGAGGTAGATGCCGTAGAGTTCCGGTTCGGCGTGGACCAGCTCGTTGAGATAGGCCTCGTTGGCGGTGTAATCCAGCGCGTTATTGGGGTCGAAGTCCGGCTTGGAGGCCATGGCCAGGATGGCACCGGTCTTGACGTTCATCACGATGGCCGCGCCGCGGTTCTCGACGTTGTTGGCCGAGATGGCCTCGTTCAGGTAGCGCTCCGCCACCTCCTGGATGTTCACATCCAGCGACAGAACCAGATTGGAGCCGTCCTTGGCAGCGTAGGTGGTGGCGTTTTCGTCCGCGATGGCATTGCCGTAAGCGTTGCGCAGGGTGATGGTGCGGCCATTGACGCCCGCCAGCGTGGATTCGTAGGATTTTTCCAGACCGTAGGTGCCGTAGCCGTCGGCATCGCAGAAGCCCAGCACCGCCGCCGCAAAGGCTCCATAGGGATAATCCCGCTGGAAGCTCTTGGTGGACGAGACAGAGATGCGGCCCTTGCGGATGCCCTTGTCGGCATCGGCCTTTTTGTGAGCCTTGTTATACGCGGTGACGTATTGTTCAATGGACAGCTTGATGGCGTTGTTCACCTTGGTGGCCAGCGTCTGGTAGGCCGAGTCGCTCTTGAACAGAGCATCGTACACCGCCTGATACTGGGTCTGGTAGGCCGCCGAGGAGGTGTCCACGCTGTCCAGGCTCTCACCATCGCCAGAGAGCAGCCGCAGGGTGATCTGGGTGCTGACCTCCTGCAATGCGGCAGGGTCAGCCGTCCTGGTCACCTCGCCGGTGTCGTCGTTCTTGCTGCTGGTGAACAGGGCCGTGCTGTAGCTGGGGTCGGCCCAGATGGTCCAGACCACGCTGGTGGAGGCCAGCGTGATGCCGGACGTGTCGTAGATCTCGCCGCGGGTCGCCTGGATGGTGCTGTCCAGCAGCTGCTGCTGGGCCGCATACTGGCGGAAGGTCGCGCCGTTCTTGATCTGGATATTGTACAGGCTGTGGATGACGATGCCTGCCGCCGCCACGACGAACACCACCGCCGCGCCAAAGCTGAAATGCCGCAGCCGTGCGCTCAGCCGCTCGTGCGGGTCAGCGCGGCGCAGCCGGTAAAGCCCTTTTTTGTTCTTGGAGGATGGTTCCTGCATGTTGGTTTGACTCCTGAGAAACCGAAAAAGCGTGCGCTGCCGCACGCTTTTCCTGTTTTATTTTAGTTTGCGCGGTTCACGCGGCCCATGACCATCATGGCACCGTCGTGCAGCAAGTCGGTCCACTGCCGCACAGCGGACTCCTTGCGGACGAGGACGCTGCCCTCGTCCAGGCGGATGTAGGTGATCTGGCTCTGGTCGATCTTCATCAGACCGAGGCGGGTGGCCGTCTCTTCCACGCTGGTGATGTTGGTGCGGTTGTTCAGTGCACTGTTGTAGTAGGTGTACTGGCTCTGCTCGCTGACGAGCTCCGCCTTGGCGTTCTGGATCTTGCTGTTCAGCTCCACCAGCTGGGACTCGCTCCACAGCAGGCTGACGGCAAAGCCCACCAGCAGCGCCGCCGAGAGCAGCTGCAATGCGTGCTGCATGGCAGCGCGCACCGGGTTCAGCCGGGGCTTGCCGCCTTTTTCCACCCGCAGCGGAACGTTCCGCTGCGTCTGGGGTGCTCTTCTGCGGCGCACCTCTGTCATATCATATGCTGCCTGGCCCATGGTACTCTCCTCCTCACTGATACTCCGCGGTGGTTAAATTTTTTCAAGAACGCGGAGATGTGCCGACCGGCTGCGCCGGTTCTCTTCCAGCTCCTGCGTATTTGCTTCGATGGGTCTGCGGGTGATGAGTTTTGCTTTGGCCCTGCCGCCGCAGACGCAGACCGGAAACTCCGGCGGGCAGGTGCAGGCGGTGGCCCAACGGCGAAACTTGTTCTTCACCAGCCGGTCTTCCAGCGAGTGGAAGGTGATGATGCACAGCCGCCCGCCGGGGGCCAGATGCTCAAAGATGGTGTCCATGCCTTCTTCCAGTGCGTCCAGCTCGTGGTTGACTGCAATCCGCAGCGCCTGGAAGGTGCGGCGGGATGGGTTCTTGTTCTTGCGCCGCTCGGCCGCCGGCATGGCGCTGGCCACGATGTCGGCCAGCTGCAATGTCGTCTCGATGGGGGAAGTCTCCCGTGCCTCGACGATCTTGCCCGCGATCTGCCAGGCGAAGGGTTCTTCGCCGTAATCCTTGAGGATGCGGGCCAGCTCCTCCCGGCTCTCGGTGTTCACGAGGTCGGCGGCGGTCTCGCCCTCCTGGCTCATCCGCATGTCCAGCGGAGCGTCTGCCCGGTAGGAAAAGCCTCTGGCGGCATCGTCCAGCTGGTGGCTGGAAACGCCGAGGTCCAGCAGCGCTCCGTTGATCTTGTCGATGCCCAGCTGTTCCAGAGCTTGTCCCGCATAGCGGAAGTTGATCTGCACCACGGTGGCAGGCAGCCCGGCCAGCCGCGCCCGCGCGGTCTGCACCGCGTCCGGGTCCTGGTCCAATGAGATGAGCCTGCCGCCCTGTTCCGCGTCCAGCCGCAGCGCGATCTGGCGGGAATGCCCCGCACCGCCTGCGGTGCCGTCCAGATAGATGCCTGCCGGGTCAATGGCAAGGCCGTCCAGGCACTCGTTCAAAAGCACAGGCACATGCTCAAACGAGGCCGGGTCAAAGGCTTGTCCGATCGTTTCACTGCCCATAGGGCCCAGCCTCCTTTCTGTCGTTTCAAGTTGCGTATCATCCGGCGATTTCACGCTGTTTTTCCGTTTTTCGCCGTGTTTTTCTGCCCGCAGGGGCACACTGCCCCAAGGCATCTCTCTGATACAGTTTTATTGTAACAAAACCGCCCTGCGAATGCAAGGCTTTTCGGGCTGGTTTTTCTCTCAAAATGTCACAAAAAAAGCCCCTGCAAGCCGTCGATTTTGCTGGCAGGGGCAAATGGGTTTTTCCGACAAATTCCGCTCACTGGGGTTTCCGGGGCGTCTGGCGCAGATTAGCGCGGACGTTCCGGACCTGCGCAGCGTTCTCTGCCATGGTCTCCTCGGTGGTCTTGAGCATATTATCACAGTAGTCGGTCACGGTCTGGCGGACGGTGCGGGCCTCGGTCTGGGCGGCGGAGACGATCTCGGAGGCGCGCTGCTGGGCCGCCTTGACGATCTCCGCCTCGCTGACGAGGATGCGGGCGCGGTCCTCGGCCTTTTTCACGATGGCCTGGGCCTGGGCGTTGGCCGAATCAATGAGCTGGGCGCGGTCGCTGACAATGGACTGTGCCTGCCGCAGCTCCACGGGCAGGTTCTGGCGGATCTCGTCCAGATAATCCCGGATCTGCTCCACGTCCACGATCCGCTTGCCACCCGAAAGGGGCATCCCGGCGCTTTCTTCCAGCGCGTCCTCAATGGTATCCAAAAGCTCGTTCACGTTCATTCCGCATCTTCCTCTCCGGCAGGCTGCATGGGCTTCGTGTACTTCCACAGCAGCACCTTGCCATACTTATACTGTTTCTTCAGCGTCAGGCTGCCCACCTCGGCAGGCAGCACAAGGCCGGTCTCGCTCTCGCACAGGGCGATGCCGCCGGGCGCCAGCACCTTTTCCACGCTGGGAAGGATCTTTTCCAGCGTACCACCGTGGAACGGCGGGTCCAGCAGAACCAGGTCGAACTGCTCACGGCAGGCGGAAAGATACCGCGCCGCCTCGCCGATGTTGACGCGGCTGCGGTCGAACACGCCGCAGGCCTTGCAGTTCTTCATCACGATGTTGACGGCCTCGCGGTTCTCGTCCAGGAACACGCACCGTGCTGCCCCGCGCGAGAGGGCCTCGATGCCGAGCTGGCCGCTGCCTGCGTACAGGTCCAGCACCCGTGCGCCGGGCAGGTCGAACTGAACGATGCTGAACATCGCCTCCTTGACCTGGTCGAGGGTGGGGCGGGTGATATCGGTGCCGGGCAGGGCCTCCAGCCGTCTGCCCCGTGCGTCTCCTGCAATGACTCGCATGTGGTTGCCTCCTTTTGCATTCCGTTTTATGTATCTTTATATTATTGTCAAGACACCGTACTTTGTCAAGGCCCGCGTTGCACTGCGGCCGCAAGTGTGCTAAAATCAGGGCAGAGCGCCCCCTGTTCCGGGGCGCATGGTCAAAAGGAGAGATTCAACGTATGAAAGTCCTGCTCATCAACGGCAGCCCCCACGAAAAAGGCTGCACCTACACCGCTCTGTCCCTCATCGCGGAGGAGCTGAACCGCGCCCACATCGAGACCGAGATCTTCAACGTCGGCACCCGGCCCGTCGGCGGCTGCATCGGCTGCGGCGGCTGCGCTGCAGGCAGCGGCTGTGTCTTTGGCGGCGTAGTCAACGAGGCCATCGAAAAAGCCAGGACCGCCGACGCCTTCGTCTTCGGCAGCCCGGTGCACTATGCCTCGGCCTCCGGCAACATGACCAGTTTTATGGACCGCCTGAGCTACGCAGGCGGCAAGTATCTGGCCTACAAGCCCGCCGCCATCTGCTGTTCGGCCCGCCGCGGCGGCACCACCACCACGCTGGACCAGCTGGTCAAGTACCCGGAGTTCTTCCACATGCCGCTGGTCAACGGCTCCTATTGGGCCATGGTCCACGGCTCCAACCCCGCTCAGGTCCTGCAGGACGAAGAGGGCTGCGCCGTGATGCGGGAACTGGGCCGGAACATGGCCTGGCTGCTCCAGTGCATCGAGGCCGGCAAGGCCGCCGGCATCCGGCACCCGGAGAATCCCCGCCGCCCCATGACGAATTTCATCCGATAAGCAGCCACGCCCAAAAAGCCTGACCGGCACTGCCCGGCCGGGCTTTTCTGCTGCCATCCGCCGCTTTTGTTCCAGAAAAAGTGAGAAATCCCGCAGAAACAGCGCCTGCATCCTTTTTTCGTTCATAACTTTGTGGTAACATGAAGATAAGTATTTTTTACCATGACGGAGAGCAGGCTATGGAACACTACGATTGGAACGACGGCTGGACCTTCACCCCGGTATTCGACCCCGCCATCGTGCGGCCGGAATGTCCGGATCTGCCCCTGACCCCGGTGCGCATCCCGCACACGGTCAGGACGCTGCCCTACAATTACTGCAATGAGAACGATTACCAGCGGCTCTGCGGCTACCGGCGGGAGTTTTTTGCACCCAAAGAGTGGCAGGGCCGCACGGTCCTGCTGACCTTTGAGGCCGTGGCGCACGACGCCACCGTCTTCTGCAACGGCCGCCGGGTGTTTCACCATGGCTGCGGCTACACGGCCTTTACCGTGGACCTGACCGAATCCCTCCGCCTGGGGGAGCAGAACGTCGTGGCCGTCCGGTGCGACAGCCGGGAAGACCTGAACATCCCGCCCTTCGGCGGGCAGATCGATTTCCTGACCTACGGCGGCATCTACCGCGCCGTCTCACTGGACGTGAAGGAGCCTGCCTACCTGCGGGACATCTTCATCGAGGCGCAGGCCGAGGGCGATTTCCGCATCTACACCTCCACCGTGGGCGAGACGGTCGGCTGCACCTTGCAGGCCGAGATCCGCAGCCCCGCCGGGAGCCGGGCGCTCTACAGCGGCGAGCTGTCGCTGCCCATCGTGGGCACCCTGAACGGCGTCCACCCATGGAGCATCGGACACCCCTTCCTGTACACCCTCACCGTGCGGCTCATCCGCCCCGGCACCAGCGGCCTGCCCGACCGGGTGCTGGACGAAAAATCCACCCGGTTCGGCTTCCGGACCCTCCAGTTCGTGGCGGGCGGGCTGTACCTCAACGGCCAGCGGGTGGAGCTGCGCGGCCTGAACCGCCACCAGAGCTACCCTTATCAGGGCTACGCCATGCCGGACAGCATCCAGCAGCTGGATGCCCAGATTCTGAAAAAGCAGCTGGGCTGCAACGCAGTCCGCACCAGCCACTACCCCCAGAGCCAAGCCTTCCTCGACGCCTGCGACGAGCTGGGGCTTCTGGTCTTTGTGGAGATGCCGGGCTGGCAGCACATCGGCGACGAGAGCTGGCAGGCGCAGGCATTGCAGAACTGCCGCGAGATGGTCTGCCAGTGCCGCAACCATCCCAGCGTCTTTCTGTGGGGCGTACGGGTCAACGGCAGCCCCGACGATGAAGCGTTCTACAAGCGCACCAATGAGGCCGTCCGGCGGCTGGACCCCACCCGCCCCACCGGCGGTGCCCACATCCGCCGCAAAGACCAATTGCTGGAAGACGTCTACGCCTACAACGATTACTCCTACACCGGGCGGGGGGCTGGCTGCGAGAACCGCTCCGCCGTCACGCCCGACCTGCGCAAGGGCTACCTCATCAGCGAGTTCGGGGGCCAGCAGTTCCCGGCCAAGACCTTTGACGACGAGCCGCACCGGCTAGCCCAGGCCCTCCACCACGCGGCCGTCCTGAACGATGCCATCGCCCAGCCGGGCGTGGCGGGCAGCTTTGGCTGGTGCATGGCCGATTACAACACCCACCGGGAGTTCGGCAGCGGCGACCGCATCTGCTACCACGGTGTGCTCGACTCGTTCCGGAACCCGAAGCTCTCCGCCGCCGTCTATGCCAGCCAGAAGACGCCCCGCTCCCCCTCCGACATCGTGCTGGAAGTTTCGTCCAGCATGGCGCTGGGCGACCACCCCGGCGGGTTTGCCGGGGCCTGCTGGGTGTTCACCAACGCCGAGAGCGTCCGGCTCTACCGCGGCAACGATTTCATTGCCGAGTTCAGCCCGGACCGCCGGGGCCGGTTCGCGGCGCTGCCCCATCCGCCCATCGAGGTGCAGGATTTCGTCGGCTCCCTGCTCGAAAAGTATGAGGGGCTGGACCCCGTGGTCGCGCCGCAGGTGGCCGCCATCCTCAACGAGATGCGCCGGGACGCGCTGAGCCTTTCGCCCCTGAGCCGGGCGCGGCTGCTCTCGCTGCGGCTGAGCTGGAATGACCTGCTCCGGATGTACTACAAGTACATCGGCGTCCTCGGCTCGCCCTCCAGCGTCTACCGGTTCGAGGCCGTGTGGCATGGGCGCACCGTCCGCACCGTGGTGCGGGAGCCAGTGCAGAGCGTCCGGCTGGAGTGCACGGTCTACAATCCCCTGCTGACGGACGGCCCCACCTGGGACTGCGCTGCCGTCAGCCTGCGGGCCATCGACCAGAACGGCAACTTCCTGCCCTACTGCGGCGAGGCTGTTCAGCTGAGCGTGGAAGGCCCGGTCAAGATCCTCGGCCCCAGCGTCGTGCCGCTGCGGGGCGGCATGGCGGGCACCTACCTTGCCACCACCGGCCGGGCAGGCCGCGCCGTGCTCCACTGCAAAATGGAGGGCGCGCTGGACACCGAAGCCGTGCTCACGGTGCGCAAGCGTTCTTAAATCCCGTCCTTTCATGATAGATTTGCACTCCGTTCAAAGTTTTATCATGTTTGGCTGATATTCTATGGGTGTAAAGAGTTTATGGGACGGCTTCGGCCGTCCCCTTTTGAAGAGTTTGAGGACAAAGGACTGTACGATTATGAGAGAAAAACTTCGCCGCTTTATGATCGGCCGCTACGGCACCGACGGCCTGAACCAGTTTCTGAGCATCGCCTCTCTGGTTCTGCTGCTCATCGCCATCGTCAGCCGCATCAGCCTGTTCACCTGGCTGGGTGTGGTGCTGCTGGGCTTCTGCTATTACCGCACCTTCAGCCGCAACATCTCGAAGCGGACCGAAGAGAATTACAAGTTCTACACCCTCAAAGACCGGGTGGACAACAAGTTCCGGGGTCTGAAAGAGCAGTGGGCCAACCGCAAGGTCTACCACTATTACCGCTGCCCCCAGTGCCGCCAGAAGCTCCGTGTGCCCCGCGGGCGCGGCCGCATCCAGATCTCCTGCCCCCGCTGCGGCACCCAGTTCATCAAGAAGAGCTGAGCCATGTTCGGATATGTGATCCCGAATCAGGCTGCGCTTTCGCCGGAAGCGCAGGCGCGGTACCGCTCAGCCTACTGCGGGCTCTGCCGCCGCATCGGTGCGCTGCACGGCCTGCGCGGGCGGCTGACCCTGAGCTATGACCTGACCTTTTTGGATCTGCTGCTCTCCAGCCTGTACGATGGCGAGACCGCGCTGCACACCGGCGCAGACCACTGCCCCATCCACCCCATCCGGAAGGTGGACTGGCGTTCCAGCGGGCCAACCGATTACTGCGCCGATCTGAGCGTTGCGCTCCACTACTACAACGCGCAGGACAAGTGGAACGACGACCGCAGCCTGCTGGGGCTGGGGTTCGAGGCGCTGCTCGCCGCCCCCACTGCGGCAGCCGCCGAACGCTGGCCCCGGCAATGCAGCTCCATCCGCGCCTGTCTGGACCGGCTGGCGCAGTACGAGGCCGAGGGCAGCGAAGACCTGGACGCCGTGTCCGGCTGCTTTGGCGACCTGATGGCGGAATTGTTCGACTACAAGCAGGACCACTGGTCTCCGGAGCTGCGCAGCATCGGCTTTCATCTGGGCAAATACATCTACCTGCTGGATGCCTATGACGACCTGGACCGCGACCTGAAAAAGGGAGCCTACAACCCGCTGCGCAGCCTGCGCCAGCTGCCCGGCTACGAAGAAGAGATGCGGGAGATCTTCGAGCTGCTGCTCGCCAACTGTGCCCGCAGCTTTGAACGCCTGCCCTGCGTGGAGGATGTGGACCTGCTGCGGAACATCCTCTACTCCGGCGTCTGGCTCAAATACAACTGCAAACATGCAAAAAATCCCCCCAGAGCCGCCGAATGAGGCGGTTTCTCTTGATTTTTCAGGCATTGTCCTGTACACTTAATTTTGTTCGTGCGGCAGCAAGGCCGCGCAAGTTCGTAGAGACGTGAGGAAGTTGATCCATGAAAGACCCCTATGAGGTGCTGGGCATCCAGCGCGGAGCCAGCGAGGAAGAAATCAAAAAAGCCTATCGTGCCAAGTGCAAGCGCTGGCACCCCGACCTGAACCCCAACGACCCCACGGCCGAAGAGCACTTCAAGGAAGTGCAGGCGGCCTACGACGCCATCACCAAGGGGGAGACCGGCCCCCAGAACGGCGGCTACGGCAACCCCTACGGCCAGCAGCAGAGCTATGGCGGCTTCTACAGCGGCGGCTATCAGCAGGGCTACAGCCAGCAGGACGGCGACTGGGACTTCGGGTTCGACCCGTTCGGTTTTGGGTTTGGGTTCGGCGGCTACCAGCAGCAGAGCGGGCCGGGCTTCAGCAGCGCGGACACGCCCGAACTGCAGGCGGCGCGCAACTTCATCGTGAACCGCCGCTACGCCGAGGCCCGCCGTGTGCTGGACGGCATCGCGAACCGCACCGCCCGGTGGTATTACCTCTCGTCGCTGGCGAATCAGGGTCTGGGCAACAGCATCGACGCCCTGCAAGACGCCCGCCGCGCCGCCCAGATGGAGCCGGGCAACACCGAATACCAGGTGCATCTGCGCAATCTGCAAAGCTCCGGCCGCACCTACCGCACCCAGACGACCTATGCCCAGCCGGGCGGCCTGATGCGCTGGTGCTGGAGCATGATCCTGCTGAACCTCCTCTGCAACTGCTGCTGCGGCGGCTGGGGCTGGGGCTGGCGGTTCCGGGGCATCTGATCTCCACTGTTCCTGATACAAAAGACCCCTGCCGTGCAGCTGCACGGCAGGGGTCTTCTCATCGTCTGATCGTTTTACTGGATGATGATGGTGCGGGTGATCTTCTCGCAGGAGTAGTTGCCGCCCACGGTCGCGGTCTGGACATACTCGCCCGGCTGGGTGGGCAGGGTGTCGGACTTGCTGCCGAACCAGCCGCCCTTTTTATAGGTGTAGCTGATCTTGCCCTCCGGAACGGGCTGGCCGTCCACTTCCAGCACAGCGCTCAGGTCGTAGTTCTGTGCTTCCTCCACGGTCATCGTGTCGGGCACTTCCTGCGTCCAGTAGGTGCGGACGCCTTCCGTCTTCGGCTTGATGCGGAACATGGCCACACCGGCGGTGTTCACGTCGCCGGATTCCAGCGCCACTGCACCGGCCACATAGTTGCCGGACTCGGTCGGCTGTTCATCCACGTAGATGCGGCTGAAGGCACCATCCGGCAGGAATTTTCGGATGAGTTCCAGCGCCAGCTTCAGGCCGGTGGAAACGTCCTTGATGGTGGGCATATAGAATTGCAGCACATCCATCACCGAAACGACCTCGTCGGCCACCCGCAGCAGTACGCTCACGTCGTTGCCGTCAATGAGCTGCTTGATGTAGGCGTAGAGGTTGAACTCCTCCTGCTGATCCGGCGTAGCGGACATCTTGCGCGGCAACGGGATCAGCTTGAGCAGGGTGCGGATCTTGTCCGAAAGGACCAGCGTCACATAGCCCTTTGCCTCGCCCTTGGTGCCGATGACCACGCCGATATACTGGGTGTCGGCGGGTTTGGTCACGACGCTGAGGTTGAACGGCGAACCATAAACCAACTCACCCGACGTGGTCAGGCGGATGGAAACGACATCATTGCTTTCCTCGACATCTGCACTTTCTGCGGCGGGCAGCAAATCCCCCGCCGACGCTGCAAACGCCGGGGTAACGGCTACGCTCAGCGTCAGAAGGACGGCGAGCAGCAGCGAGATCATCCTTTTGGTCTTCATAGAGCAGACCTCCTGTTTGCATTTCAAAGGTTGCGGTCGTGCGGCGGGAAACTTCCCGCCGGGCCAAAAATTGCTTTGGGCCAACTTTATTTTACCGCATCCTGCCCTTTGGGTCAATAACGGGATTCAAGTAACTCAAAATTTTGATATAAAAACTGCCGCGCAGACGCACGGCAGTTTCTTCCGCTCTTTACAGCTTGCTCAGCTGGGGGCCCTGGGCGGTATCCTTGACGGCCCATCCCATCTCGGTCAGCTGGGCACGGATGGCATCGGCGGTGGCCCAGTCCTTGGCTTTCTTGGCCGCAGCGCGCTTTTCGACCAGCTCGGTCACTTCGGCGGGCACCTCGTCCTTCCTGCGGTTGTACATCAGGCCCAGCACGTCGGTGATCTCGTCGAACGCCTTGGCGGCAGCTTCGAGCGCTTCTTTGGTGGAAGAAGCGGACAGGGTATTGATCTCCTTGACCAGATCGAACACCGCAGCCAGCGCATCGGGGGTGTTCAGGTCGTCGTCCATGGCCTTGCAGAACTTGGTGCGGGCCTCGTCGGCCTTGGCCTTCAGGCTCTCGTCGGTGCCGAACTCGCTCTTGCTCAGGGCGAAATCGAGGTTCTCGCGGCAGGTGTACAGGCGCTCCAGGCTGTTCTTACAGCTCTCGATGAGGTCTACGGTGTAGTTCAGTGGCATCCGGTAGCCTGCGGTCAGCATGAAGTAGCGGATGGGCTCATAGCCGTAGAGGTTGGCCACATCGCGGACGGTGAAGAAGTTGTGCAGGCTCTTGGACATCTTCTGATTGTCCACATTGATAAAGCCGTTGTGCATCCAGTAGCGGGCGAACGCACAGCCGTTGGCGCACTCGCTCTGGGCGATCTCGTTCTCGTGGTGGGGGAAGATGAGGTCCTGCCCGCCGCAGTGCAGGTCGATGGTCTTGCCCAGATGGGTGCGGCTCATGGCGCTGCACTCGATGTGCCAGCCCGGACGGCCCATGCCGTAGGGGCTCTCCCATGCGGGTTCGCCGGGCTTTGCGGCCTTCCAGACGGCGAAGTCGGCGGGGTCTTCCTTCAGGTCATCCTCCATCTGGCTGCGCAGCTCGCGGTTGCCGCTCTCGAGGTCGTCCAGCTTGAGGTGGCTCAGCTTGCCGTACTCGGGGTCGCTCTTGACGCGGAAGTAGACGTCGCCGTTCTTGGCGACATAGGCGTGGCCGCTCTCGATGAGGTCTTTCACGATGTCGAGGATCTGCTGGATATGCTCGGTAGCGCGGGGCTGGACGGTGGGCTTTTTGCAGTTCAGACCGGCGGCATCCTTGAGGTACTCGGCCTCGAAGCGCTGGGCGACTTCCTTCATGGAAGTACCCTCTTCCTGGCCCTTCTTGATGAGCTTGTCATCGATGTCGGTGATGTTGGAGACATAGATGACCTTGTTGCCGCGGTACTCAAGGTAACGGCGCAGGGTGTCGAAGACGATGAGCGGGCGGGCGTTGCCGATGTGGATATAGTTGTAGACGGTGGGGCCGCAGACGTAGATGCGGTACTCGCCCGGCACCTGCGGCACGAACTCTTCCTTCTGGCGGGTCAGGGTGTTGAAGATCTGCATAGTTGAATACTCCTTTTTGTGGGACAGACCGGAGCCGTGATTATAAACCTCTCAGTCTCGCTTTCGCTCGACAGCTCCCCTATCGAGGGGAGCCCTTGGCAAAGAGGGCCAGCTCCTGCGAGCCTGCCCGAAAAAGCAAAAGCCTCCAACGCCATGCCAAAAGCACAGCATCGAAGGCGGTCTTTTCTCAAAATCGCGGTTCCACTCCGGTTTGTCGCTCAAAGCCGATAACGGCGGCCATCCGCGCTGCGATACTCAGCTTCCCGCAGCGTGCTGTCCGGGCGCACTTCACGCAGCGGTCTGCAAACAGGCTTCCAGCCAACGGCCCGTTCTCTCTGCCCAGACGATGCAGCGCTACTCTGCCCGGATAAACGCATTTATCCTTTTACAAACTTATTATAATAGCCGCCGGGGCGTAAGTCAAGCGTTTGACTCCCCTGCCCGGCTTGTGCTACACTGGGCAAAAATGCAGCCCGGAGGTTTTATCATGCAGCTTATCACCGAACGTCTTTTTCTCATCCCCCTGCAGCCCGATGGGATGCGCGCCCTTCTGGCCCGCACCACCGACCCGGAGCTCATCCAGCCCTACACCGATATGCTGAACCTTTCCCTCGCCCACCCCGAGCAGTGGGTCTGGTACACCGCATGGGGGCTTTACCAGAACGATTCCGGCGACTGGGTAGGCGACCTCTGCTTCAAGGGTCTGCCCGAAAACGGCCAGCCGGAAATTGGCTACGGCCTTCTGCCGGAATATGAACATCAGGGCTACGCTACCGAGGCTGTCCGCGCCGCCTGCCGCTGGGCCTTCGAACAGCCCGGCGTCACCGCCGTCGAGGCCGAGACCGCCCCCGATCATGCTGCCTCGCAGGCAGTGCTGCACCGGGTGGGCTTTGTTCCGACCGGGACGATGGGCGCGGAAGGGCCGAGGTTTATTTTGCGCCAAAAGCCTTGACTCCATCGCCAAATCAGCGCTTTCCCCTTTACATCTCCCTCAACTTGTGCCATAATTTATTCTAATATAGCAGTTTGCGTTTTCAATGGTCTGGCAACATCCGCAAACTGCATATCGCAAATATGCTGTTACCCATAGGCATATCTGTGAAACTTGCGATTAAGGGAAGCTGCTCTCGGCGCG
>ERZ838577.1783-NODE-1783-length-27185-cov-5.204865_pt1 | contig 27185 bp, 20 predicted proteins | sample MGYA00519682_ERZ838577 | MGnify/ENA primary metagenome ERZ838577 (study PRJEB31850, sample SAMEA3708838) | human gut metagenome | biome: human gut; feature: human-associated habitat; material: faeces | place: China | collected 2014 ...
CCTTGACGACGTCGAGGTTGTGCTCGATGACTACAACCGTATCGCCGCCGTCGACGAGCATCTGCAGTACGTCCATGAGCTTATGAATATCGGCGGCATGGAGGCCCGTCGTCGGTTCGTCGAGGATGTACAGCGTCCGGCCTGTACTGCGCTTGGACAGCTCCGTCGCCAGCTTGACGCGCTGCGCTTCGCCGCCCGATAAGGTCGTCGCCGGCTGGCCGAGGCGGATATAGCCCAGCCCCACGTCCTGCAGGGTCCGCAGCTTATTGAGGATGCGGGGAATATTTTCAAAGAAATCACAGGCGTCGTCGACAGTCATGTTGAGGACGTCCGATATGGTCTTCCCCTTGTATTTAACTTCCAGCGTCTCCCTGTTGTAGCGCGCGCCGTGGCATACCTCGCAGGGCACGTATACGTCGGGAAGGAAGTTCATTTCGATGCGGATGATGCCGTCGCCGCGGCAGGCCTCACAGCGGCCGCCCTTGATGTTGAAGCTGAACCGCCCGGCCTTGTAGCCTCTCACCTTTGCTTCCGGCGTCTGGCTGTACAGCTGGCGGATGAAATCGAAGACGCCTGTATACGTCGCCGGATTGGAACGGGGCGTACGGCCAATAGGCGATTGGTCGATGTTGATGATCTTATCGATATATTCCGTTCCCCTGATTTCCCTGAACTTGCCGGGACGATGGGGCGTGCCGTATACGGCCTCAGCCAATCCCTTATACAGGATTTCGTTGACCAGCGTCGACTTGCCCGACCCCGATACGCCCGTCACGACGGTCAGGGTGCCGATGGGAATCGATACGTCGATGTCCTTCAAGTTGTGCTCTGCCGCGCCGATGACTTCGATATACGTCCCGTTGCCCTGGCGCCGCTGCTCCGGAATAGGGATATATTTCGCCCCCTTTAAATACTGTCCCGTCAGGGACTGCTCGCAGGCCATAATATCCTCTGCCGTCCCCTGGGCCACGATTTCACCGCCGTGCTCTCCCGCCGCCGGGCCGATGTCCAGTATATAATCGGCGGCCCGCATCGTATCCTCGTCATGCTCGACGACGATGAGCGTATTGCCCAAGTCGCGGAGGTGCTTCAAGGCCTGGAGCAGCTTGTCGTTGTCCCGCTGATGGAGGCCGATAGACGGCTCGTCGAGGATGTATAAAACGCCGACCAGACCGGAGCCGATCTGCGTCGCCAGGCGGATGCGCTGCGCTTCGCCGCCCGACAAGGTGCCGGCCGTACGGGACAAGGTCAGGTATTCCAGGCCTACGGTCTGGAGAAATTCCAGGCGGGCCCGGATTTCCTTAAAAATCTGCCGGCCAATCATCTGCTGCTTTTCCGTCAGCTCCAAGCCGTCAAAAAATCGAATCATGTCGCCGACAGTCAAATCGGTCAGCTCGGAAATATTGAGGCCGCCGATTTTAATAGCCAGCGCTTCATGGCGCAGGCGAGTGCCGCCGCACGTCGTGCAGGGCTTGACCGACATAAACTGCTCGAACTGGTCGCGCATCATGTCGGACGACGCCTCCTTATAGCGGCGGCGCACCATGGGAATGACGCCTTCAAAGGCCGTGGCGTACTGCTTCACTTCGCCGCGCAGGTTTTCATACTCAAAGACGCACGTGTCGTCAGAGCCCCACATCAGCTTTTCCTGCAGCTCGCCGGGCAGCTCGTCATAGCTGCTGTCCAGCGTAAAGCCATAGGGCTTGAGCAAGCCGCCGAGCTGGCGCATAAACCACGAATCGGGATTGCTGCTCAGGGCTGCAATAGCGCCGTCAGCAAAGGATTTCGTTGTATCCGGCAGCACTAAATGAGGATCGACCTCCATGGTGCTGCCGATGCCGGAGCAGGCCGGACAGGCGCCGAAGGGGCTGTTGAAGGAAAAGAGATGGGGCTCGATTTCCGGCAGGCTCACATGGCAGTCGGGGCAGGCGAAATGCTGGCTGAAGGTCAGCACCTCGTCCGTACTCATGCGCAGGATATGGACGATGCCGCCGGCCAGCTTGGCCGCCGTTTCCAGCGAATCGGTCAGGCGGGGCAAAATGCTGTCCTTAATGACCAGCCGGTCGATGACCACGTCGATAGTATGCTTTTTATTCTTATCCAGAGGAATATCGTCGGACAGGAGATATACCTCGCCGTCGACGCGGACGCGGACATAGCCGTCTCGCACCAAGCCGGCCAGCACCTTCTGATGCGTTCCCTTACGGCCGTCGACGACAGGGGCCATGACCATGACCTTCTCCCCCGCGCCGAGAGCCATGACAGAGTCGGCCATCTGCTCAATTGTCTGCTGACGGATAGGCTTCCCGCACTTCGGGCAGTAGGCGTCGCCTACGCGGGCGTAGAGCAGGCGCAGGTAGTCGTAGATTTCCGTGACTGTGCCTACAGTTGAGCGGGGATTGCGGCTCGTCGTCTTCTGGTCGATGGAAATGGCCGGCGACAAGCCTTCGATATAGTCGACATCGGGCTTATCCATCTGCCCTAAAAACTGCCGGGCGTAGGCCGACAAGGATTCGACATAACGCCGCTGGCCTTCGGCGTAAATCGTGTCGAAGGCCAGAGACGATTTCCCCGATCCGGATAAGCCCGTAAAGACGACGAGCTTATCGCGGGGAATTTTTACATCTATATTTTTCAAATTGTGCTGTCTCGCACCTTTGATACTGATATATGGTTCCTGCATAGGTTACGTTTTACTCCTTTTTGCCTTAGCTTTGCCCGGCGAGTCCGGCTTTTTCCGCCGCGCGTCGGGCCGGCGCACCTTGCGCACGTACCGGGACGAGGGCATGTCCTCGCCCTGCATCTCCCTGGGCAGCGTGTCGTCATGGCTCATATCAGCCAGCTGCTGCCGCAGCTGCCCCAGGCGATCGCGAAGTTCCGCCGCTTTTTCAAATTCCAGATTTTTCGCCGCCGTCTTCATCTGCTGGGTCACGGTGTTGATGACCTTATGCAAGGCCTCCTTCGTCAGCTTTTCTCCCTTTCCCTTATATTGGGCCTGGTCTTCGGCGACCTTCGTCAGCTCGATGAGGTTTACCACGTCTTTCTTGACGGATTTCGGCGTAATATGATGTTTTTTATTGTAAGCGTCCTGCACCTCGCGGCGCCGCTTCGTTTCGTCCATAGCCCGAGCCATGGAATCGGTAATCTTGTCAGCGTACATGATAACCGTGCCGTCGACGTTTCGCGCCGCCCGCCCCATCGTCTGGATGAGAGACGTATCGGAACGAAGGAATCCTTCCTTGTCAGCGTCGAGAATCGCTACGAGGGACACCTCCGGCATGTCCAGCCCTTCGCGCAGCAGATTGATGCCGACGAGGACGTCGAATACGCCGGCCCGCAGGTCGCGGATGATTTCGGCCCGCTCGATCGTCGCAATATCCGAATGGAGATAGCGGACGAGGACGCCCATTTCCTTTAGATAATCGGTCAAATCCTCGGCCATCTTCTTGGTCAGCGTCGTCACCAGCACGCGTTCGTTCTTTTCAGTCCGCTTCCGTATTTCACCCAGCAAATCATCCATCTGTCCGGCAATGGGCCGCACTTCGACCTTCGGGTCCAGGAGCCCCGTCGGGCGGATAATCTGCTGGGCCAGATTGGTCTGGACCTCCATTTCATAGGGCCCCGGCGTCGCGCTGACGTAGATAATCTGGTTAATCCGTTCGACGAATTCTTCAAATTTCAGCGGCCTGTTGTCCAGTGCCGACGGCAGGCGGAACCCGTACTCGATGAGGTTTTCCTTCCGCGACCGGTCGCCGGCGTACATAGCCCGCAGCTGCGGTAAGGTGACGTGCGATTCGTCGATCATAATGAGGAAATCATCGGGGAAATAATCGAGGAGCGTGTACGGCGCTTCGCCAGCCTTCCGTCCTGCCAGATGGCGGGAATAGTTTTCGATGCCCGAGCAGTAGCCCATTTCCATCATCATTTCCATATCGTACCGCGTCCGCTGCTCCAGCCGCTGTGCTTCCAGCAAATGGCCCCCTTCCTTCAGGATAGCCAATCGCTCTTCCAGCTCGGCCTCGATCGTCTTCAGGGCCTTATCCATTTTTTCCTTCGTCGTGACATAATGGCTGGCCGGATAAATGGCCACGTGCTTGCGCTCGGCCACAACCTCGCCAGTCAGCACGTCGACCTCCGTCAGCCTGTCGATTTCATCGCCGAACATTTCAATGCGGATGACGGAGTTGTCGAAGGCCGCCGGGAATACTTCTATCGTATCGCCGTGAACGCGGAAAGTACCCCGTTCGAGATTCATATCGTTGCGGGAATACTGGATATCGACGAGCTTATGAAGAATTTCTTCCTGCGTCTTTTCCTGCCCCAGCCGCAGCGACACGACGAGATCGCTGTAATCCTCCGGGTCGCCTAAGCCGTAAATGCAGGACACGGAGGCCACGATGATGACGTCGCGCCGTTCAAACAGGCTCATCGTCGCCGAGTGGCGCAGCTTGTCGATTTCATCGTTAATCGACGCGTCCTTTTCGATATACGTATCCGTAGACGCGATGTACGCCTCCGGCTGATAATAATCGTAATAGCTGACGAAATAGGCCACCTCGTTGTCCGGGAAAAAGGCCTTGAATTCGCTGCACAACTGGGCCGCCAGCGTCTTGTTATGCGCGATGACCAGCGTTGGCTTCTGCACGGCCTCGATGACCTTGGCCATCGTAAAGGTCTTGCCCGTCCCCGTCGCGCCCAGCAGCACCTGAGCCCATTGGCCCGACCGTATCCCCTCGGCCAGCGACGCGATCGCCTCGGGCTGGTCGCCCATGGGCTCGTACGGCGCAACGACGCGAAACGGCCGCGACGTATCATAATCCTTATTCAAATACGACTGTATATCCATAACCCTCTCCTGCCACGGCATAGTAAAAAATAATTATTATTGATTACCTTAGTATAGCACGGCTGCAAACGTATGTACAGATGATTCTACAACCAATTCGTCTCCACTTCGTCTTTTAGCCGGCAGAACATATCATAGTACGACGCCTTCGTCTGTCTCACGATGGATAAGGCAATAAGCTCGTTATACGAATGACTCACGTTATTTCGGGCCTGCAACGCCTGAAGCCACATCGTTTCATTGCGTATCATATTCGCTTTATAGGCCGTCTTTAAAATCTGCCTGGGCGAGCCTGTCGCGCTTTCGGCATAGCCGCTGTCTTCCAGCAGTTCTTTCATCATCTTCCATGCTTGTTCAAAGCAAATTTCATACAGCCCGACTAATCCCGTCAAAACAACGGTATTATACGGTTCTTCATAGGAAAATAGCTCCTTAAGATTTTTCAAGGCCGCACAAAAATTATCGTACTTTTTCATAAATGACAATGCCCTCTCTTTCGATAGATTGCCGCAATTCGTCCTGCACTGGTCCGTCTAAATCGACGATGTCGTACATAAGCAGCGTCGACGTTTCTTCGTCTGCTGCCAAGGCAAATCGGACGACATCGCCGCCGCTGACGGCCAAATCTATGTCGCTCGTCCGTTTGTAATCGCCCCGCGCTCTGGAACCAAATAAAATGACTTTTTCTATATGATATATTTCTGCCAACTGCCGTATCTCATCCAGTACGCCCGGACGAATTCCAAACTCCATGCCCTTCACCTCATTCCAATATCTATCCTTATTATATCATCCCCCGTATAAAAACTATACGCCGTATATTCACGACGATCCTTTCCTGCACATACAAAAACGAGAGTCCTGACAAGGACTCTCGTCGTAACGCTATGCTATTATTTTGCCATCATTTCAGCTACCTTATTGGCGAAGGCTGCCGGGTCGTCAGGCATGATGCCTTCAAGGAGCAAGGCCTGATCGTAGAGCATCTTGCAGTAGTCTTTGAATTCAGGCGTATCCTTGCCGGCTTCGTGAATGCCCTGAAGCTTGGCGAAGAGCTGATGCTGCGGGTTGATTTCCAAAATGCGGCGCGCCTTGAGCATCGGGTTGTCGGCAGCGGCAAAGGCTTGTTCCATCGCCAGGGACGGACCGGCCGCGTCAGCGACGAGGCAGACGGCACCGCTCTTCAGGCGGTTGGACAGGCGGACGTCTACGACCTTGCCGTCGAGGAGTTCTTTCATATCCTTCAGAAGACCTTCGTTGCTCTTAGCTAGGTCTTCGTTCTTCTTCTTTTCTTCTTTGAATGCTTCGTCTTCCAAATCCAGATCGCCGCGGCTGATGGAGTGGAATTTCTTGCCTTCGTATTCACGAATAGCTTCTACGGCAAATTCATCAACGGGATCGGTCATGCACAAGACTTCAATATCCCTGTCGCGGAGCATTTCCATCTGCGGCAAGGCATCGATAGCGGCTTTGTCTTTCCCTGTAGCGTAATAAATCTTTTCTTGGCCATCCTTCATGCGGCTGACATATTCTTTCAGCGAGCAGAGCTTACCGTCTTTAGACGACATGAACAGGAGCAGGTCTTTTAATTTATCGACGTTGTTTTCACCAGTCATCATACCGCTGTAGATGCCAATTTTTAAGGATTTCCCATATTCAGCCCAGAATTTTTCATAGGCTTCCCGGTCTTTATCAAGCTTACGGGCCAGGGTCTTCAGGATGTTCTTTTCCAGATTACGGCCGATGAGCTTTAATTCACGGCTCTGCTGGAGCAGTTCGCGGGAAATGTTCAGGGACAAGTCCGGCGAATCGACGAGGCCTTTTACGAAGCGCAGGTAATCAGGCAATAAATCCTTGCATTTATCCATGATGAATACGTGGCGCGAATAGAGCTGCACGCCCGGTTCATAGTCGGCGTAGTACAGGTTGAAAGGCGCGCTGCCCGGAATGAACAGCAGCGACGTGTATTCGACATTGCCTTCGACGCGGCTGTGGAAAATTTCCATCGGTTCGTCCCATTCGTAGAACTGATGCTGGAAAAATTCACGGTATTCTTCGGGCTTAATGTCCGATTTATTGCGGGTCCACAAGGGCTGCATGGAGTTGAGGGTCCGCGTTTCCGTATGTTCTTCTTCCGGTGCGTCTTCAATAACCTTACCATCGGCGTCCTTCGGCTTTTCCTTCGTCGTGAAGTCCATCGTAATGGGATAGCGGATATAGTCGGAATATTTCTTGACCAAGCTTTCCAGCAAATATTTGTCCGTGTAGTTTTCTTCCGTTTCGCCGCCGTAAAATTCCTTGCCCAAGGTCAGGATAATCGTCGTGCCGTGCTTCGGCTTTTCGCAGGTTTCCAGCGTATACTGGCCGTCGCCTGCCGATTCCCATTTATAGGCTTCCGTTTCGCCGGCCTTGCGGGTGACGACCGTCACCGTATCGGCGACCATGAAGGCCGAATAAAAGCCGACGCCGAACTGGCCGATCAGGTCTTTGTCGACACTGCCGCCTTCCTGGGCTTCCTTCAGTTTTTCCAAAAAGGCCTTCGTGCCCGATTTGGCAATGGTACCCAAGTTCTGCATGAGCTCGTCTTTATTCATGCCGATGCCGTTATCGGAAATCGTCAGGGTATGCTTGTCTTCATCCGGCGTCAAATGGATTTCAAAGGCCGTATCGCCTTCGAGAAGGTCGTTATTCGTCAGCGATTCGTAATGCAGCTTATCGATCGCGTCGGATGCGTTGGAAATCAGTTCCCGTAAAAATATTTCGTGATTCGTATAAATGGAATGAACCATCAAGTCCAGCAGTTGTTTCGTTTCCGCTTGGAATTCAAAGGTTTCTTTCGCCATGTTCAACAATCTCCTTTATTCAGAATATGTTAGCACTCTTAGCGTCAGAGTGCCAACTCCCTTTTATATAATACAATAAAAAGTCAAATAGTCAATAGCAAACTTGCAAATCTGCGGCAATTCCAGCCCTCTATTTGGCAAAATATTTCTCCTCGTCATTTAGGGTAGGTTATTTATTATATAATGTATTATACATATGCGTTGAATCCTGCTGTCATCAGGTCTATAATAAGTGATATACAATATATGCATGATTTTTTATCATATATACGCGTCAGCGTATCCACTATACAGCAGGGGGGTATTATATCATGATACATACGTATGGATTAGAACGAATCGGAATTTTTTACCCGGCCAACGTGTACCGCAACATGTCTCCAGCCTGGCTGACCGAGCAGGCCCTGATTCGCGGCGAAGGCATGCTGAGCGACACGGGAGCCTTAGTCGTCCAGACTGGGAAATACACGGGCCGTTCGCCGAAAGACAAATTTATCGTCGACACGCCGGCTATTCATGAATACATCGCCTGGAACAACGTCAACCGCCCGATTTCGCGGGAAAAGTTTGACGCCTTGAAGGCTAAGATGACGGCTTATCTGCAGAACCGCGATATCTTCCTCTTCGATGGCTTTGCCGGCGCCGATTTAATATGCCGCAAAAAATTCCGCATCATCAATGAATTAGCCAGCGAAAACCTGTTTATCCGCAACCTGCTCATCCGCCCGACGGCCGACGAATTGAACCAGTTCGGCGACCCGGACTTTACGGTCATCGTCACGCCGGGCTACCGCTGCGACCCGAAGACGGACGGCGTCCGTTCCGAAGCGGCGATCATCATCGACTACGAAACGCGGGTCGTCCTCATCGCCGGCACGCAGTACGCCGGTGAAATCAAAAAGAGCGTCTTCTCCGTCATGAACTACTTCCTGCCTGACGAAGGCGTCCTGCCCATGCACTGCTCGGCCAATATGGACCCGGTCACGAAGGAAACGGCCATCTTCTTCGGTTTGTCCGGCACGGGGAAAACGACCTTGTCAGCAGACCCGAACCGCAAGCTCATCGGCGACGACGAACACGGCTGGTCGCCGCGGGGCATCTTCAACTTTGAAGGCGGCTGCTATGCCAAGTGCATCAACCTGAACCCCGAAAAGGAACCGGACATTTACAACGCCATCCGTTCGGGCAGCCTCGTTGAAAACGTCGTCCTCGACCCGGCGACGCGGCGGCCGAACTATTTCGACAGCAAGTATACGGAAAACACCCGCGTCGGCTATCCCATCGACTATATTCCCAACGCGGCCATTCCCGGCATCGGCGGCATCCCGAAGGTCATCATCTTCCTGACGGCCGACAGCTTCGGCGTCCTGCCGCCTATCTCCCGCCTCAGCAAGGAAGCGGCTATGTACCACTTCATCACCGGCTTTACGTCGAAAGTAGCCGGCACGGAACAAGGCATTACCGAGCCGGTGCCGACCTTCTCCACCTTGTTCGGCGAACCCTTCATGCCTCTGGCTCCGGAAATCTACGCCGGCATGCTGGGCGAACGAATCGAAACGTATCATACGAAGGTCTTCCTGGTCAACACCGGCTGGACCGGCGGCCCTTACGGCATCGGCAGCCGCATGGACCTCAAGTACACCCGCGCCATGATTACGGCAGCCCTGAACGGCCGCCTCGATTCGGTCCCCTACAAGCACGACAGCCGCTTCAACGTCGACGTGCCCCAGTCCTGCCCGGGCGTCCCCAACCAGATCCTCAACCCGCGCGATACGTGGGCCAATAAGAAATCCTACGATATCATGGCCGACAAAGTAGCCGCCATGTTCCAGGAAAACTTCACGGAAAAATACCCAGACGTCCCGGAAGAAGTCAGCGACGCCGGCCCGAAACCGAAGGCCAAGCCCTAAGGCCTGAGCATTTCTTCTCTCATGCAAAAAACCGTAAGGAAAGGCGTTTTGCCATTTCCTTACGGTTTTCTTATATCATGTGCAAATTCACAGCTTCTTTAGGCGTCGAATACAGTCATGTCCAGGCAGTCGAACCCGTCCAGGAAGGATTTGACCTGGCCGATGATATCCTGGCAGCCGCCTTCTTCCTTGCTTTCGACGTTCAGCGGCATGTTCGGGTCATGGAGGGACATGCGCAGGAGCGCCCAGCCTTCGGGGAATACGAGGCGCACGCCTTCGTACGACGGCTTGGCGACGACGACGCCAGCAGCGACGGCCCGTTCTTCAAAGGCTTGCAGTACCCTTTCGCCGTAAGCCTTTACGTCGTCTGTGCCCTGAATTTTGAGGCGGTATTCCTTGCTTTCAGCCGGATGCTTCAAGTTCGCAACCAAATCGCCGACAGCTTTCCCCGCTTTATTGGCCTGGGCCGCCGCAATGAGCAGCTTGACCGCCAAATAGGCGCCGTCGTCGAGGTAGTAGTTTTCGCTCAGTGCGCCGTGGCCTGACGTCTCAATCGCCAGGGGCGATACGACGCCGCTCTGGTTGAGGCGGATGCATTCGTTGATGACGTTTTTATAACCCCGCATGTAGCGGTGATGGATGAGATGAAGCTCGTCCTGCAGGAAAGCCGTCAGCTCATCCGATGTAACCGAGTCCGTGACGATGGTGCTGCCCGGATAATCGGGAGCCAAGATGGCCGCCATCATGGCAATGAGGGCGTTGCGGTTGATGGCTTCACCGTCGGGCAAGACGGCACTCATGCGGTCTACGTCCGTATCGAAGATGAGGCCCAAATCGGCATGGTTGTCGAGAACAGCTTTGCTGATCGCCGCCATGGCCTCTTTATTTTCCGGATTCGGAATATGATTGGGGAACATGCCGTCCGGTTCGAGGAACTGGCTTCCCGCCGTATCGGCACCGAGAACGTCGAGGACCTTCGAGGCAAAGAAGCCGCCTGCGCCATTGCCGGCATCGACGACGATGTGCATGCCTTCCAAGGGCTTGCTGTCCGGGCCAGCGCCTACGCCGTCGCGGATTTTAGAGCACAGGTGCTCGGCATATATATCGATAATCGGCAGCGTCTGCACGCCGGACACATCGCCGTGTGTTTCTTCCAGCGACGCCGCCCGGGTCAGGACGTCTTTAATATCAGCCTTTTCCAGACCGCCGTCTTTTGTAAAGAATTTCAAGCCGTTGCGGTTGTACGGCAAATGGCTGGCCGTAATCATGATGGCTCCGTCCATATGAGTCGATTCGAAGATAATCGACATGAACATAGCCGGCGTCGAAGCCAAGCCGCAGTCAAACCCGGCTACGCCGCAGGCGCAGAGGCCTTCCAGCACGGCCTGCTTCATCGTGCCGGCAGAAATACGCGAATCATGGCCGACGGCAACGCGCAGGCTGTCGACAGGTTTGCCCGTTTTTTCCGCTAAAAAGGAGGCAAAGCCGGCGGCAATGCGGTTCGCCGCTTCGGGAAACAGCGTCACGGGCTCGCCGGGAACGCCTTCTACGGCGACGCCGCGGACGTCGCTGCCGTTCTGCAACTTCATCATATCTGATTCTGTAATCATAATCGTTCACTCCCAATATTAGTAATTCTATATTATAATAGTAATGGAAAGCGCCGCAAAAAACAAGGCGCGTCTTCACAAATAACTCTATGCTGTAAAGGAGATTTTCATGAACCAACCGGATACGCTCGAAAACAAAGCAAAATCCATGATGATTTTAGCTATGCTCATCTTCGGTACCATCGGCATTTTCGTCCGCTACATCCCCCTGCCGTCCAGCGTCATCGCCGTCGGGCGCGGCATCATCGGCACGGCTTTTTTATTCTTGTTCATCAAAGGCAAGGGCATCCCCATATCCTGGCCGGATATCCGGCAAAACCTGCTTCTCCTCTGCCTGTCCGGCGCGGCCCTGTGCGGCAACTGGACCTTCCTCTTCGAAGCCTACCGCTACACGTCCATCGCGACGGCGACGCTATGCTATTACATGGCCCCGATCATCGTCATCCTGGTCTCGCCGATTTTCCTGAAAGAAAAGCTGACGGCCCGCAAATTTCTCTGCGTCCTGACGGCCCTGGCCGGCATGGTCCTCGTATCGGGCATCGGCCAGGAAGGCGGCAGCGCCAACATGACCGGCGTGTTCTTCGGCCTGTGCGCCGCCTGCTGCTACGCCTGCATCGTCATCTTCAATAAAAAAATCAAGCCTATGGCCGCCTACGATAAAACCATCGTCCAGCTTGGTCTGGGAGCCCTGCTGCTGATGCCCTATGTCCTCTTAACAGAAAACGTCACTGCTCTGGACGCCTCTCCCTTCAGCCTGGCCATGTTCCTCGTCGTCGGCATCGTCCATACAGGCTTTGCCTATGTCTTTTACTTCGGCTCCATGCAGTCCTTAAAAGCCCAGACCATCGCCCTGTTCAGCTACCTGGACCCGATTTTCGCCATCCTGCTGTCAGCCGTCGTCCTCGGCGAGCCCCTCGGCATAACCAGCATCATCGGCGCAGTCCTCGTCTTAGGCTCAACATTGGTCAGTGAATTAAAGGCCTAACCATTTGCCGAAGGAATCATTCCATGCTAGACTATGTGTATACTGCATAGAAAAAGGAGAGTACCTACATGCCAACCTATAAAATCATTGCATGCGACATGGACGAAACCCTGCTCAGCAGCGACGCTTCCATCTGTCGCCGCAATATCGAAGCCATCGCCAAAGCAAAGGCCCAGGGCGTCAAATTCGTTCCCTGCACGGGACGGGGATTCCGCTCCGTCGAAGGCGTCTTGAAAACGCTGAACCTGTTCGACGAAGCCGGACAATACGTCATTGGCTTCAACGGAGCCAGCATCACGGAAAACAAAGGGCACCGCTCCCTGTTCTGGGACCCGATCCCCTTCGACTTAGCCGATAGGATTTACCGCAAAAGCGCGTCCTACGGCCTCTGCATGCACATTTACACACGTGATACCGTATACATCAGCGACGTCACGCCTGACGAAGAGGATTTTCTCCGCGGCCGCATGGCCTATGTACCGACGACGGAAAAGACCCTCGACTTCCTGCGCGGCAAGGAAGAAGTCTGCAAGCTCATCATCATGAACACCGACTACAGCCGTCTGCAGGAAATTCACGCCGAAATGAAGCCCCTTCTCGACGACATCACGGTCAGCTTTTCCAGCAACCGCTACATCGAATTCATGCACAAGGGCGTCACGAAAGGCGTCGCCCTCCTCAAATTAGCCGCCATGCTCGGCGTACAGCCTGAAGAAACGACGGCTATCGGCGACAATATCAACGACATTGAAATGCTCCAGGCCGCCGGCCTCAGCATAGGCGTCCACAATTTAAATCCCTTAATCCGCCAATACTGCAACGTCGTCACCGACGCGACAAACAATGACGGAGCCGTCGGCGAAGCCATTGAAACTTTCGTATTGAAATAATCCTTTCAATAAAGCAAACGATATATTGCAGCACGCTAACAAGGCATGCCTGGCGGGTCTGAGACTCGCAGGGCATGCCTTGTTAGGTTTTCATCATATATTTTGAGGATTATGAGGTTATAGCGTGATTATTTTAAAGCCCCTTCAATCAAGCCGGTCAATTTAGCCGTATCAATAGGAGCTACGGAGAAATGCCGCGTCGTTTCGCTGATGGGTACGCCGCGCAGCGTCAAGCCGCGTTTTGCAATGTGCGGGAACGGAGCCCGGTCGGAATAAATGCACATCAACGCGTTGACCTTGCGCTGGCATTCTTCAATGACGGCCAATTCGCCTTCATTGATAGCCTTGCACCATTTTGCGAACAATTCAGGAACGAAGTTCGACAAGCCGCCGATGCAGCCATTGCCGCCGCTCAGCATGACATGATACAAGTTTTCATCGTACCCGGACAAGACGACGAAATCGGGAAATTCATCCTTCGTCGCTTCGATAATAGCGCGAGTATGGCCGAAGCAGTCTACCGTATCCTTGAAGCCCTTGATGTTCGGATGCTTCCGCAAGAGGTTCAGCGTAATTTCCGGAGTCAAATCAGAGCCCGTGCATTTCGGATAGTTGTACAAGTAAATATCGCCTTTGACGCGCGACGCTACGGCGTCGTAATAGGCTTCCAAATCGGCCGCTCCCAACGCGAAATAATAGGGAGCCACGATCATGACGGCGTCTGCGCCGGCTTCGCAGGCATAATTGGAAAGCTCGACCGTATCGGACACGCTGTCGTTGACGACCAGACCGCCCGTACCGATAAAGCATTTGCCCTTACCTTTGATAAAGGGCACGGCAATGTCGATCAATTCCTTTTTCTGTTCCATTGGCATGGCAAAAAATTCACCCGTGCTGCCCATGATGACGATGCCGTCCATGCCGCCGCGGAGCAAGTGATCGTATACGGCGACGTTGCCTTCTCTGTCGACGTTGCCCTGGGCGTCAAAAATCGTTACGGCCGGTGTCAGAAATTCTGCTTTTTTCATGAATGTAAACTCCTTCTCCTTTGTATCTGCGTATTATTCTTCGCCGCGCCAGCCAGCCATCTGAGCTGCAATGCGCACGGCTTCTTCCGTCGCCTTCGTCTTGGCAATGCCCTTGCCGGCGATGTCATAGGCCGAGCCGTGTTCCGGCGTCGTGACCGGGTACGGCAAGCCCCCTGCTACCGTAACGCCCGTATCAAAGGCTTTCAGCTTCGTCGCAATCTGGCCCTGGTCATGGTACAGCGTAATGACGGCGTCGTACTCTCCTGCAAAAGCGTGCATGAAGATCGTGTCCGCCGAAATCGGACCGACGACGTTCATTCCCTTATCCTGCAGTTCTTTTACCAACGGCGCCAATACTTCGACTTCTTCCGTGCCGCACAGGCCGCCTTCCCCGGCGTGGGGGTTCAGCGCCGCTACGGCGATTTTCGGATTGTCATAGCCAGCCGTCTTCATAGTCAAAGCCGTCAGCTCAATCGTCCGCAGCACGTTGTCATGCGTAATGTGTTCGGCTACTTCCTTGAAGGGAATGTGCGCCGTGACGCGGAAGGTCCACAGGCCGTCCATGACGTTCAGGATGCCATGGGGTTTATCGGCCCAGTCCAGGCATTCGGCGAAGAGCTGGTGTTCGTCTTCGACGTGATAGCCGCCGCGCTTGAAGGCTTCCTTGTTCAGCGGGCCGAAGACGAAGCCGTCGATAGCCTGCTGTTTCAGCAAGTCCATGGAATATACGAGGGTGTCGCCTGTAGCCTTGCCCGATACGGGACTGACTGCGCCGACCGTATAGTCTGCCGTGTCGAGGTTCTTCATGTCGAGAAGGGCTACGGGGCCGTTCCAATCGACATCGGCAACCTTTTCTACGACCTGTACGGGGAAATCCGTACCGGCAAACTCCTGGCCCTGCTTCAATACGCGAGCATCGCCGATGAGGACGGGGCGGCAGTATTTCTGCAGCGTCCCGTTTCCTGCCAGACGGGCGACGATTTCCGGGCCGACGCCCGATGCTTCGCCTAAAAAGATACCTAAAATCGGTTTCATAATTTCAACGCTCCTTATTCTTTAATCGCTACGGCACGGACTGGACAACCTTCTAATCCTACAAGCCGTAACGGTAATGCCATAAACTGAATTCGCGAATCTTCAATTTGATCTAATCCGGCTAAATACTCAATCAAGAAAACACCTTTAAGCAACAAAGCATAATGTGTAGTTGATTGCGCCATTGGCAAACAACCTTTATACGTTGCCGCCTGTTTTAAAATTTCATCTTGCGGAAAATCAAATCCTACTGCTTTCGGTTTCTTTTCACAGAGCCAGTTAGCTGCTTCTTCACTGACAAAGGGAGAATCCGTCCAATATTCCTTAGTTGAAACATCTCGTTTCTTGTCCCAGCAGGTCTTCAAAAGGATAATATCTCCCTCTTGAATATCCTTTGCATGTTGTTCTAAATCTTCAACAGTAATCTTATGGTCTGCTTCAACATAGGATAAATCAATAATAGACGCCGTACCACAATAATTATCAACCGGCAACTCATCAATAGCAGGAGCACCGCCCGGCTTACAATGCAGAAGCGTATCAACGTGCGTAAAAGCATGTGCCGGCAGCGTCATAACTGACGTTCTAAAATCATCGCCAGCTTCCAATGTATTTTTTAATACACGATCATATCCCCAGCGCCAGTGCTGCTGAATTGGAAATGACAAATCAATGAGTTTCATAGTAGTACCTCCAATCTAAATCGTGTTTACGCTTCTTTCTTTTCTTGTTTCAGTAACAACAAAAGCAAAGGTGCAATAATCGATGCTGCTACCAAGAAGACCATGCCACCGATACTGCTGCCGGTAGCCGTTGTAAAGTAGCCGAACAGCCACGGGCCGAAGAAACCGCCAAGATTGCCGACTGCATTGATAACACCCAATGTAACAGCCAATACGTCAGCAGTCAGGAAGGTCGTAGGAATAGCCCACCAAATACCGTAATAACACTGAATCAAACCGCCGCAGCAAATTAAGCAGATAACGGCAGGCGTAACAGCGCCTGAGTTCGCTAAAATCGTAGACGCTAACAAGAACAATGCCGACGTAACAGCCGGAACAATCATGTGGAATTTCCGTTCGCCTGTTTTATCAGAATGACGGGAGTTCAAGGTCAACATAATCATAGCGAAGAACCAAGGAACCGATGTCAAAAGACCAACAAGCATTTGGCTACTGCCCGTCAAGTCATGCATCATCGTCGGCAGCCAAATAGAATAACCGGCAAAGCCAGTCTGAGTCAAAAACCAAATAGCAATCAAGATAATAACGTTTCGTGTTTTCAAAGCATCCTTGATAGACATACCTTTGGTTTCAATTTTGGATTCTTCATTTTTAGCAGCTTCCAGAAGATAATTCCGTTCTGCTTCAGACAGCCATTTTGCTTCACTTGGATGATCTGTAATGCACAACATCCAGATAACCGCAAAGATAATCGGGAAAGCCCCTTCAATCCAGAACATTTCACGCCATGTCGCATACGTGAGGATAAATCCGCAAATCGGCGACATAATCATTGCAGCGAAAGGAATGGATAACATCCAAATACCATTAGCCCGCGCCCGTTCTTCAATCGGGAACCACCGCTTTAACAACAGTACAATAGCAGGTAAAATACAGCCTTCGACAAAACCAATCATGAAGCGAACGATTAAAAGCTGTGTTACGTTTTCAATGCATCCCGTCAATGCTGCGAAAATCCCCCAAAAGACAAGTGCCAAACCAATTAACTTTTTAGCACTCCACCGTTCAGCCCACAAGCCGCCAGGAACCTGTAAAAACAAATAGCCGATAGCAAAAATACCGCCTGCTAATCCAGCATATGTAGCGCCAATACCTAAATCAGCTTCCATCCCCGGAAAAGCAAAACCAATATTATTTCTGTCAATCATATTGATACAGTACATCAAGAATACTGCGGGCAATATTCTGTACCATCTTTTTTTAGGAATAGCAGTGCTCATAAAATATTTGCCTCCTTAATAAAATGCCCTATTACACGTAATTGCATACGCGGGCAATAGCGATTTCCGTATAGCCCAGCGATTCGGCCTTCGTCTGCTTACCGTTCGCCGTATCTACGACCATCTGCAGCAGTTCGTCGCCCAATTCTCCCAGCGTCTTTTCTCCATAAATAGCCGGGCTGGCGTCGAAGTCGATATTGTCTTCCATCGCTGCGTAGGTCAGCTTATTTCCTGTAATTTTAATAACCGGCGAGATCGGATTTCCTGTCGGCGTTCCGCGGCCTGTCGTAAAAACGATGACCTGCGCGCCGCCGGCGACCATAGCCGCTACGCTCGACGGGTCGTTGCCCGGCGTATCCATGATGACCAGGCCCTTTTCTTCGACCTGCTTCGCGTAGTCGTATACGGCGTTGATGACCCGATGGCCCCCTTTATGGATGCAGCCGAGGGATTTTTCTTCCAGCGTCGTAATGCCGCCGGCCTTATTGCCCGGCGACGGGTTGCCTTCTCGCACTTCTTCGCCGACCAACTGCAGCGCCTTTTCATAACGATGAACGATATCTAAAATCCGCTGCCGTACTTCTTCGTTTTTACCTCTCTTGGCCAAGATGTGTTCGGCTCCGATAAACTCCGTCGTTTCGCTTAAAATGGACGTACCGCCCAAATCTACCATCCGATCGCTCAGCTCGCCTACGACGGGATTGGCTGCCAGGCCCGACGTGGGGTCCGAACCGCCGCATTCCGTGCCGACAATCAATTCGGAAATGGGGAATTCTTCTCGGCGCAGCAGGCTGGCTTCCTGTACCATTTCCTTGGCGTAGCGCACGGCCTGTTCGATGGCTTTCAGCGTGCCGCCCGCTTCCTGAATGATGACGCTTTTCAGGGGTTTATTCGTCCGCACCTTAATCGCGTCGACGACTAAATCCATCTGGCAGTTTTCGCAGCCCAGCGATACGACGACCGTACCGTATATGTTGGGGTTAGCGGCAAAGCCGGCCATGACGTCCATGGTCAATTCCTGATCCGGCGGAACCTGAGAGCAGCCGTTCTGGTTATTGAACGTCACCGATCCCGTTACCTGTTGTGAAATAATTCTCGTAGTATCCGACGCGCAGACGCTGGCCGGTAAGATTAAGACGTGATTTCGCACGCCGACGCGGCCATCGGGCCGCCTGTATCCATAAAAATTCATTCTTCTTCGTCCCTCCTTACTGCAAATCTTCCCGTACGCTTTTGACGTTGTGCACATGGACGTGCTGGCCCTTGCCGATAAAGGCGGCGGCCCGGCCGATGTGCTGGCCGTACTTAACGATAGGCATATCGTCTTCAATATCACAGACAGCAAACTTGTGATAAATCTGAATATCTTCAGCAGCCTGGATTTCCACCGTTTGTTTCTGGCTGTCCAGATAGGCAATCGTGTCTCCCTTTTTGACAGGATAAATAGCGACGCCGACATTGTCTGCCCCGTCGATAATCATTCCATTAATCATACGCTCCTCCTTTGTATATACGAACTAATTCATATATTAGTATTTTCATGGCTTTATTGTATCACGTCAGTTCGATATTAACAACTAATTCTTATAAACACAAATATATCTATTTGATATAATCCCAAATAGGGCAATGCGTTCAATTTATAACTTTCTTTGCCAAATAATACGCATTAAAAACAATACAACATCATATAAAAATCCGCAACCTGTCTCCCAGATTGCGGATTTTTTCGGCGAAGTATATTTACTTCTTCAGCATAACGGCTTTGCCGTCTGTAACGACGACGCCGTCCTGGTTCGTTACGACGGTGCTCAAAATGAGACGGTGTTTTTCAGGAATTTTTTCGATAATCGTTGCCGTGCAGGTAATCGTGTCGCCAATGCGTACGGGAGCTTTGAATTTCAACTCCTGAGAGCAGTAAATCGGCGTACCGCCGTGCATGGCTTTCGTCATCGTCGTCGAAATGATGCCGGCCGAAATCATGCCGTGGGCAATGCGGCCCTTAAACATCGATTCTTTGGCGATTTGTTCGTTGACGTGCATAGGATTGAAGTCGCCCGTAATGCCGGCAAAGGCATATACGTCCGATTCGCTGATCGTCTTGCCGAAGGTAGTCGTGTCGCCTACCTGCATTTCATCATACGTTAATTCTTCCTTCATGATGCATCACCTTTCTATCATACCATACGAGGGCAACTGCAGGCGCGGAATGGCTTACCGCAGCAGGCTGCCGGAAATAACCATGCGCTGTACCTGGTTCGTGCCTTCGTAAATCTGCGTAATCTTCGCGTTGCGCAGCAGCCGTTCTACCGGGTATTCGCGCGTGTAGCCGTAGCCGCCGAAGATCTGTACGGCGTCAGTAGCGATAGCCATAGCCGCGTCGGAAGCGTACATCTTGGCCATCGCGGCTTCTTTAGAATAGGGAAGGCCTGCGCCTTTCAAATATGCGGCGCGGTACGTCAGCAGACGAGCGGCGTCGAGACGGGTCGCCATGTCGGCCAGCATGAAGGAAATGCCCTGGAACTTGCTGATAGGCTTGCCGAACTGCGTGCGTTCCTTCGAATACTGAACGGCTGCTTCTAAGGCTGCCTGGGCAATGCCAAGAGCCTGAGCGGCTACGCCGATACGGCCGCCGTCGAGAGTCGTCATGGCAATCTTAAAGCCCTTGCCTTCTTCGCCGAGGAGGTTTTCCTTCGGTACGACGACGTCCTGGAATACTAATTCCATCGTCTGGGAGCCGTGGATGCCCAATTTATGTTCCTTTTTGCCAAAGGTAAAGCCCGGCATGCCTTTTTCCAGGATAAAGGCGGAAATGCCTTTCGTCCCCTGGGACTTGTCGGTCATGGCAAAGACGACATAAATATCGGCGGCTCCGCCATTGGTAATGAAAATCTTGCTGCCGTTCAGCACATAGTGGTCGCCGACTTTTTCAGCCCGGGACTGCTGTCCTGCCGAATCGGTGCCGGCATTGGGTTCCGTCAGGCCGAAAGCGCCCAACTTCGTGCCTTCTGCCAAGGGAACTAAGTATTTCTGTTTCTGTTCTTCCGTGCCGTATGTAAAAATAGGCCATGCGCAAAGGGACACAGAAGCAGCATAGCTGCAGGCGATCGAATCGTCTACGCGGGCCAATTCTTCGTTTGCGAGGATGTAGCTCAGGTAGTCGCCGCCACCGCCGCCGTATTCTTCCGGAAAGAAAATGCCCATCAAGCCCAATTCGCCGAGTTTATCGACGATGCTGCGGTCGAAGACTTCTTCTTCGTCGCGCTGGTGGACTGTCGGCGCAATTTCCTTTTCGGCAAAATCGCGGACCAATTTGGTTATCATTTTTTGTTCGTCTGAAAGCTGGAACTCCATGTTTCTGTTATCCCCTTTCTTCCCCTCATCATATTGTATATATAATCAAGTAGTAAGAAGCTCCGCGTTTGCAGAAGATGGAGCGTTTATCTTTGCTTCGGCGGAGCCTCTCCGTACTTAATTACCCTTATTTGCCTGCCATTTTAGCGTATTTGGCATAGCGTTCCTTCGCTTCACGGATCGTCTTTTCGTACAATGCTTCCGCACGTTCCGGGAAGTTGATCTGCAAGCGGTTGTAGCGGTTTTCGCCGCGCAGGTATTCGACCATCTTGTCGGAATCCGGTTCCGGAGAATCGAGCTGGAACGGATTCTTGCCTTCTGCCGCCAGACGCGGGTCGTAGCGGTAGAGGTGCCAGTAGCCGCATTCTACGGCCTTCTTCATTTCAAGCTGCGTAGCGCCCATACCGGCTTTGATGCCGTGTTCGAGGCACGGGCAGTATGCAATGACGATGGACGGGCCGGGATATGCTTCGGCTTCGCGGAGAGCGCGGAGCGTCTGCGCCTGGTTGTAGCCCATAGCGACCTGAGCAACGTATACGTAGCCGTAGGTCATGGCGATAGCGCCGAGGTCTTTCTTCTTGACCTGCTTGCCGCCGGCGGCGAATTTCGCTACGGCTGCCGTCGGAGTAGCCTTGGAGGACTGGCCGCCCGTATTGGAGTATACTTCCGTATCCATGACCAGGATGTTGACGTCGCGGTTCTGAGCGATGACGTGGTCGATACCGCCGAAGCCGATATCGTATGCCCAGCCGTCGCCGCCGAAGGCCCATACGGATTTCTTAGCCAGGTATTCTTTATTCTGAAGGACGAAGGCTACGTCTTCGTTCGCCGGAACCTGTTCCAATGCGGTGATAAGGGCGTCCGTCACTTCGCGGGACTTGTCGCCTTCGCTGTAGTGAGCCAGGTATTCGTCGATAGCTTCTACGGCGACATTCTGTTCCTTCAAGGCATTCAAATGGATGCGCAGTTCCTGCTGGATAACGTCCTGAGCGTGGAAGAAGCCGTAAGCAAATTCGGCGTTGTCTTCGAACAAGGACTGTTCCCAGCACGGGCCGAAGCCGCGGTTATCCGTGCAGTACGGCGTCGTCGGCAAGGAGCCGCCGTATGCAGAGGAGCAGCCCGAAGCGTTGGCAACGTACATGCGGCTGCCGAAGAGCTGCGTAACCGTCTTGATGTACGTCGTTTCAGCGCAGCCTGCGCAGGCCGGCGAGAACTGGAAGTACGGTTTAGCAAACTGCAGTTCTTTGACGGTCTTGTCGCTGACAGCTTCCTTCTTGAGGTACTGTTCGTCCATGACGAAGCGGTTGAAGTTGTCCTGCTGGGCAGCTTCTTCTTCCATGGGAACCATCGTAAGAGCGCCCTTGTCTTTCAGCGGGCAGACGCTTACGCAGACGCCGCAGCCGAGGCAGTCGTACGGCGAAACCTGAAGGCGGAAGTTGTAATCAGCCAGCTTAGCGCCTTTCGCCTTAACTGTTACGAAGCTTTCCGGAGCGCCGGCCAATTCTTCATCCGTAAGGAGAACCGGGCGGATAGCTGCGTGGGGGCAGGCCATGGAACAGCTGTTGCACTGCGCGCAGACTTCGGCGTTCCAGCGGGGAACTTTGATAGCGACGCCGCGCTTGCTGTATTCCGTCGTGCCGAGAGGCCATGTGCCGTCGAAGCAGTTGTGTTTCTTGAAGATAGATACGGGGAGGAAATCGCCCTGCTGGCCGTTCATCGGTTCGACGATGTCGCGGACAAATTCAGGCAGGTGGGACAGATCCTTCGGCGTATCGACGGCGTCGGCCCAGGAAGCGGGAACTTCGACTTTTACGAGGCCTTCGATACCGGCGTCGACAGCCTTGTTGTTCTTGTCGACGATTTCCTGGCCGCCTTTTTTGAAGTAGCTGTCGTAGTTGCCCTTCTTCATCGCTTCTACAGCCATGTCGATAGGAATGACCTTGGTCAGTTCGAAGAACGCAGCCTGGAGAATCGTGTTGACACGTTCGCCCAAGCCGATTTCACCAGCTAATTTTGTGGCGTCGATCGTGTAGAACTGAGCATGTTTGTTGTACAAATCGCGTTTCATCTTGGCCGGCAGCTGCGTTTCCAATTCTTCCGCCGTCCAAGGACAGTTCAGGAGGTATACGCCGCCGTCTTTTAATTCAGCCGTCGTATCGTATTTATGAACGTATGTCGGAGCGTGGCAGCCTACGAAATCAGCCGAATCAACGAGATATGTCGCATGGATGGGCTGATCGCCGAAGCGGAGGTGCGACTGTGTCAGGCCGCCGGTCTTCATGGAGTCGTAGGAGAAGTATGCCTGGGCATATTTATCTGCCGTCAAGCCGATAATGGTAATGGCGTTTTTGTTTGCGCCGACCGTGCCGTCGCCGCCGAGGCCCCAGATCTTAGCGGCCGTCTGGCCTTCGTAGGACAATTTGATCGGTTCGTCTGTCAGGGACGTATTCGTTACGTCGTCTACGATACCGATAGTGAAGTTGTTTTTCGGCTGAGCCTGTTCCAAGTTAGTGTATACGGCGGCGATCTGAGCCGGCGTCGTATCCTTGGAAGCCAAGCCGTAGCGGCCGCCGACAACGACGATATCGCCGCGGCCAGCCTGAATCAAGGCGCTCTGTACGTCTAAGTACAGCGGTTCACCGATGGAGCCCGATTCCTTCGTGCGGTCCAGTACGGCGACTTTCTTACACGTAGCCGGAATAGCTTCGGTGAAGTGCTGTACGGAGAAGGGACGATACAAGTGAACCTGTACCATGCCAACCTTCTTGCCCTGGGCGTTGAGGTAATCGACAGTGTCGCGGACAGTTTCTGCCGCAGAGCACATGACGACGACGACTTCTTCTGCGTCGGGAGCGCCGTAGTAGTTAAAGAGCTTGTAATCGCGGCCTGTCAGTTTATTGATTTCATCCATGTAATGCTGTACGACGCCGGGGATGGAAGCGATTTTTTCGTTCGCCCCTTCTTTGCACTGGAAGAAGATATCCGGATTGACCGTCGTGCCGCGTTCATAGGGATGTTCAGGATTCAAGGCGTTTTTGCGGAAGGCGTTCAGCTGATCGTAGTCGACGAGCTTTTTCAATTCGTCGTAGTCCAGCGCTTCGATACGCTGCATTTCGTGAGATGTACGGAAGCCGTCGAACACGTGCATGAAGGCATAGCGTCCGCCGATTGCCGCTAAGTGCGATACGGCGCCCAAATCCATGACTTCCTGCGGCGACGAAGACATGATCATGCCGAAGCCGGTGGAACGGCAGGCCATGACGTCGGAGTGATCGCCGAAAATAGAAAGAGCGTGAGCGCTGACCGTACGGGCGGCAATGTGGAATACGCCCGGCAGGAATTCGCCGCCGATTTTGAACATCGGCGGAATCATGAGCAGCAAGCCCTGAGAAGCCGTGTAGGTCGTCGTCAGAGCGCCGGCCTGCAGCGAGCCGTGGCATGTGCCGGCCGCGCCTGCTTCGGACTGCATTTGAATGACGTCAACGGTGTTGCCAAAGATATTTTTCTTTCCCTTAGCGGCCCATTCGTCAACCTTTTCAGCCATGACCGAAGACGGCGTAATGGGGAATATAGCGGCAACTTCTGTAAAGGCGTACGAAGCGTACGCGGCAGCAGTATTGCCATCCATTACAACATAGTTTTTCTTCATGATGTAGTAGTTCCTCCTCTAAAAAATCAATATCACATGTAAAAACAAGGCTCGCATACAAAACGTCAGGAAGAATGTCTCTTTCCCATAGGGAACGTTCTCTTTTTCACCAACATATGCTCGTTGATACCGTTCTTCCTGTTCGTGTATACGTCTTTATTCTTATATTCGTTATTTTATCATTTTGCAGAGAAAAATTCAATCCCTATATCTCATAAATCTTCGTTCATGCAGAAAAAATATTACAAGGCCCTATCTATAAGTATTTCATATATATGAACAAGATGCGGATTTACGAATAAAAAAATCTCTCCCAATCGGTAAGATCAGGAGAGAAAAACGGCTGTACAGCCAGTATCTGACAGCTATTGTATTTCTTTATGAATGTTGAACAGCTGATGGATATCCTTTCGATTGATGATCGTCGCCGAAAGAATAATCAATTTCCGGCCGACACAATACCCCTTCTGTTCGGCGTCGTACTCGATATACTCTTTGCACGACAGCTCTTTCAATAAGTTCGACAAGGAACTTTTTGGAATTCCCATGTTTCGCTGGAGCGCCATAAAGGAAGGCGCATGTTCCGCGTTGGCAATGAAGTCTATGATATCCAATGCGCGCGATACTGAACGGACAATCATCTTTGTTCCTTCCTCATTCATAGCGTTCCCTCTTTTCTTAATTACGTCTCTGTTTTTATATCCGTACTATAATTACATTGTAACATCGGCTTTACGGAATGTCAATTTATAAATAAGACGGATATGTGTAATATTTTACAATGCGAAGATTATAAATACCCTATAATACAGAATATAAATTATCCTAGATGTAAAAAATTTTCTTCTTAAAATACTCGTTCCCATATATGGACGAAAATATCATAATACTATATAATTGTATGTATATAGCATATTATGTATGTTTCTATTACTATAAGTGATAGGGTCAGCCGCATCAGCGCTACGCTGTATATAAACGAGGAAAGAAGTGATGGTATGGTATATTCTCAACATAAGCCGACGCTGCGCGTATTAGATATTATGCAGTCGCTCGCAGCGGCCAACGACGAAGGCTTGACACTGACAGAAATCGCGACAAAAATCGACGTTCCCAAGAGCACCATCGTGCCGATTATCCACACCTTGCGCGACCGGGACTTTATCGAGCAAAAGAGCAACGGGAAATACGTCATCGGCATCAGCATGTTTCTCATCGGCTCCGCCTCCCTGCAGAACATCAGCCTCTTAGACGTATTTAAAAAGGAAATGAAAGAGGTCGTCGCCAAGACGTCCGAAACGTGCCAGCTGGGTATTTTGGTAAACGGAGATATTTTATATCTGGCTAAAGAGGATTCAGCCGAGCCGATCCGCCTGGTCTCGTTCGTCGGCAAACGCCTCCCGGCCTACAGCACGGCTTTAGGCAAGGCCCTGCTCAGCTGCTACTCTCTTCAGGAGCTGACGGAAATTTACAAGGAGCCCCTGAAGCCCGTAACGGATAAGACCTGCAAAGACGTCGAACAGCTGTACCGGGAATGCTCCCAGTCCAAGCTCGACGGATATTTTCAGGAAGCGGGCGAAATATCGCCTGATTTGACCTGCTTCGCCGTCCCTATCCGCCACAACGACAAGATCATCGCCGCCGTCAGCGTCAGCATCCCTATCTTCCGCCTGACGGAGGAAAAGAAGCAGATTACGATTCAGGCCCTGCTGGCAGCGCAGCAGACCTTGGAACAGAACCTGCGGCGCTTAGGCATTACGGACAGCAACGTCTTCCTCAACTCCTTCATTTCCCAACCCTCTCAATCCATAGAAACGAAATAAGGCAAAACCAATACTCCCGCCCGGGCAGGCCTTCGGCTATGCGCGGGCGGGGATTTTTTTGCCGCAGCAAACACAAAAAACCGGAGAACGAATCGTCTGAAACGTTCTCCGGTTTTTGTATGACCGAAAGAGCTGATTAATGTTCTTTGAAGTAGTCAGCGTTTTCCTTAAAGCGGGTAAACAGTTCGCCTACGTCGCTGGAGAATGAAACGTACTGTACGCCTCGGTTCTTCCATTCTACGGCTTTCTTCACATCGTCGACGAAGAAGCCTACGGCTACGCCGACTTCCTTCGCCTGGGCCATGATTTCATTCATCTGTTCGATGACCTTCGGATGATCTACCTGGCCGGGGATGCCCAAGGAGGCCGAGAGGTCGTAGGGGCCGACGAACAAGACGTCTACGCCTTTGACCTTCAAGATTTCCGGCAGGGCATTGACGCCGTCCTGGCCTTCTACCTGAAGGATAACAGCCGTTTCTTCATTGGCCTTGCCGAAGAAATCGGCTTTATCAATGCTGCCGTAGCGGCCGGCGCGAACGAAGCGGTTGCAGCCGCGGCTGCCTTCCGGTGCAAATTTAGCGGCCTGTACGGCGATTTCAGCGGCTTCCTTAGAGCCGATATTCGGAATCTGAACGCCGTCGGCACCCAAATCCAGTGCTTTGTCGATCAGTTCGGGATTGCCTTCGTATACGCGGACAATAGCCGGAATGCCCGTCAATTTCGCGGCGCGGATCAAGTCGACTGTGCTTTCCAAGGGAATTTCGCCGTGTTCGTTGTCGATGATGACAAAGTCAAAGCCTGCCAAGCCGGCAATTTCTACGACGGCCGGGTAATTCATGTTGAGGAACGGCCCAAATAACCGTTCGCCATTTTTCAATCGTTCTTTAAACTTGCTCATGAAGATAGCCTCCTTATATCACGTTTATTCTTAAATGCGTATTATTTCTTATATACATATTTTACACTATCTCGTTCATAATGTCACTACCTAAATCGTCCTTATATGTAAATGATATATACGGCGAAGTTTTAACGCGCAGCAGGTATAAAAGGACTCCTACGCAGCAATGCATAGGAGCCTTTTTGAATACATATAATGTATATAATTGTCTTATTCTTCGCCGCGCCAGCCAGCCATCTGCGCTGCAATGCGCACGGCTTCCTCCGTCGCCTTTGTCTTGGCAATGCCCTTGCCGGCAATGTCGTAGGCCGAGCCGTGTTCCGGCGTCGTGACCGGGTACGGCAAGCC
>ERZ838577.1797-NODE-1797-length-26917-cov-7.339736_pt1 | contig 26917 bp, 25 predicted proteins | sample MGYA00519682_ERZ838577 | MGnify/ENA primary metagenome ERZ838577 (study PRJEB31850, sample SAMEA3708838) | human gut metagenome | biome: human gut; feature: human-associated habitat; material: faeces | place: China | collected 2014 ...
TCCTTTCTGCCCTTATTCAAAGTAACTGTCCAGTTAATTTCATTTTTATCAGAATCATAACCACCAGTCTTACTGATCATTGCCTTTGAGATTTCAACAGAACTCCAAGTTTCCTTGCTATCCGTTTTAATGGATACTTTTGCTCCATTATTTAATGTAGCTGATCCATCCCAGTCATTTGATCCCTTAACTGAAACATTGGCTGTATATTTTACAACATACTTTTCTCCTGCTTTCAGCTCATGTAAACTTTGGATATCCATCATTTGTTTTACTAAATGTTGGCGTATACCCCGTCACTTCTGTTTGATTTCCATAGTCATCAGTCTTATAAATTTTAAAACTATTTGGATCAAACTCTGCTGACGCAGGTGATGATGCTCTAAAATAATCCTCTATAGTAACTGGGCTACCACTTCCTTTTTTGGAAGATGCAGTAATCGTATAATCAACAGATTTTCCATCTTTGCTTGCAGAACCTGACTTTTCAAGAGAAATATCATTCTGCGAAGTTTCCTCTTGTCTATCAATCTTTAGAGTTCCACCTTCACCGCCAAATTCAAGTTCGCCCTTATCATTTGTTCCAGATGCAGAAACGGTTCCTTCAAACCAAACATTTCCATTAAATTGTTTTCCATCGGCAACAAAGCTATCTTCAAACTCAATTTCAATTAATCCATCTGGAGAAATTGTATATGTTCCAACAGCAACACCATTTCTGTAAATGGAACCATTTTCCTCCTTACGTAACTTAACTCCGCTTGGTAACTGATAATAAATTTTCTTATTACTCGAATCTACTTTTCCATCAGGGATATTATATGAAATATAAAATCTTACCTGATCTCCTTCTTTTACGGATTCTCCATCACCAATTGGAACCCAGTAACCATTCTGAATTTTTGAGAAAATAATTCCCGTAATATGCGGTCCAAAATCAACACCTGTAGTAGTTGCCTGAGTAGCTATTCTACTAGCTTTTCTCATTCTTCTCACATTCGATGAAGACATATTCTTTTCTACCGTCAATAACGGTCCATCTATTTCCAGATTCCAGTTGTTCAAGTCATATGCTAACTCTTCTTCTGTTTCTGCTTCTGATGTCTCCTCCTCGGTGGAAGCCTCCTCGCTACTCTCCTCTTCCGCCTCTGAAGTTTCTTCCTCTGTAGATGCTTCTTCACTCGTCAGCTCTTCTTCAGATGTTTCCTCAGTAGAAGTCTCTTCGAAGTTCTCCTCTTCAGAACTCTCTTCCTCGGTACTTACTTCCTCTGAGCTTTCTTCTTCGGTCTCAGCCTCAATAGAAGAACTTTCCTCTGTCTCGCTTTCGGACTCTGATTCAGCCTCGGATTTCGATTCTGCCTCTTCTGCTGTCTCAGTCTCAGACTCTGCTTCTGTTTCGTCTTCGCTTGATGCTTCAAGGCTTGTTTCTTCACTTGAACCCTCTTCGATCTGGTTGCTCGCTTCCTCTGTTGAAGCTTCCTCTAAGCTTGTTTCTTCTGTACTTAACTCTTCAGAACTGATTTCTTCTGTGGAGTTTTCCTCAGTTGAAGCATCTTCACTGACCATTTCCTCACTGGTCACTTCCTCGCTAACCACTGACGACTGCTCTTCTTTCTGACCACTGCCCTTGTAGCACTCGTCTGTATGTACATGCTCTACTCTGTCACAGATTAATGTCTCTACGAGAACCTGCTTTTCTGTGAAACATGTTTCGCTATGCTTATGCTCTTTTAATTCTAGCTTTCCACATGCGAGTACGCCGTCTTTGTAGCACTCTGCTGTGTGGGTATGAAGCTCTGCTGGCTCTTCACAGATTAGTACCTGCACGTCCTGATAGCAGGCTTCGCTGTGTGTGTGACCTGCGCTTTCTGGAATCGTACAAGTCAGTACGTCATTCCACTCGTAGCATTCGTCACTGTGTGTATGCTCTTCTAGTGTGCAGATTAAATTGCCTTCTGCATCGTAGCAGCCTTCGCCGTGTGTATGCTCTTCTTTGCCGCAGATTAATGCGCCCTGCTGTTTTGTGTAGCATTCAGGCGTATGAGTATGACCAACTGATTCTTCCTGTGTGCAAACTAGCTGCTTTTGCATCTGATAGCACTCTGGTGTGTGCTGATGCAGCTTATGCTCTGGAATGGTGCATACTAGATTGCCGTCTTTGTCGTAGCAGGATGCGTCATGTTCATGAATCACAAAGTCTGCATAACCACAGATCAGCTTATGCTCTGCATCGTAGCAGGCATCTATATGCTTATGTACACCTAGTGAATCTGTCGTACAGGCAAGCTCTTTCTCCTTCTCATAATGCGAGCTGTAACAGTTTGCGTCGTGTTTGTGCTCTGTGATACCACACTCTGCTTTGTTTTCCATCGTTATAGCTGGCAGAATCAGCATATATGTCGTTACAAACACAACAACAACCGCCAGCGTGGTGACTATTCGATACCACATTTGACGTTTCTTATGATCCTTCATGATTGAACGAATCTGTTTTCTTAACGGATTTTCCAAAACAGACGCCCCCTTTCTCCTACTTGATCTGACCAAAATTTGTAAATGGCCAGACACAAAATACTAATTTTCCAACAATTTGCTCCTGTGCCACACATCCGACAGATGTGCTTCGACTATCAACTGAAACGCTTCGATGATCACCCATCACAAATACTCTTCCTTCAGGCACTTGATATGGCAGGTCAATATCACATTCGCCAAGCGCCTTTTCAAATACGTATGGCTCATCGAGAGGTGTTCCATTTACTGAAACATTTCCCTCTTCATCGATATCTACCCACTGTCCTGCTGTTGCAATTACACGTTTTACTAAGATCTTATTATTGTAGTAGAATGCAATTATGTCCTGCGCTTCAAATTCCGAACCAGAAACAGAGACAACTATGTCTCCATCTGATAAGGTCGGCGTCATGGACGTACCATAGATCTGTAAAACAGGTAACACTAAAGTAGCCACCAGTACTGCTACTGCTGCAACTGTAATAAGTGTATAAACCGTGCTTCGAAGCGTGCTCCTGTAGCTCTTTTTGTAAAGCTCTCTGTGAAGCTCTTTTTCAAGAACCTCTATCGGCGGCACTTCAAGTGGTTGTTTTTTATTTTTTTTCATGAGACACCTCCACCTACACTGGGAGATGTCTCAAGGCACGTCCATGTGCTTGGATCGCTGCCTTCACTAGAATTGTTTTTCTCGATCTCTTCTTTTTCTTTTTCTAACTGAGCATACAGCGCGTCTCTTTTTGCCTCGCTCTCATAACGAAGCCGTCTGCAATACTCTTGTGTATCTTCTCTCATCACAGCACATGCATCGAGTGTCTTCTGACGAAGCGCCTGGAACTCTACATTCTTTTCATGCTCCATACGCTTGATACTTTCGATGTATTGGGATGCTGCCTGATCTGCAGCTTTGAATATGTCGTTTAATGCGAGAGCTGCTTCTGCAATCGAACCTGTCTGCTGCAACTGAATCGTCCGATCATCAAGCTGTTTCTGAAGCTTCGCCACCTCCTTTTTAAGTGACTCGACTTCTTTTGACTGCTCGATAAGCATTTCAAGAAGCTCCGCGCGACTTAAACGTTTGCTGTCTCTGCCCTCTTTGCTGTCATCTCCCTGCATATTCCATACTCCTTCCAAGTTTTCACCGTTGCCAGTTGAACTGGTGAACATGCTGTTTTTTTCGCTTGTCTAAACAGTAGCACATTTCAAACACTTTGCAAAGTACCTTTTTTGGTTTTTTTTCATACTTTCTTGCGATTTTTTTCATTTTTATTGTAATTATCTATAATCATAGTTTACATATATATCTCTGTTTAATGCAAATCGTATAATAGGAATAGGTTTGACTTCTCTCCTCTATTATGCTATAATGTAAGAAATTTTTAAGATTTGTAGTTAATGTGATTTTTTATATAACGGGGGAATTTCAATGGTTGTTATAAGTAAAACGTTTTCGATCCCGCAATTTTATGATTCTCATGCGATTGCACCCTTAAAGGATCTTGTATTTCTTGATATTGAGACGACAGGACTCACACCTGCTACCTCTTCTATTTATCTGATTGGTGCGGTCTATCATCAGCAGATGGAGTGGCATATCAGACAGTGGTTTTCTGATTCGCTTAATTCTGAGCAGGAGATCCTTGAGGACTTTTTTTCTTTTATAAAAAATTATCAGGTTATTGTTTCTTTTAATGGCGAAACCTTTGATCTTCCTTTTTTAAAGAAATGTGCTGCTGCCTATGGCCTTAATACTGATGTGCTTGACAATATTCGCAGCTTTGATCTGTACCGCCACCTGCGTCCTGTAAAAACACTTCTGCAGCTTGAGAACTTAAAACTTGCAACACTTGAAAGCTATTTAAATATTTCAAGACTAGATCAGGCTACCGGCAAGGAGATGATCGCTGTTTATCACGATTATCTTGAGACTGGTGATAAGCGTCTTTATCAGGTGCTTCTTCTTCACAATGAGGATGATTTAAAGGCTCTTCCTCAGATTATGCCGCTTTTGTCTTATCTTGATATATTCCGCAGTGAGTGGACACTTGCCGGCTATTCCTTAAGCACTGCATCGTCCTCTCTTACTATTGTGGTGGACTGTTCTGTTAAGGTCCCGGTAGCTGTGACGCGTGAGCTGCCGCTTTGCCGTTTATCGATCCGTGCGAACCAGATCATTATTGAGATTCGTGCTTTTGTCGGGGAATTAAAGTATTTCTTTGATAATTATAAGGATTATTATTATCTTCCTGATGAGGACCGCGCTGTTCATAAGAAGGTCGGCCAATATGTAGATCCGGAGCATCGTGTTCAGGCAAGTGCTTCTACCTGCTACACAAAGAAAAGCAGTACTTTTCTTCCGCTCTCGCATGAGGATATGTTTGATCTTTATAAAGAGGAGTATTCTTCCAAGCAGCTTTTTACAGAATATATAGCTGATCCTGATTTTATTCTCGCCTATGCACATAATGTACTCGAAGATGCACTGAGATGTGCTGTACCTGTTCCTTCTGAGGAGGCGCAGGAAGCACCGCCGGAATTATTTTCTTGAACCGCTTGCTTTTCTTCACTTGCTTTAATTAAAAAAAGACCGGGTAGTTTTTTCTACCCGGTCTTTTTAAATTCACTTTATTTGATGTATTTCTTACGGATTATTCCTGATCCTCATCGTTTGCAAGAGCCTTCATGCTCAGGCTGATCTTCTTTGCATCTACGTTCAGGTCTACTACCTTTGCGGTGATTTCCTGACCGATGGACAGAACATCCTGTGGCTTCTCTACGCGCTCTCTGGAAATCTGAGAAACGTGAAGCAGTGCATCAACACCTGACTCTAACTCTACGAATGCACCGAAGTCAGTCATACGTGCTACCTTACCAGTAACAACAGTACCTACTGCAAACTTCTCTTCTGCATCCTTCCACGGATTCTCCTCCGGGAACTTCATGCTCAGTGCGATACGATTTCCATCGATTGCCTTTACAAGAACCTTAACCTTATCACCACTCTTGAATACCTTCTTAGGATTCTCGATACGGCCCCAGCTCATCTCAGAAATGTGAAGCAGACCATCTGCTCCGCCTAAATCTACGAATGCACCGAAATCTGTAACGTTCTTTACAGTACCCTCAACGGTCTGACCAACCTCAAGCTTTGCGAAGAGCTCTTCCTGCATCTTCTTCTTCTTCTCGATGATCAGCTCCTTGCAGTTACCGATAATTCTGTGCTTCTTCGGGTTGAACTCAGTAACGATAAACTCAACTTCCTGTCCCTTGTACTTCTCAAGATTCTTCTCGTATACATCGGATACAAGGCTTGCCGGGATAAATACTCTGGTCTGATCAACTACTACGCTTAATCCACCAGTGGAGATCTCAGTAACAACTGCCTTTAATACAGTCTTGTTCTCGAATGCGTCCTCAAGAACCTTGCTTCCTCTCTCTGCCTGCAGCTTGCGTACAGAAAGCTGAACCTGGCCCTCGCCGTCGTTCATCTTAACAACCTTAGCCTCGATCTCATCGCCAACCTTTACAAGGTCGCACAGATTTGCATTCGGGATGTTGGTAAATTCGTTGCGGCTAATGACAGCATCTGCTTTATATCCTATATTTAGGACAATCTCGTCTTCCTTTACTGCAATAACCTGACCGGATACAACTGCGCCCTGGCTAATTGCAACTTCTTTCTGCTCACTTAATAATTGTCCGAATTCGTCTGACATGGTGTAGAACCTCCTCAATGATTATATTCGGGGTTGAAGCCCCTCCTGTAACACCCACCCTGTCTGCTGTCAAAAACCAATTGGTGTCTAGGTCCTCAGCGGTTTGTATGTAATGGGTATTATTACATTCTTTTTTGCATATTTCAAACAGCTTCTGCGTGTTGGAGCTATGACTCCCACCTATGACCAGCATGCCATCTACTGAGGCTGCGAGACTGGCTGCTTCCTCCTGCCGGTTTCTGGTTGCATTGCAGATAGTGTTAACGCAATTTATATTGTACTCTTTTTTTTCTAATTGGTCAACTATATTTTGAAATTTAATGTAGTGAAATGTCGTTTGTGCTGCCACAAAAACGGGTTTTTTAGGGTCTAATACCAGCTTTTGTGCTTCTTCTGCATCTTTTACAACTGATGCGCCGTCTGTGCTCCATCCTACAATGCCTACAACCTCTGGATGCACAGGATTTCCGGCTATGACGATCTGGTAGCCTTCTTTTGACTTTTCTTCTACAAGACGGTGAATCTTTTTTACAAACGGACATGTCATGTCAATGACACGCATGCCAAGCTCACGCATCTTTGTTTCGGTGTCACGGCCAACACCATGGGAGCGGATTATGACAATGCCTTTTTTAAGTGCTGCAAGCGACTCTAATGTGTCAACTACCTGCACACCTTTATTCTTTAAATCGTTGACCACTTCATCGTTGTGGATGATTGGGCCAAAGGTATAGATTGGTGTATCCTTTTCTTCCTCAAGACAACGATAAACTTCGTTTACTGCGCGGCGCACGCCAAAGCAAAAGCCCGCGCTTTTTGCCAGAATTACTTCCATCAGCGTGCCGCCTTTGCAAGCTCTACTACCTTTGCTGCTGCCTCTTCAATTGTCATATTTGACGTATCAAGGTATACAGCATCATCAGCCTGCTTTAACGGTGCGATATCTCTGTGCGTGTCACGGTAGTCGCGCTCTTTAATATCGGCAAGCACAACGTCATATGGCGTATTATCGCCCTTTGACTGCAGCTCTAAGTGGCGTCTTCTTGCCCTTTCCTCGGCACTTGCTGTCAGAAAGATCTTTACATCTGCATTAGGAAGAATACATGTACCAATGTCTCTTCCATCCATGATGATATCATTTTCCTGTGCAATCTGTCTTTGAAGTGATAAGAGATGCTCTCTTACATCCGGCACTGCACCAACTACAGATGCCATATGACCGATATGCTCTTTTCTGATCTCTTCACTTACATCCTCACCATTTAAATATACATGGCGCTCACCGTCGATATAATGAATGGAAACTTCTGTCTCTTTCGCAGTCTCTCCAATAGCATTTGTATCTTCTTCTGGCACATGCTTACGATATACATACAGACCGATTGCGCGGTACATGGCGCCTGTATCTACATATATATATGAAAGCTCGCTTGCTGCAAGCTTTGCGATGGTGCTTTTTCCGGCTCCTGCCGGACCATCAATTGCGATGTTAAAACCCATTTGTTTGTCTCCTTTTCTTTTTACGATTCTTCTGCGAGGCGTTTCGGTGAAGTGTTTGTCACGCTATTCACGTATTTATACAATACTATCCCCCACCAGGCTTCCCGTGGACCATGCAAGCTGCAGGTTGTAGCCCCCTGTGAGGGCATCAATGTCTAGTAGTTCGCCTGCAAAATACAGTCCCTGTACAAGCTTTGACTCCATGGTCTTTGGCTGTACTTCCTGCACTTTGACGCCGCCCTGCGTGATAATGGCTTCATTATAACTCCTGACACTAAGAATGGTCAATGGGAGATTTTTGGTTAAAAAAACAAGATGGGCACGTTCTTCTTTTGTGATGGCGTTTACTTCCTTGTCTGGATTAATGCCTGACAAAATGACGATCTGCTCTGCTAGTCTTGCCGGGAACAGACCATTTAATGCATTTTTAAACTGCTTATTTTTTTCCTGTGAGAAGTCTCGTAAAAGTCTTGCATCAAGTTGCTCGTCTGTAAGTGCCGGCTTTAAGTCTATAAAAGCTGAAAGCGGATTTTTATCAAGCTTTTTGACGATTTTACTGCTTGCACTTAATACAAGTGGTCCGCTGATGCCAAAATGAGTGAACAGCATCTCTCCAAAGTCCTCATACAGCTTCTTTTTGCCGTCTTTTACTGTGAAGGTAACGTTTTTGAGTGACAGTCCCTGCAGTGTGCGGCACCAGTCTTCTTTTGTGTTAACTGGCACTAATGCCGGAAAGCATGGTGTCACTGTATGACCAAGCTCTCTTGCCATGCGGTGTCCGTCTCCCGTGGAGCCTGTTGACGCATAGGAAAGACCTCCTGTTGCAAGCACTATGGCATCGGCGCTTATTTTTTTTCCATCGGAAAGTGACACGCCTGCTGCACGTCCTTCTTCGGTGATGATATGCGTTACTTCTTTATTTAATATAATTTCTACGCCAGCCTTTTTTAAAAGGCGTGAAAAACAGCTTATGATATCGGAGGACTTATCTGACTCTGGGAATACGCGCTGACCTCTTTCTATCTTAAGCGGACATCCGCCGTTTTCAATAAGTTCCATGACATCTGTGTTGCTGCAGTCAGAAAACGCACTGTAAAGAAAACGTGGATTTGTCACGATCTGGCTCATGATTGTCTCCATATCGGAGGCATTTGTCACGTTGCATCGACCCTTTCCTGTGATAAAAAGCTTTTTGCCAAGCTTTTCATTTTTCTCAAGCAGTGTCACATCATGACCATTCTCGGCTGCCTTTAATGCAGCCATCATTCCAGCGGCACCGCCGCCTATTACTATTACTTTGCTCATAAAAAATTTTCACACAATCCTTTTTTCAAAAAAGGGACCCTTGTTTTCCAAGAGTCCCTTAGCTTCTTATTTTTATTTAAATGATACTTACGAATTGCTCCGCTGCTTCGCATCTTTCGCAATTCTAAAAACATTCGGATTCGCTGATTTTCTTCGAAAATCGCTGCATCCTCATGTTTTGGCGGGTCCCAAGCTCAAAATCCTCTTCGTGCAAGCACGATCGGCTTTTGGAGCTTTTGACCCTAGTATCATACCGGGTATGCCTTATTCTTTGTATCTGCAGCAGCTGGATCTACCTTTGTCTGCTGTGCTTCACGATACTTGAAGAAGTCGGTTGCTACCTGTGGGAACAGTGCATAGGTCAGTACATCCTCGTCCTGCTGGATATACTGAGCTGCCTCCTTGCGGAAGTTGTCTAACTGTGGCTTGATCAGATCTGCTGGACGGCAGGTGATCGGCTTCTCGTCTCCGATTGCCTTCTTCTGAACTTCCTTGTTAAATGGCTTAACAGTCTGTCCAAACTCACCTCTTAAGATCTTCTTGGACTCCTTGGTCATCATCTTGTATCTCTCGCCCTGAAGAACGTTAAGAACTGCCTGAGTACCAACGATCTGAGAAGACGGAGTAACAAGCGGCGGCTCTCCGAAGTCCTTACGCACTCTCGGAACTTCCTCAAGTACCTGATAGTACTTGTCCTCAGCGCCTGCTTCCTTTAACTGGCTTACCAGGTTGGAAAGCATACCGCCTGGTACCTGATACATCAAAGTCTTGATGTTAACGCCCATAACCTTCGGGTTGATGCGGCCAGACTTAAGAGCTTCCTCCTGAATCGGACGGAAGTAGTCAGCGATCTCTCCCAGAAGCTTCATATCAAGACCTGTATCGTATGGAGTTCCCTTGAAGGTCTCTACCATAACCTCAGTAGCCGGCTGGCTAGTACCCATAGCTAATGGGCTCATTGCTGTATCAATAACATCTGCGCCAGCCTCAACTGCCTTCATATATGTCATGGATGCAACACCAGAGGTGTAGTGGGTATGAATCTGAATCGGAAGCTTTGTTGCGCTCTTAAGAGCTGTAACAAGCTCAGTTGCCTTATACGGAACAAGAAGACCTGCCATATCCTTGATACAGATAGAATCTGCACCCATGGACTCGATCTCTTTTGCAATCTTCTTCCAGTAATCAAGTGTGTAAGCATCACCAAGGGTGTAGCACAGTGCGATCTGTGCCTCAGCATTTGGGTTCTCCTTCTTGATTGCCTTTGTTGCGTTTACTGCTGTCTTTAAGTTACGCAGATCGTTGAAGCAGTCGAAGATACGGATGATATCCATACCATTTGCAACTGACTTCTGTACGAAGTACTCTACTACGTCATCTGCATAGTGATTGTAGCCTAAGATGTTCTGTCCACGGAACAGCATCTGCAGCTTTGTATGCTTGAAGCCTGCTCTTAATTTACGCAGTCTCTCCCACGGATCTTCCTTCAGGAAACGAAGGCTGGCATCAAATGTAGCGCCACCCCAGCACTCTACGGAGTGATATCCTACCTGATCCATTTTCTCAACGATTGGAAGCATCTGCTCTGTGGTCATTCTAGTTGCCATCAGAGACTGATGCGCATCTCTTAAGACCGTCTCTGTAATTCCTACTGGCCTTTTTACTTGCTCTGCCATTATATTACCTCCAAATTTTATCAGTATACTTTAAATGATGCCTACGAATTGCTCCGTTGCTTCGCATCTTTCGCAATTCTAAAAACATTCGGATTCGCTGATTTTCTTTGAAAATCGCTGCATCCTCATGTTTTTGCGGGTCCCAAGCTCAAAAACCTCATCGTGCAAGCACGATCGGCTTTTGAGTTCGATACCCTGGCATCATACTCCAAATATTGCCATAAACGTACCTGCCGCAACGGCCGTACCGATAACACCGGCTACGTTTGGTCCCATTGCATGCATCAAAAGGAAATTGCTCGGATCTGCCTCTGCACCAACCTTCTGTGATACACGCGCTGCCATCGGAACGGCAGATACACCTGCTGAACCGATAAGCGGATTGATTCTTCCCTTTGTAACCTTGCACAAAAGCTTTCCAAGAAGAACACCGCCTGCAGTACCAAATGCGAAAGCGATCATACCAAGTGCAACGATCTTTAAGGTATCCATCTTTAAGAATGCCTCTGCACTGGTAGATGCACCTACAGAAGTACCAAGAAGGATAACTACGATATACATAAGTGCGTTGGAAGCTGTCTCAGTAAGCTGCTTAACAACACCACTCTCGCGGAACAAATTACCAAGCATAAGCATACCGATAAGCGGTGCAGTACTTGGAAGAATCAAAACAACAACGATTGTTACGATGATCGGGAACAGGATTCTCTCCAGCTTTGATACTGGACGAAGCTGCTCCATCTTGATCTTTCTCTCTTTCTCTGTAGTCAGTGCCTTCATGATCGGCGGCTGAATGATCGGAACAAGAGACATGTAAGAATATGCAGCAACGGCGATTGGTCCCATGTACTGTGTCTGTCCTAACTTACCGCAAAGGAAGATAGAGGTCGGGCCGTCAGCACCGCCAATGATAGAGATTGCTGCAGCTGCCTTATCAGAGAATCCCATAAGGATTGCCATAAAGTAAGCCAGGTAGATACCAAGCTGTGCAGCAGCACCCATCAAAAAGCTGATTGGGTTTGCGATCAGCGGACCGAAGTCAGTCATCGCACCAACACCCATGAAGATCAGAGACGGCAGAATACTCCACTCGTCCAGAATATAGAAATAATGCAGTAATCCTCCAACACCGTTTGAAGTGTCTTCCGGGTTTGCCATGATTTCCGGATACATGTTAACAAGCAGCATACCGAATGCAATCGGCACAAGCAGTAACGGCTCGTATCCCTTCTTGATTGCCAGGTATAAGAATACCAGTGCAACAAGGATCATTAACAGGTTGCCCCATGACAGATTGAAGAACGCGGTCTGGTGGATTAGATTGCCTAATGTTTCAGTTACATAACTCATTGTCTAATACCTCCCGTATATTTCCTGCATGTGCAGGATTCACCTACTTACGTAGGAGCTTCATTAGTTCATTGTAGCAAGTACTGCGCCAGACTCAACGGACTGTCCTGCTGTTACATTGATAGAAGCTACGGTTCCATCCTGAGGTGCTACGATATCATTCTCCATCTTCATAGCCTCAAGAACAACGATTACCTGACCCTTCTTTACAGCGTCACCAGCGTTTGCCTTAACACCAAGAATCTTACCTGGCATTGGAGCGCTGATCTTTACAGCACCCTGTGCGCCAGCCGGTGCTGCTGCCTTTGGAGCAGCCTTCGGTGCTGCCTTAGGAGCTGCCTTTGGTGCTGCAGCTGCTGCGGATCCGGTTCCTTCTTCAACAGTTACTTCATATACATTGCCATTTACAGTAATGGTATAATTTTTCATCTTAATCTCCTTCTGCCGCTTTGCGGCTGCTTTTATGCTCTTTTCCAGTTGTTTGTCTTGCCAACTCTCTTAATAGAACGAACTACCAGACCATTCGGATCGGTACCTTCGCTTGCTGCGATTGCTGCTGCAATAACAGCTACAAGCTCAAGATCGTCCTCTTCTTCTACTGTTTCTTCTACTACTGGTGCTGGTGCAGGTGCTGGTGCAGGCTCTGAAGCCTTCTTCTTTGCAGCTGCTCTTTCCTCTGCCTCATGGATAAACTTGAAGCAGTAGATGATCAAGCTGATGAAGATCAGCATAACGAATACGACTGCCAGACCCATAATGGTATTTAAGGCTGCCTTTGACATCTTCTCACCCAGTGTATAAACACCGTTGAATGCAACAGAACTTAAATTTCCCTTCTTATCAAAGGTAACAGTGACAACTGCATCACGCTTGTCAAAGGTTCCGTCTACACTGACAACATAAAGCTTGTTCTGGTTTTCGTAGCTGACATCAGCAGAATCCTCTTTGATCTCGCTAACTGCGCCGAGTTCTTCCTTTGCATCTTCCCACGCTGAAAAACCAGCCTCAAATGCAGCGGCCTCATCCTCGTCATTTGCCTCAGCCTTTAACTCGTCAAGTGTTTTCTGCTCATTTACAAGTGTATCAATGAGTGCAACTGCCTCTGTCTTGTAGACAGCCATGTCCTCACTTGCTGTATCAGAAGCACTGGATGAGGAGCAGGCAGTCAGCCCAAACGCACACAGCAGCACACTTAATAATACTGCTAACTTTCTTTTCATATCTACCTCTCATTCCACCCCGTACACACATAGGGGATCATTAATCCGCGATGTGTTCACACGGTACTGTGTTTCTGCATTAAACGGTACCGTGCTTCTTTGCCGGACGGTCCTCTCTCTTTGTGAACAGCATCTCAAATGCTGCTGCAGCGATCTGTCTTGTAGTTTCCGGAGCGATAATGCTGTCTACATAACCTCTCTTAGCTGCAGACTCTGCACTTGCCTGAAGCTTAGCGTAAGCTGCTGCCTTCTCGCTTATAAGAGCATTCTTATCATCTGCCTTTGCGATCTCATCTGCATACATGATCTTTGCTGCACTTACTGGATCCATCATGCCGATGGTAGCCTGCGGCCATGCATATGTCATATCTGCACTGTTGTTCATTGCTAAGGATGCTGTTCCGTTTGCTGCGCCTACGATTACATTTACCTTTGGAGCAGTCATATCATGGAATGCATAAATCAGCTTTGCAGCTGCCTTTGCGATTCTCTTCTCCTGGCACTTTGTTGCCTTGTATCCGGTAACATTTGTCAGTGTTAAAACTGGGATTGAGAATGCGTCACAGAAGTTTACGAACTCTGCTGCCTTCTCAGCACCCTCTGCGCTTAAGGTACCGTCGAAGGTCTCAGCCTCCTTGCCCTCTTCGTCATATAAAGCAGTACGGTTTGCAATTGCGCCGATGGTGTTTCCGTTTAAGCGGATAAAGCCAGTTACCATATCCTTTGCGTAATCCTTCTTTACCTCGAAGAAGAAGTTATCATCAGAGATCATTGGCAGGCTAAGTGCCGGATCTGCTGCTGATGCTTCAAGATCTGTACATGCACGATTTAAGTCATCTGTGCACTCGCTGTATGACATGTCATCCTCGTTGTTTGCCGGCAGGATGCTTACTAAGGTGCGGATGCTCTCTAACAGCTCATCTTCCTGTGCAACTACATCTACCATACCAGCCTCGCTGCTCTGGAATGCTGCGTTTGCTGTATTCTCAGTCTTGTTGCCCTCTAATGCGTTTGGAGAATTAACGAACAGCTTTGCGTTCTTTGCCTCCATAAATGTGAAATCAGTCAGAGCCGGAACTACTGCCATACCGCCGCCGCATGTTCCGAAAACTGCTGTGATCTGTGGAACTACGCCAGATGCAAGTGCCTGGCACTCATACAGCTTACCAAATGCCTCTAATGCATCGGTAGCCTCCTCTAATCTCATTCCTGCACAGTCTACCAGACCGATTACCGGTGCACCTACCTTCATTGCAAGGCTGTAAAGCTTTACAATCTTCTTTGCGTGCATTTCTCCGATGGAACCGCCCAGAACAGTTGCGTCCTGGCTGTAAACATAGACAAGGGCACCATCAATAGTACCATATCCTGTTAATACTCCATCTGCAGGTGTTTCTTTGTTCTGCAAATTGAAATCGGTATTTCTGGCAGTAACTGATCCGCCGATCTCAACAAAACTGTTGTCATCAAGCAAAGCACTGATACGGCTGCTTGCTGAATTCTGTGATGTTGTACTCATATTCGTCCTCCGTTTAATTTTTTATTCTAATGGTTAAAACCATCTTCTGCCATTTAACATTGTATCGTTTTTGAGCAAATAATTCAACAAGAATTTGCATTTTTTTGTACTTTTAATAAGACAAACTTCATTTCCTATGGTATAATGAATAAGAATGATAAGGGATACTCTATTTTTCCCCAAAAAGAAAGGAAGTATTTGTTATGGAACGTAAAAATGCATGGAAATCCTGCGATGAAGCAAAGCTCGCACAGGTAAATGCACTCTGCGCTGATTATATCAAATTCATCTCCGACTGCAAGACAGAGCGTGAGTGCGTAGAGGAAAGTATCCGTCTGGCTGAGGCTGCTGGATACAAGAACTTAAATGACTGTATCGAGGCTGGTACACCATTAAAGGCTGGCGATAAGGTTTATGCTAACAACATGGGCAAGACACTTGCTTTATTTGTAGTTGGTACTGAGCCGATGGAAAAGGGTATGCATATCCTTGGTGCGCACATTGACTCTCCTCGTATTGATGTTAAGCAGAATCCGCTTTATCAGGATGAGGATTTTGCTCTTCTTGATACACACTACTATGGCGGAATCAAGAAGTATCAGTGGGTTGCTCTTCCGCTTGCTCTTCACGGCGTTGTTGCAAAGAAGGACGGCACTGTTGTCAATGTTGTAATCGGTGAGGATCCGTCTGATCCGGTACTTGGTATCTCTGATCTTTTGATTCACTTATCTGGTGATCAGATGGCAAAGACTCTCTCTAAGGCAATCGAGGGCGAGAAGTTAAATCTGACTGTTGGAAGCCGTCCTGTTATGAATGCTGCTGATGACTGCAAGGAGCCTGTTAAGGAGCTGATCCTTTCTATGTTAAAGGAAAAGTATGACATTGAGGAAGAAGATTTCCTGTCTGCTGAGCTTGAGATCGTTCCGGCTGGTCCTGCAAGAGATTATGGACTTGACCGCAGCATGATCATGGGCTATGGCCATGATGACCGTGTATGCTCCTACACTTCTCTTGCTGCTATGCTTAAGGTAGAAAATCCTGTACATACAAGCTGCTGTCTGCTTGTTGATAAGGAAGAGGTTGGAAGCAACGGTGCTACTGGTATGCATTCCCGTTTCTTCGAGAATATCGTTGCTGAGCTTATTGCACTGACTAGCGCATCATACAGCGATCTTATTCTTCGCCGCTGTCTGAAAAACTCCAAGATGCTCTCATCTGACGTAAGTGCTGCATTTGATCCAAATTACCCAGAGGTAAATGAGAGAAAGAACAGTGCTTTCTGTGGAAGAGGCTTCACATTCAATAAGTATACTGGTGCTCGCGGAAAGAGCGGCTGCAATGATGCTAATGCAGAGTATATCGCTTACCTTAGAAAGGTAATGGACGATGCAGGCGTATTCTTCCAGACTAGCGAGCTTGGAAAGGTTGACCAGGGAGGCGGCGGAACTATCGCTTATATCCTTGCAAACCTGAACATGGAAGTTATCGACTGTGGCGTTCCGGTTCTTAACATGCACGCACCGTGGGAAGTTGTAAGTAAGATCGACGTTTACGAGACATGCCGCGGATACGAGGCATTCCTTCGCGCAGAGAAGTAAATAAGATTACTCAATTTTAAACACACAAAAAATCCCCCGGTAGAGGATTTCTCCTCTATCAGGGGATTTTTTTATGGTTACCACGTAGTCGGAAGTCCACCTCCAAATTCATAGCCTGCGGCGCGCACTGCATCTATCCATTCTCCAAGGATCTGTGTGTTTGTCGCTGACTTTGCATGAAGCAGATAGATTGCACCAGGATGAATGCTGTCCATGCAAAGCTGCAATGTCTCTGCCGGATCTTTCTGAGCATCGGAGTTGTAATCTAAATAGTGGAAGCTCCAGAATACGCTCTGGTAGCCGAGGCTTTCTACAAGACCTAATGACTGCTCACTTGTAGAACCCTCTGGGAATCTAAACAGCTTCATCTCGTAACCAAAGTTGTCTTTAACCAGGTTGTGAAGAACCATGATCTCGTTTGTCTGCTCCTCAAGTGAAAGCGATGGCATATTCTTGTGGTTGCAGGTGTGATTTCCTACAGTGTGACCGTCATCAATCATCTGTTTAATGTACTCTGGATTGCTGTCATAAAATTCTTTTGTGACAAAGAAGGTTGCTTTTACGTTCTTCTCGCGAAGTGTCTGAAGAATCTGAGGTGTAAAGCCTGCCTCATATCCCTCGTCCATAGTAAGATAAATTACTTTCTTTGATGTATCTTCAATAAACTTTGCATTATACTTTCCATACAGCTTATTTAAATAATAGCATCCATTCGGAACATTTAACGCATCGCGATCCTTGTAATCTGCAATTCCGCTGAACTCATTCGTACTGAGTGTACTTAAATCACCACTCCAAAGCTCTGTAGCTGCGCTTGGTGCCTGTACCTGCTGATTTACAGTTTCTGGTGCCTTATCTGAAAGATATTCACTTGCAATGTAACATGTTGTACCGTTATATTCTACCTTACTCCACTCTGCAGTGTAGCCTATTCTGTGAATGGATGCACCCGCCTCAAGAGATCCTGCCTTTGCTGCATCTGTTGAAGCTGCCTCGCGAATATTAACCTTTTGTGTCGCATAAACTTCTTCATCTCGCGGCTCGTAGCCATCTTCTGCCTGTACAGCCTGTGACGATGTAGCTGCCAAGCTTGACGCGCTTGCTGACGAAGATGACGATACATTCACTTCTCCTGGCGCTACCGGAACTGGAATTGCTTCTTCCTCTGTCGTTACAGGTATAGTCTGCTCAATTGTTTGTTCTTGTGTCTGCTCTTGTGTTTGTGTCTGGCTTGGCAGCTGCGGAAGACTTGCTGTATCATTATTTTTTTTGCCGCAGCCTGACGAAGCCATCATTACTGCTGCAAGTACAATTACACTGCTTCTCAATTTCCAATTTCTCATCATTGTTCCTTTCACCATTCCTTTTCAAAAAAACCTTGTGTGTTAATTCCAAGCTCTTCTGTCAATGCCTCAAGCATATTTTTTTGTTCTGGCAATGTGCACCATGCAAGCCCACATCCAGCCTCTAGTCCGCCCGGAAGCGGTATCATGCGACCTGGAAGCTTATACTTTTTGGCTGCCTGCTGCATATGCATGGCATCTGTCGTTGTAGGAAATACAACCATCAACTTTTTTTCTCTGTTTAATCTACTCACCTTATACCGCCTGATTTTTCTACAAATTACAGCAGTAAAGAAAGTACACGCATAATATACCAGACAAATGCGCGTTTGTCTACTGCCTGTTCCGGATAAATTGGATATGTACCTAAACATACCTCACTAAGCCAAAAGGAGACTTCACCGCAAACTTCATCTTTTAATACGGGCGATGCAAGCTCTTTTCTGGCTCTGATTTGAATTTCAATTTTCTCTCCATCTTTTGCAAGCACCTGATATTTATCTGGTGCATCGGGACAGATTAACTCCACCTGCGACTTTGTCTGCTTAGTCCAGTCATATACACCATCAATAACTGATGCGCTCATTTTGGGTACTGCCGGTGTCTCAAGCTTTTTTGTTTCATAGGCTGACAATCCATAATTCATAAGCTTTTTTGTATCAACCCATTTATAACTTTTATTTCCCGGCCAACCGCATGCAAGAAGCGATACTATATAAAGACGCCCATCTCTTTCTAGGGCACCGACATAACAATACCCTGCTTTTCCTGTAAATCCTGTCTTCCCTGTCAGTGCACCGTCCATCATCTGCAAAAATGCATTATGATTATACACTGAAAATGAATACTTCCCTGTCGTATCGGTAAATTCATACTGCGCTGTACGCGTGATCTTTAAAAATTCTTTGCTTTTTGGCGATGTACGAATGCAATAGCGAAGAAGAAGCGCAAGCTCTCTTGCCGTTGTATAATGTGCCTCATTATCTAACCCGTTTGGTGTTACAAAATGTGTCTGGCTAAGCCCGATCTCTTTTGCCTTTTTATTCATCCATGTAGCAAAGCCCTCTACACTTCCTGCAGCTGCCTCTGCTAAGATAACAGCCGTATCGTTATGGCTTTCTAACATCAATGAATATAAGAGATCCTCGCAGCGAAATGACCAGCCTTTTTGCACGCCAAGATGCACCTGCGGCTGTGAGGCAGCATAGGCAGATGCTGTGCATATTTCTTCTGGCTCCATCATCTCAAGCACAAGAATACATGTCATAATCTTTGTCGTGCTTGCCATAGGCAGGATCACATCTTCCTCCTTACCGTAAAGCAGTCTGCCAGTATCTCCATCAATTAATGCAGCTGATCTGGCATAGAGTGATTCCTGCGCTGGCATTTTTGCTTCATCCGCAGACAACACGATCTGTGCAAACAGCAGGACTGCCACAGCAAATGTTGCCAGTCCTGCCATCATGCTTCGTCTTATTTTCTTTGCTTTATTACTTGTGTTTATAGGATTCACCCACCGCTTTGCATTTTCTAACATACTTTATGCGCGGTGCGAAAATTTTATGAACAAACAAAATCAAAAGCTTTTTATCTCATAGTAAAGTGTTGCCACATATTGGCAGCCCTTCCATATCGGCTCCTTTGACGTATCTTCTCTTGACAGACGCCAATCAAGCCAAAGTTCTTCTGCCGCAAGCGCCATATGACACATAGCAATACCCATGTCAAGAAGCGTCAGTTCTTTCATTCGCTTTGTCTGCATAAGACTTTCTTTTTTCATAAAGATATGAATTTTTCCATCCTGCGGCATAAAACGCCAAGGCTGGAGATTGAATGCAGATGGCGCAATCCTTGCTGCCTCGATAATCTTTCGGACATTTTGCTGCGCTACCGGCGGCTGATTCACAAGCTCTGTTAACTTCTTGCGGCTAGCCGGCTTTTTTACTGCCGTGGCCGCCGCCTTTCCAAATGCCACAACAATCATCGGCTGATACTGGTCAAGATCCGGCTTTGACTTTGCATCTCCAAGATAACATGTAGCAAAGCCCTTTGATACCAGATATAAAACCAGCTGCTCCATCACATATCCGGCATTGACTGCCGCAAATGGATGATCCTTTGCTGAAAGCACCAGATAATATGGTGCCTGCACCAAAAACATGCCTTTAAAAACATGCTTTTGTGTATTGTATGCCTCCACAACGGCGATCCTGTACGCTGCCTGCGGATGCAGCGGTGCAAGTGTCTGAATAAAGCAATTAATCTGCTTCATAATATGCGGATCAATTGCCGTCATCTGAAAACGCCTGACGGAATGGCGTCTGCCTATTGCTTCGTATTGTGTCATGTTTCACCAGCCTTTCAGACAAGTGCTTCCAACTCTGCTACTAACTCTCCAAATAATGCCAGTGCATCGGCTACAGGCTTTTCTGTTGTCATATCTACACCAGCCATCTTTAAAAGATCAATCGGATCTTTGCTCTCGCCGCCCTTTAAGAAGTTCATGTAGGCATCTACTGCCGGCTTTCCTTCCTTTAAGATCTTTGCAGACAACGCAACTGCTGCAGAGTATCCTGTTGCGTACTGATATACGTAAAATGGTGTGTAGAAATGAGGAATACGCATCCACTCGTATGCAATCTCCTCATCCTTTTCCATATCTGGTCCAAAATACTTCTGGTTTAATTCCAGATACATCTGACTTAATGCTTCTGCTGTCAGAGGCTTTCCCTGTGCACAGTAATCATGTGCAGTCTTCTCAAACTCAGCAAACATTGTCTGACGAAACAGTGTTCCCTTAAAGCTGTCCAGATAATGATTTAACAGATATTTTCTCTGCTCTTTATCTGTGGTCTTTTCCAAAAGATCATGCATCAATAAGCACTCATTGCATGTAGAAGCAACCTCCGCAACAAAGATCTTATAATCAGAGTATGCGTAATCCTGTGCAGTTCTTGAATAGTAAGAATGAATGGAATGACCCATTTCATGAATCAGTGTAAATACGCTGTCAAGATTTTTGGTATAATTTAACAGTATGAATGGCTGTGAGTCGTAGCAGCCCCAAGAGTATGCGCCGCCTTTCTTTCCCTTGTTTGGATAAATATCAATCCAGCGGTTTTCAAGACCCTCACGCGCATGAGAAAGATAATCCTCTCCCATCGGCTTTAATGCCTCAAGCACCATCTGCTTTGCCTGATCAAACTCGTATGTCTGATTCTGTGCGGCAACGATTGGTGTGTAAACATCATACATGTGAAGCTTGTCTACGCCAAGCACTTTCTTTCTAACAGCAACGTAGCGGTACATCATAGGAAGTGCCTCATGAACAGCACTTAATAAGTTGTCGTAAACGCTCTCAGGCACATTGGAATCTGCCAGATACATAGCACGTGCTGATGAATATTTTCTTGACTGTGCATAAAATTTTGCCTGCTTTAAGTTACCGCGGTAGATTGCTGCAAATGTATTCTTTAAGCTTGCAATCTGACCATAAAGCGTCTTAAATGCACCTTCTCTTACTGCACGGTCTGGTGACTCCATGTAGGAAATATATGTGCTGTTTGTCAGCGGCAGATGTGTGCCGTCCTCAAGCACGATATCAGGATACTTCATATCAGCATTCATTAACACGCTGAAGATATCATCTGGTGCCTCTGCCATATCTCCTGCTGCAGCTAAAAGCTCTTCTTTTTCTGCATCTAATGTGTGCTCCTGTCCGCGAAGCATCTCTTCAATCTTTCTTCCATAATAAGCAGTTCGCTCATTTTCTTTTTCTGCAGCTTCTAACTGCTCCTTGCTGTAAGAAAGAATCTCCGGCTCTACAAATGCACTGGCTGCGCCAATCTTTACGCCAAGGCTGCCAATCTTTGCTGACATTGTCTGGTAGGTGCTGTCTGTCGTATCCTGATCAGAACGCATTCTTGCATAAACACTCAACTTGCTCAAACAACGATGCAGTCCATAGTAAGCATCGAGAACTACCGGAATTTTACTAACGTCTGCTTCAATTGCCCCCTTTAACTTTGCAAATTCTTCTGCTTCCTTTTCAAGAGCGGCATACTCCTCTTCCCATAGTTCGTTATTTGCATAAATGCTTTCAAGGTTCCATGTATCCTTTACATCAATATCTTTTCTATCTTTTACTTCCATATCTGCTTCCCTTCCAAAAATTTTAGAGCTTTTCGCCCTTACATTATTCTATCATACCGCAGAAAGCGGTTACTTGCAACTTACAAAATTTTTACAAAGTGCGTGCGAAGCTCTGACAAACTAGGAAAAACTCCTTCGCACAGCGCGCGCGTCGCCTCATCTGGCTCATCTAAGTCAGGAATCATGAAAACACGGCATCCTGCTGCGGCCGCAGCACGTACACCATTTGGCGAATCCTCAATTGCAATACAATCTGACGGTATACGGCCTGCTTTTTCACATGCAAGCTGATAAATATCTGGTGACGGCTTTCCATTTTTTACCATAACAGCACTTATTATTTCGTCAAAATAAGATGACAATCCTGCCATTTCAAGGTAACGGTTTGTGCGCTCAAGATCTGTTGCCGTTGCGATCATGCAGCGTATCTGACGGCTTTTTAGCCATAAAAGAATTTCTTTTGCACCGGGCTTTACAGTAATGCCATCTCGTTTAAGCATTTCTTCCATGATCTTTTTTCTATATGCACGCATTTCATCATACGGAAAACCTTTTCCATATTTTTCTTCAAAAAAGCGATACACATGCGGCCGGCCAAGACTTCTAAGGTCAAGTGCCTCTTCTTTTGTAATGGTATAACCAAATTTTGCAATTGCTTCACACCAACACACATTGTAATATTTTTCTGTGTCAATCAGTGTTCCATCCATGTCAAAAAAGACAGTATCCATAGTTTTCTCCTTTGCAGCACGGGACGTTTTGCTGCCCCACACTATAATCATACCGAATTTTATTTTTAATTGCAAGGTATTTTCCTGCACCGAAGGTCTTTCGTAACATAGCACCGTGAACTATAAAATAAACTCGCGTATAAAGCCCCTTCTTTCTGTGCATCCTTTTAATGCATAATTTATGGCGGCAGCGACTGCTGCGGAAAGGAAGGATACAGATGGCAGGCTACAAAGTGGAAATCTGCGGAGTCAATACGGCAACGTTGCCTCTGCTTGACAACAGTGAGAAGGAAACTTTGTTCCACCGAATCAAAAATGGAGATCAACAGGCGCGTGAGCTTTACATTACTGGAAATTTACGTCTTGTTTTAAGTGTGATTGGCCGCTTTTCTTCAAGTGGTGAAAATATTGATGATTTGTTTCAGATCGGCTGCATTGGCTTAATGAAAGCAATTGACAATTTTGATCTTAGTCATCAGGTTAAATTTTCAACCTACGCAGTTCCGATGATCATCGGTGAGGTAAGACGCTTTTTGCGGGACAATAACAGTATACGTGTCTCTCGTTCCCTTCGCGATATCGCTTATAAAACTGTTTCTGCAAGGGAAGCACTGACAAGGGAGCTTGACCGTGAGCCAACTCTTGATGAGATTGCTGAGCGCACTAGCATCAGCCGTGAGGAAATTATTCAGTCGCTTGATGCAATTCAAAGTCCTCTCAGTCTTTATGAGCCTATTTACAGTGACGGCGGTGACACGCTCTACGTCATGGATCAAATCAGTGATAAGAAAAATAAAGAGGATAACTGGGTTCAGGAGATTGCACTTTGTGAGGCATTAAAAAAGCTCCCTAAGCGGGAGCAGCGCATCATCAAAATGCGTTTTTATGAGGGAAAGACTCAGATGGAGATTGCACAGGAAATACACATTTCCCAGGCACAAGTCTCTCGCCTTGAAAAAAGCGCCTTAAAAACAATGAAGGGATATCTCAGCTGAGATACCCCATACATAGGATGCCAGAGTCAAAAGCTACAAATCCGATCGTGCTTGCACGACAAGGATTTTGAGCTTGGGACCCGCTAAAATATGAGGATGCAGCGATTTTCGAAGAAAATCAGCGAATCCGAATATTTTTAGAATTGCGAGAGTTACGAAGTAACGGAGCAATTCGTGGGCATCCACTAAACTTACCGAATGAATGAGAACACGCCTCCGCTTACTAATCCCATGATGATGCCTGCCAGCACGACACCACACATAACAGCAAGTGTGCTCTTTTTAAAATCCATATCAAGAAGGCTTGCTGCAAGTGTTCCTGTCCATGCGCCTGTTCCCGGAAGCGGTATTCCTACAAACAAAAACAGTGCCACATAAAGGCCTCTTCCTGCCTTTTCCTGAAGCTTCTTTCCGCCTTTCTCTCCTTTTTTAAGACACCAGTTGAAGAAGCCGCCAATGTACTTTTTATCACTTCCCCACACGAGAATCTTTCTTGCAAATAAAAAGATAAATGGCACTGGAAGCATATTTCCAAGGATACAGATGATGTAAGATGGCAATAGCGGAAGTTTAAATCCGATTGCATACGGAATTGCACCTCTTAACTCAATGAGCGGCACCATGGAAATCAGAAAAATAATCAAATACTGCATAAATAAAATAACCATACCTTTCCGCCGTATCTGTTAACGGCTGTGTGCGTTACTGCATCAGACTGTTTAAGCGGTTCATTGACTCAATCGAACTGATTGGATCTAGTCCATTTAAGAACATTATATCAACCGTATTTATTCCCTCTGTCTGTGTAACAGTACGAATATATTCTGTAATATTTCCGTTGTATTCTCTGTAGTCAAACCAGTAAATAAACTGATAATGATCTGTTAAATACGGAACAAACGCATCTGCGTATGATTCCTTTACAAGAATACATGCCTGTCCATTTGCGACATTCGGGTTTTCAATATAACTAAATGGCTGATCTCCCGCTGCAAAGCAGCTGTACTTTTGTGTACTGCGATAGCCTGATACATCGTTTATGATCGGCCAGTTTAAGGTATTTCCATCAGTATCTGTAAATGTCATTCTGTCATATGTAAGTGGCTTATATGCAATGACCGTATCTGGATTTGCTTCCATTGCTGATGCCTGCGTCTCTGTGTAATATGAACCTGTAAATCCTGGGAATGTTACCTGCTCATATTCTTCAAGCGCATGCGCATCTACTCCCTTTACCTGTGCCCACGCATTGTAAGCATAATATGCACCAAGTCCTGTCCAGTGGTGATCTGTTCTAAAATAAATATACTCATCTGTATGCGCTGCAAGCACATCATAAATATCAATATTTTTAACATTTGAGTTAAAGCTTGCCACATAATAATCAGTTGCCGCCTTCTCGTTTCTCCAATCAGGCTCTAACTGCGCACGCTCCTCATCTGTCAGATAAAAAGCTTCGCTGTTTGGAACAAGCATAGTATACACATTTGCTGTGCCTGCAAAGGTATCTGCAGTGCGGTTAACCATATCAATATATGTTGTAGCTGCCTGCTGGTTAAAGAAATACATACCGTAACCAGTATCTCCCTCTACATAAACACCATTTAATGTCTGACCTGTAATAGCCGGAAGAGAATATGACGGATCATCTGTCGGAAGCACAATCTGTGCCGGTGCTGTTGCCTTGGCCGGTGTACTTTCTGCTAGCGCTGTAGTTACTTCTGTCTGAACAGATTCCTGCTCTGATTCTTCTGTAACAGCCTCAGATGTCTCTTCATTTTCATTTTTTGTCACAACTGGAATCTCATCTGCTGTGCCCTTATTTGATACAATCTGCTTTGTTTTTATTCCATAAAGCTTTTTCATAGCATTGCTTCCTGACATCCACACATCACGAAGCGGATAGGAATCAGAGTACCATGTGGAAATATCAGAAAAGTAACTTCCATCTAACACACCTGAAACAGTAATTTGCGGAAACTTTGCTAACTCTCTTTTTTCTAGTACCGATTCCTTTGGACGAACAGGAATCATCAATCCGAGAATACAGCAAAATGCCATTACCACAATAAATAAAAACAATCCAAACGTTCTAGCCTTTTTATAGGCCGCTCGTTTTTGTTTCATAAATTCTTCTTTTTCTTTTTTATCCATGACAAACCTTTCTTTCGGACTTAAATTAGAACTGGAAATACAAGAATGACTTCAAATCTGATTTGGAAACAATGATTCAAGATTTTCAGGCTCTTTCATCCCGGCCTAAAATATATCTATGCACTCCGGCAAAAGCTTATGGAATACAATGGGGTATCAATGACAGTATCATAACTAAAGGAATCATACCCATCATCAGACAAATCGCACAAGAAAAAAAGCTACCTGTCATCGATATACATACAGCGACCGATAATATGCCAAATCTTTTTCCGGATAAAATACACCCCAACCCCGAAGGAGCAATTATCATTGCAGAAACAGTTTATGAAAACATCAAAAATGAAAAGCAATACCATACTATGCAAGCTTTTCCCGGAATAAAAAGCAAATGGGAGCGATATGACCGATATGATTTCAAATTTAAAAACCGTAACGCCATCGTAGTAGTTCCCCCAAAAGCTGCTCCGGGAAATCCTTGGATATGGCGACCGGCGTTTTTCGCAGCATTTCCCAGCGTAGATATTGCTCTGTTAGCAAAAGGGTTTCATGTCGCCTATTATGATCTCACTCATTTATACGGAAGTCCTCATGCCGTAAAGTTAGGAACTGAATTTTGCAACTATATGAGAGATTTTTATCAACTTTCCTCCAAAGTAACCGTCGAGGGGTTCAGCAGAGGAGGATTCTTTGCGTTCAACTGGGCTGCACAAAATACCGACCGAGTAGCATGTCTGTATGTCGATGCACCTTTATGTGATCTTTTTTTATGGCCTGGAAGAGACAATAAAAAATTATGGAACGATGTATTGAAGGAATGGAATTTAAAAGACAATCAAATGACTGAAGATAAAGGAAAATCTATTTACAGGCTCAAAGCTTTGGCAGAGGCAAATATTCCGATTATCAGCGTTTGCGGTGACAGCGATGAAGCTGTACCCTTCGAACAGCACATGGATATTATCAGAAAACGTTACTTAGAACTGGGAGGCACAGTTAGAGTAATCACAAAACTCGGTTGCGGACACCATCCACACAGTTTGACAGATCCGACACCCATTGTCAATTTTATTCTCAAATACACAAAATAAGCAGGGATATTCAGTAAATGTCCCTAAAAAGTAAGATGGCATATAAAGTCGATAGA